>Ga0326728_10000132_pt1 | contig 303348 bp, 287 predicted proteins | sample MB3enrmetagenome_FD_207602 | JGI IMG/M metagenome (GOLD analysis project Ga0326728, IMG submission 207602) | Lab enriched peat soil microbial communities from McLean, Ithaca, NY, United States - MB31MN | ecosystem: Environmental > Terrestrial > Soil > Wetlands > Peat | place: USA: New York...
AACCCTCAGAACGCGTGGTAAAAAATGCCCGTGATCTGGGAGGGAGAGTGACTCTTGTGAGGAGACCGGAACAGGCTGCGCAAGATGCAGATGTCATAATTACCGATACCTGGATCTCGATGGGCGACGATGAAGAACGTGAGGAACGGTTACGGGTGTTCCGCAAGTTTACCGTAGATGCAGCGCTCCTGCGGCACGCCTCCCCGGATGCACGGGTACTCCACTGCCTTCCGGCACACCGGGGACAGGAGATCGCCGATGAAGTGATGGAAGGCGGCCAGAGTCTCGTGTGGGACGAAGCAGAGAACCGGCTCCATGCGCAGAAAGCGCTCCTCGTCCGTTTGCTCAGAAACCCATGACAGTGCCACTCAGGATTGAAGAAAAACAGGTACAATATGGCATAGTGCCACGATCTATATCTGTTTTGTTGACGGAAACTATCAACAAAGAAGGTAATAACGGTACGACAACCAGTATAATTTTCGAGATGTTGCAGAGTACATATGAGGGATAATTTGATTCAACTTCCTCTCACTAACCCATATCTCTTCCACCATTGCATGCCCCTATCTCAGGTTACCTATGGGACAGTTCGGGCAGATCCTGCGTATTCCGCAGGTGATTTCTTCGAACCGGCATATGAATGGCTGGAAGAGCAAATCGGATTCTTCCCGCATTTTGTCGCTGTCGGAAACGACGAATATGCTCTCAAGATGACCGGCTACCCAGATAATTGGAGGGTCTGGATCGGCGGGGATTCTGTCAACGGGAAATACCAAAAAACTTACCTGAGAAGGGGTGAATTCCCTAACAGGGTCCTCTTCTCGTTCGACAATCTGGAAGGAGTGTTCATGGACCACATGAGCTGGCACCTCGCGATAAACGCCTGCACCGACGGACGCAGCGTCTCGAAACAGGAAATGAAAATGATCCTCAAACCTTCCTGGACGCGACAGCGCTGGCTCCGGGCTGCGTTGAATGGATCGCACTCGGTAGAGTTGCTGACACCAGAACTGCCGCTCGACAATGCGGTGGGCATATGGGTGAGAAACCGTGCAACGCAGAAACTTATGATGATGCAAGGGTTCCGGAACGTCGATATTAGACGGATGTTGGTCAGGTAGAAAAGGGGTAAATTTCTGAAAAAGGGCCGGAACCTATTATCCGTCCCGGTGTAATTTTCGGTCTTTCCTTGATCATACCGGTTTTTCTCAGGCAACTGCCAGATGAAATCGTCACAACTTGTTCAATTTTTGCAATCACCATACTTCGTTACAAACCGAGCTCACGCTTGGCTTGATCCCAAGGTACGGATTGCCCGTCTCTATCAATTTTGTCGAGATCCATCTCGAGCGTGTGCCTCTGGTGTTCTGCAACTAGATCAGCTATTGTATCCCCTAGGGATTTCCCCGGTTCTCTAAGATCCTGAAGGGCAACCCATGTACTCTGCGTTATGGCCACCCTCTTATCTGCAATCTTTCCTGACCCCATTTTTTTTATTTGCATTTTATCACACACGAGTTACGGGTTTGTTTCACGCTCGATAATCGTGTTGATCGTTTTGAAATTCTGGAGATCAAACGATTCCATAGTGAGAGATGTGTATGTTAAGGGTCTTGCTTGTTTCTGTTGCTAAGGAATGATTCCGGGGCGTCTCGGGACGCCGCTACAGAGCAACCCTGCCGGCACTCTTATGATTTCCGAAGTCGGGAACAATTTCAAGGTCGTTGACGCCGGCTCAGGCAAGATTGCCGGCGCTGAAGATGACCGGTACTTTTTGTTGATGGTCTGTGCAGGCTCGGAAACGCCCGAAACCGTGCTCATGGGAGACCCATCGACCGACAACCTCGCAACAACAAAGGAGCTGATCGGTCCCTTCATGGACTTGATCTTTCACAGACAGACCGCATGGGAAGAAACCCTCCGGACGATCTTCACACAGATTCTCGGGAAAAGTGCAGCGTTTGAGGTCTCATTCCCTCAGATCCGGTCGACCGATGCAACTGAGTGCATCGACTTGCTCATCAGTGCTTTCATGTTGAATGGGCAGAAACCCTCAGGCACTATGCTGACCCGGGACTTCATTCGCGGTATCCACGAGTCATTGGAAATTGATTTGCCTACTAACGAGGAACTAGACAAGTTGGTCAGCGATATGGAACAGATGGTTAAGGATGCAATGGTAGACCCGGATCCGACAACGGTGAATGCGTTTGACAAGCTAGCGAATACTGCTCGGGCGGTTGAAGCGAGTCAGGCAGTGGTTCTGAAGACGGTCGAGATGTAGAGTGATTAATCGGAGAGCCTTAAAAGTGAATTCACAATGAGGCTAAATGTGTTGTACCGTGCAAGGTGAGACAATCACTGTCTTCTCAAGAACTTTGCCTCCTTTGAGAAATCTGAAGTTCGGTATGCGATCTGGAAAGAGACCAAATGGGAATTATTATCGTTTTGAAAATTTAATAATCGATTAATGGCCACGGAAGCTGACACCTGTAGAAAGTTTGTAATACCCAAATTATATTCTGCGGGATGGAATGATGATCAAATTCTTGAACAAAAAACATTCACTGATGGCCGAATTGTTGTTGCAGGAGTCAAGGTTTTTCGCCAACAACAAAAAAGAGCGGATTATATTCTTCGCTATCGTCAAAACCTGATGATAGCAGTTGTTGAAGCAAAATCGGAAAATAAAAATCCTCGGGAAGGTTTACAACAAGCCAAAGAATACGCCCGAATATTGGATTTAAAATTTGCCTATTCAACGAACGGTATTCAAATAGTAGAATTTGATTTCATTTCGGGTCGTGAGACGGATTTAGAGACATTCCCTACCCCAGATGATCTTTGGAAACGATTAAAACCAAAGTTAGGTATCGGCCACACCGATAATGAACAACGATATTTAACACCAAGTTTTCCTGTACCAAACAAACCGATGCGATATTATCAAGAGATTGCAGTTAATCGGGTAATTAAAGCAATTCTGCAAAAAAAACGTCGTGTTTTGCTAAATATGGCCACAGGAACTGGCAAAACAGATGTGGCATTTCATATCTGTTGGAAATTGTGGAGTTCTCGATGGAATCGCTCCGGTGAATCACGTCGTCCACGAATTCTATTCCTAGCGGACAGATCTTTGCTTATTGACGACCCCAAAGATAAACAATTTAGTCCCTTTGGAGATGCTCGTTGGAAAATTCAGGGTGAGGCAATTAAAAGTAGGGAGATGTTTTTTGCAACATATCAGGCAATTGCGAAAGATGAACGTCGCCCCGGTCTTTTTCGTGAATATGGCCGCGATTTTTTTGACCTCATTGTCATTGATGAATGTCATCGTGGAAGTGCCCGGGATGAAAGTAATTGGCGCGAAATTCTCGAATTCTTTAACTCGGCATATCAGATTGGTATGACTGCTACCCCATTACGTGAAGATAATCGAGATACTTATAATTATTTTGGAGATCCGGTGTATTCGTATAGTTTAAGGCAAGGAATTGACGATGGTTTTTTGGCACCATATCGTGTTCATCGTATAGTTACTGATGTTGATGCAACCGGATGGCGCCCCTCAAAAAATGAAATCGATCGTTTTGGAAGGCCTATTCCCGATGAAGAATATCAGACTCCAGATTTTGAACGTATTATTGCCCTAAAAGCTCGCACACAAGCAATTGCGAAGAGTATAGTTAATTTTCTTCAATCAACTGATCCTTATAATAAAACAATTGTTTTTTGTGTGGATCAGGAACATGCAGATGAAATGCGACATGAAATCAACAATCTCAGCACAGAATTTGTAAAAAAGAATTCAGATTATGTTGTTCGTATTGTTTCAGATGAACTTGATATTGGTCGTGGACATTTAAGTCATTTTCAGGAACTTGAGCGGCTAACTCCTGTTGTCGTAACAACGTCAAAACTATTAACAACGGGTGTTGATGTGCAAACCTGTAAAAATATTGTTATTGCTCGTGTCATTAAATCAATGACCGAATTCAAACAGATTATCGGCCGGGGAACACGAGTAAGATCGGATTATGGAAAGTTATGGTTCTCAATTTTAGATTATACGGGGAGCGCAACACAATTATTCGCAGATCCTGACTTCGATGGTGATCCAATAGAAAAACCCACAGAAACCCGGATTGATCAACCAATTTATGTTCCAGAATTAGATGTCGAACAGAAAACCGCTGAATCGATTGGTACGCCAATTCCTGACAAGCAAGATTTGCTGTCAAGTAAATATTACGTTAATGGGGGATCTATTGAAATTGCTGCTCATATCGTATACGAACTTGATGCAAACGGAAAAAGGTTACGTGTCATAAAATTTACAGATTACGTATCAGAACAAATTAAAAAAATGTGGCCCTCTGCCGCTGAATTGCGTTCTCATTGGGATAAATCTAATGAGCGAGAAGTAATTCTGGATACGCTTTCAAAACATGGGATCACGTTCGAAGAACTTGTAAAAAACACCGGACAATCCGATGCTGATCCATTCGATCTTTTATGTCACATTGCATTCAGTGCACCACTTCGGACGCGGCGTGAACGTGCTGAACAACTTCAGAAAGGCCGACCTGATTTCTGGGATTCTTTTAAGCCTGAGGCCCGATTGATTCTTAGTGAAATTCTTGATAAATATATCGATTATGGAATAACACAATTCACTATTCCGGATATTCTGAAAGTACAACCCCTTTCGAATCATGGTAATATAATCGAGATCGCAAATATATTTGGGGGACCTATCCAACTTCGTTCTGCGGTTTCCGAACTACAATCTTTACTTTATGCGGCCTAAATGGAGAGATCTATGAAAAGAAAAAGTTTCACCAACCCCCAGTATTCAACAGCGCAATCAATTGGAAGCCTAATAAAATCCTGTCGGGATATCATGCGTAAAGATAAAGGGCTCAATACAGACCTCGATCGTCTTCCAATGCTCACTTGGATTATGTTCCTAAAATTTCTTGACGATATGGAACAAGTCCGAAACGCAGAAGCAGAAATCGAAGGAAAACGATTTCATCCAACTGTTGAATCCCCTTATCGGTGGCGTGATTGGGCTGCCAAACCAGAGGGGATCACTGGAGATGCCCTTTTAAACTTCATCAATAATGAAAAGGCTATTCGACCAGATGGTTCTGAAGGTCCAGGACTTTTTAATTATTTACAATCACTTCATGGAGGAGATGGTGGTGATCGTCGTGATGTGATTCGTAATGTTTTCCGAGAAACTGGAAACCGTATGCAGAGTGGATATTTACTGAGAGATGTTATTAATAAAATCAATAATATCCACTTTACCTCCAGTAATGAAATATCTACTCTCGGACATCTCTACGAATCGATGCTTCAGGAAATGAGGGACGCTGCAGGAGAAAATGGAGAATTTTATACCCCTCGCTCAGTAGTAAAATTCATTGTTTCTGTGATTGATCCAAAACTTGGGGAGGTAGTTCTCGATCCTGCATGTGGAACCGGGGGATTTCTGACGGAATCATATGAACATTTAAAAGATCAGTGTAAAACTGCAGAGGATTTCCGTCAGCTTCAACGAGAAACTCTCTTTGGGGTAGAAGCTAAACAATTGCCCTATTTATTATGCCAGATGAACTTGCTCCTTCACGGAGTTGAAACGCCAAATATTGATCCGCTGAATGCATTACGTGTACCTCTTCGTGAAATTGGGGATTCCCAACGAGTTGATGTAATAGTTACAAATCCTCCATTTGGTGGCGCGGAAGAACGAGGAATCCTTGGAAATTTCCCAGAAGATAAACAAACTACCGAAACTACCTTACTCTTCCTACAACTGATCATGCGAAAATTAAAACGCCCAGAAAAAAATAATGGCAAACCTGGGCGTGCAGCGGTTATTGTGCCAAATGGAATGCTCTTTGGAGATGGTGTAGGTTCGCGTATAAAAGAGGAATTACTCAAAGAGTTTAATCTTCATACAATTGTTAGATTGCCGAATGGCATTTTTTCGCCATACACCGGAATAAATACAAACATTCTTTTTTTTGATCGTTCAGGACCAACACAAGAGATCTGGTATTATGAACAACCTTTACCTGATGGGCGAAAAAGCTATACGAAAACTAAACCACTTCAATTTGAAGAATTCAGCCCTTGTCTTGAATGGTGGAATAAACGCAAAGAAAATAATCACGCTTGGAAAGTAGAGGTTAATGAAATCATATCAAATAATTATAACCTTGATCGCAAGAACCCAAATAATATAATTGATTTCGAGCATATGCCCCCTGAACAAATCGTGGAGGATCTTTTAGGGAAAGAAAAACGGATTACTGAGTTGATTCTAGAGATTAGATCGGCCTTTGAGGTAAAACTGTGAATAAGAGCTGGCCTAGTGTAAAACTAGGGGAAATAGTGAAAGACCTAACAAATGAAAGAATTTTTTCAGTTAAATCTGATGATGAAATAATTGATCCCACGATTTCATCCGCTACTCACACAATTTCCGTTGCTGGAAAGAATTCCGGACTAACTGTACGTATCAAAAAAAGAGTTCTTATCTGTCCAGGAGATTTAGTCTTCTCACGACTTCACACACAAAATGGAGCATTTGCTTTTTCAGATCAATATTTCCATGCAACCACAACATTCATCCCACTTTCAATAAATGAAAAAATGATAGAACCTCGGTTTTTATTCTGGGCGTTACATTCATGTGTTCCAACATTATCGGCTTCGGATTCTGTAGGTCGTGAAACATACAAGACTTCACAAATATTAAATCTTGAAATTCCTCTTCCATATCTACAAGAGCAGCAAAGGATATTAAGACGACTCGAAGAATTTCAGCTAAAAATTGAAAAAATCTGTGTTTTACGTAAACAAACAATCATTGAACTGGAAGAAATGCAAGCATCAGCAATACGAAGAGTTATTCAAAATGTAAGTGCTGAAAAAGTCGATCTTCAAGATGTTTGTACTGCAATTATTGACAATCTTCATTCAACTCCAAAATATTCAGAGAATGGTATTCCTTGCATTCGTTCGCCAGATGTTGGTTGGGGCAAGCTAAATTTAATTGATGCCTTTCGAACCGATGATGACGAATATCTTCGTCGAGTTGTTCGAGGTGCACCAAAAGCGGATGATATCGTATTAGTTCGTGAAGGTGGAGGAACTGGAAAAGCTGCAATTGTACTTCCAGATCAAAAATTCAGTCTCGGTCAACGAGTAATGATGATAAGACCCGACAAGGAAAAGGTCATTCCTCGTTTTTTCCTTTATCAGATTCTTTCACCATTGATCCAAGAAGATCAAATTCTGCCAATATGCAAGGGATCGGCTTCTCCACATCTCAATATCGGTTCTTTGAAAAAATTTCACTTTCGCTTACCTTCCCTTTCCGATCAAAACAGAATAGTAACATATCTGGATGAATTCTTAGCTAAAAAAGAAGAACTAAAAATTTTCCAAGACGAGACAGCGATAGAAATTAAAGCTCTCCTGCCCTCAATACTCAATAAAGCTTTCAAAGGTGAATTATAATGGCAAAGGAATTAACATTTACAGATCCTGCATTTGCCTGTAGTGTCACCTTATCCGGTACGGCAAAAACACTTTATGAAAAAGCTGAACCACAATTTAACCGATTAAAGGGGCTAAAAACTCTTGGAATTGTATCGCATTTTAGCGAAATTGCAATGCAAACACGACATCAACATCTCGTTGGTTTGATGCGTATTTTTAATAAACTCTGTTTACAACCTAAAAATAAAGGACTTCCCAAAAAATTTCTCTGGTCTTTCTGGTGTAGTCTGTGTTTTGGACAAACTGGCCATGCTGCTCTAAGTTATGATTCAGAGAAAGCAATCTTATTAGCATGTCATCTCGATACCACATTCCGAGAAAAATTCCGTATCTTTTTACAACCTGTCATCGATTTTTCTGAACCTTGCACAGTATGCGAAAAACAATGTGAAGGAAAACGAGGTGACACTTCAACCGCTAAAATATGGTTTGAAGATCTTATTGGTAAAAATCGTTGGTGGGCAGTGCATCGCTGGGTTGCGGCACGTAAATTAATTCAAGAACCCACAATTATGACGATATTAAACCAACAACAAATTAGTGATAGAAATCCGATGGGATTTTCAAAAGCAGAATCTTTTAAGATGTTAATTTGCCCCGATTGTAAATGGAACAAGGCAATAGAAAGTCTAAGCAGGTTAGACTATGTTGTACGTGATATAACATATGCAGGAACACTAGGTATTCATGTTGATATTGATGGACTAATAGAATTAGTAGAAGAAGAAAGAATTAACTGGAGTTTAATTAAAACTTTGGAAGATTATTTACAGGATTCACTATATGAAGATCTTGATACTCAAACAGGATCCATATTATATCAAAGAGCTTTAGCAGACAATTTAATAAAAGGAAAAATTTCCATTGAAATGCTTTTTGGCAGGTATCCAAATTCATCATATGACGATCAGAGTCTTTTCCAATTAATTAAAAAATCAAAAGCTGGAAAAGAGGTTTTTGATAAAAATATTCGCAATGCATGGAAAACATGGTCAATTGGTGTATCAATTCCTAAAAATCAAGTTCCCTCCGAAATTGAACGCACGATAATTAAGTCAAAACAAAGTAACCATTTATCTACCCATTTAAATACGCGGGTTACTGCTTTCAAAATGACTCAAGATAATCTACTTGGATTAGCTATCTGTTATCAAGATAGCGCTAATCGACCTGCTCCAAAGGATATTATTCTCTTTTGTCAACGGATTCTTCATCAAAAATATCCCCACGTTGACGTTGAAGATATCAATACAGCACTATTTGAAGGATTAATCGCCAAAGAATGCGAGCATAAAATATTGGATGCGATCATACGACTTGCCGAATTACCATTTTCAACTGATTTGCTTAAGGGAACTATTGATGCTATAAAAAGTAGAGCAAGTGATAGAATAGCTGAGAAGAGTATATCAGTGCGAATTGGAGAAATCGATTATCCAATAACAGCAGATTCGAGACAACTTGTACTTAATACATTATCTCTTGTAATATCGAATAAACAAAATCCTCAAAACCAAGCTCTTAAGGAATACTTACAACAAGGATCTATGGTCGTTTGGGCCGAATTATTGAACTGGCAAAGTATTTATTTTGGAAATAAACCTTCGAAAAAGATTTTAGATTTTGTTAACCACGCTCAGAACCTTTTAGCTATAAGTGTTATCAATAATACACCTTCTGCACAAAAAGATCTAGAAATATTTGCGTTATTGGAATCATTAAAAAATCCTAAGTCCAAGATTTCATTTCGAGTTTCTTTACCAAATTTAACATTATTTAATGAAGAACATATCACTGTGAATGAATATGATGTTGTAACCGTTTTACTAAAAGAGGAAAAAAATGTTGAGATTTGGATTTGGGGCGTTACAACTGAGTCTAATATTGAAAGAAAAAGAAATGAAGACCATTTAAAAATTGAAAAATTAATGAATTTATTGGGTAATCGCTGGGGTAATGAAGTCAAATTAGTTGAGAATTACTTACACAAAGATGGAAATGATATTTGTTATAAAATTGATGGTGTAATAGACAGAAAAACAATTGTTCAATAATAATCAATGAGGGGCGTTCTGTCAATTATCAGTTGATCTCCGATTTTCATCCCGGAAAAATCCCTATCAATAGTACCCGGAAAGCTTCGCCGAAGATGGTGGGAACGTGCATTCCCGGGCTTCATACTCGCTCTCCAGCGCCTCCAGCATCTGCCAGTACTGATGAACATCCGGTACGTGAAGGTAGAACTAGGAAGAAACCGGTTCCTTGTGGCACCGAACACTCCCACCTGAGCAGTCCCAGAGGTCCACCACGCCATCCCGGGCCACTGAGTCAAAGATCCACATGCTCGTTCTTTTTCATCAGTTCGACCAGTGCTGAGAAGACCGCAGACTCCAGCGGGTCATCAAAAGCGCAGAACCCTTCACTGGCATGTTCCTGCACCATCCTCACGAGCTGTTCGCCATACTTCTGGTCATCATTCCGCAGGGCCCGTGTGGCCCGTTTCCATCGGTCCGAGAGGGTCTTGACCCCCATGCGGCTGCTTTCAATTGTTCGTCCCATTGAATGTCTCCAGTGTCATCTGCCTCGGGAGTCCGGGCATTCCGCCGCCCCGTTTCGTCCGTCGTTCGGATACCGGTTGCGGGGCAAGGTAAAAGACCCGGTCCGCCCCTTTTGGCAAGAGTGTGAAAGATGCTGTCAGCGGCAGGCGCATACAGGATTACCATCGCGTCCTGGGCTGCTGATCTAAGTGCACGGAGGACCTCGCCCATCACCTCGCGTTCCGTCCCTTCGAACAGAGAGGGATCATGTTCGATCAGGATGATCGTGTGGTGCGCCTCGCGGAGAATCGTCAGGAGCTGGTGTGCGGTAAAGGCTCTCCGGACCTCAAAGGTACCGGCAGTGCGGTTGATACCTGTCATAACACGGGAGAAGTTCCCGCTCACGTACAGGAACATGAACCTCTGCAGCTCTTTGTTTGCATTCAAAGATGCAGTGAACATATCGACCGGGGCGACCACCGCATTGAACGTTCCCGTCTGGAGCGTGACGGACGGGCAAAGATCGAACTCCATGCCCGGGACACTCTCAGGACCGGGGATATTAGGCTCAGGGAATGGGGGGCGTGAAAGTGGATACCAGCTATACCAAAGATCCGCAATCCATTGTCAATGAACCATTACCAGCGGTATGGCCGGTGTCTGTACGGGGATCTGTGCGAGAGCCGGGAGATTGAATAGGAGTGAGGGAAGAAAAGAAGGAGTGGTTCCGGTGCATCTACGGGACGTTTATATGCATATATGTCGAAATATGACGAATTTATCCTGTATAATCCCGACAACGCAACAGAATGGCTATTCGATAAGTTAGTTCATGAGGTTTATGGCCTGACTGAAGAAGAGATCAAAATTGTGGATGAAGGGGATAATAGGGACGTCTGCAGTATGGATAAACAAGAAGCGTTGAAACACGCAGAAAATATGGAAAATGCCATGAGGAAATCCCCGATGCGGGATGATATTATCTTATTCCGTGGCATGGATGAGAATACCGCCCAGTATGTGATGAAAGAGAACCTTTTCACCAACAAGGGCTTTAGTGATGTCACTTTCAATATTCTCAACGTATTTGATGGCTTAAATATGATAGGGAACGGTTCCTGGTATAATATCATGAAAATTCTGGTTCCGAAAGGTACACCCTGCATCTTCGTAGCCGAACAGAACCTGATAATTCTTCCAAGAAATCTAACATTGAAATGTATCGGTTGTCGGGCGATTGAATCATTCACAATTGAGGATACAGATAAGAAATATAATTATAACAGGGTGCGTTTTTTTGCGATGGTGGTAAAGCAATGAATGATATCTTGAAAAAGAGGTTTATTGAAAATGATCCCGATACCCTGATTTGGGCTTATGAACCGATATCGGATGATGAGAGTACCTTGGCTCAAAAAATACTGGAGTCCAATTGAATCTCGTCTTGGAAAGAGGAGTGGGGAGTGAACCTTCTTGGGTCATTTCGGGTGCTTAATCTGACAAAAAGAAGGTGACGGGGAACGGAGAATACTGATCAGAAACGGCACGGGTTAGCAGTCTCTAATAGAGCGTCGCAGAGCCGGGAACATACCTTCGGACATCTACCTGTGCCCCGCTCTTCGCCATCTGTTCTGCTATGATGAGAATTTCGTGAGCGACATGTTCGTTGACATAATCCTCACCACAATTTGTGCAGACCTGTGCGGGGACTTCTTTTACGACAAGAGTCAATCCGTCCCGGTCAAAGGTAACTGTTGTCGTGCCCTCTTTGGTACTGCCGTGTTTACAGATGACACATTTCATGATCTTCTCCGATTATAGTTTTCATTTCCCCCTTTCCCATTCCACAATCGCAATCTCATCCTCTGTCAGCCCGTAAATTTCATACGCACAGGATCATCTATAGACGCACTTCTGCTTTAATCTGACGGGAGGCTTTGCTTAAGGTACTGAGCAAGTGTCTTCAAAATGTGCGGAAGATATGCGATGTGGGGGTGGACCTCCTCGGGTTATCCCGTGCACGTTTTCTGACAAAAAGATGATGACAGGGAACGGATAATACTGATCAGAAACGGCACGGAGGATCATTAGGATGGCAGGACGTACACTAAAAAAGAATATCCAAGCGTCAATAGTTGCAATCCTTACCCGGTACGGTGCTGAGCGGATCGCCATCTTTGGCTCCTATGCCCGGGGAGAAGCGGGAAACCGAAGTGATATTGATATCCTGGTCAGGTTTGCCCGGCCTAAAAGCCTGATCCAGCTGGTGCAGATCGAAGACGAGATCAGGAAATCCATCCACATGAATGTCGATCTCGTGACCGAGAAAGCTGTCAGTCCTCATCTTGCCGGTGCCATTCACCGCGATGAAATGGTGATCTTCGGATGAAACCGGAAGATCCGGCATACCTCCATCATATGCTTGAGGCTATCATCCATATAGAGAATTTTTCCAAGGATATTTCCTCAGCCTCAAACCTTAAGGACCACCCGCTTGAACGCGCCGGTATCGAGAGGATGCTCACCATAATCGGTGAAGCGGCGAAGAACATATCGCCGCAATTGCGAAAGGAATTCCCGGATATTCCCTGGAAAGCGACTGCTGGGATGCGGGATAAGATCATGCACCACTATTTCGGTGTGGATTATGAAGCAGTGTTTGAAACGATCAGAGTTGATCTTCCGGCTCTCAAGCAGGGAATAAGTGCTATCCTTTCCGAAGAGGAAAACCTGAAAAATCCTGAAACGAAAACCCCTAAAAAACGAAAGACTACATAATAGCCTCCATTTGCTCTGGTGACATCATCATTGTCTCACCGCAAAGGAAAGCTTGATTATGGGGGGTGGACCTTTCCGGTCAGCGGTTCCTTATCGTTGACCTGACCCTGAAAGACGGAAAATAAACATTTGTTTTTTAGGTTCTGTAGCATCTTCGGGACGTTTAAATACTATCTTTGCAGAAATATACAACATAGAATTTATATTGCGTCCCGACAACACAACAGCATCTTTGTCAATACCTCACACAAAATATGGTGAAAACTTTGTACCGCGTGCTCTATGTCGATGATGAACTTACGCTTCTTGAAGTTTCAAAGATCTTTTTAGAGCGCCGTGGAAATATTAGCGTTGACACAGCGGAATCTGCCCGTGAAGGGCTCGAAAAGATGGCAAATACACAATACGATGCCATCATATCCGATTACCAGATGCCGGAGATGGACGGGATTGCATTTCTCAAAATTATCCGTAAAACGTACCCGGAGCTGCCGTTTATCCTCTTTACCGGCCGGGGCAGGGAGGAGGTGGTCATCGAGGCCATTAACAGCGGGTCAGATTCTTATCTGCAGAAAGGCGGTGATCCCAAGGCTCAGTTTGCCGAGCTTGAGCACCGTATCCTGATCGCGATCGAGCGCAGGCAGGCAGTCAAGGCGTTGCGGGAGAGTGAGAAGAAGTACCGCTTGCTGCTCGAGGGTCTTCATGACAGTATCATCGTGCACCGGAATGCCCGGATACTGTACCTGAACCCGGCATGTGAAAAAGTGCTCAGATATTCCCGGGATGCTCTTTTAGGCAAGTCCATTATGCTTCTTGTCCCTCCAGAATTCCAGGAGATGGTGACAATAGCAGTCAAGAAGCGGATGGCCGGGGAAACGTTTGAGCCCTATGAACTTGATCTCATCAGAGGGGATGGTAGCCGTGTCTCGGTTCTTATGAGCGGAAACCTGATCGAATTTGAAGGTGCTCCCGCATCCGTTAACCTGATAACCGATATCACCGCGCGCAGACGTACCGAAAAAGCCCTTCAGGATAGTGAGAGAAAATACCGTTCGGTTATCGAGAGCATCCAGGATGTATTTTACCGGGCCGATACACAGGGTAACCTGACCATGGCAAGCCCCAGCTTGAAACCTCTCCTTGGCTATGATACTCTTGAGGAGTGTTTAGGGAAAAATATTGCAGAAACAGTGTACTTATACCCTGCACAACGGCGGGCATTCCTCGATGAGATCACCAGGAACGGGTTTGTCAAGAATTATGAAGTGACCCTGAAACGGAAAGATGGAAGTCCGGTTTTTGTTTCGACCAGCAGCCACCTGCTTTTTGATGATTGCGGGGAGATCATCGGAGTTGAAGGTATTTTCCGTGACATAACCGCACAGAAAACGGCAGAGGCTGAACTTGAAAAGAGTCTCCTGTTTCTTGAATCAATCGTTCAGGGTTTGCCTATCCCAACTTTTGTTATCGACAAGCATCACCGGGTAATTTCCTGGAATAAGGCGCTCGAAGAGTACAGCGGGATACCAGCTGCTGATGTCATAGGCGTTCCGGAGGCGTGGAAAGCCTTTTACCGGGAGAATCGCCCTTGCCTTGCAGATTTGATTATCAGTACAAAACCAGAGGAGATTGGCCGGTTATACCGAGGAAAATACGCCAAGTCCCGTATTATTGAAGGAGCATATGAAGCAACAGATTTCTTCCCTCACATGAAAGGCGGAACGTGGCTCTTTTTCACCGCAGCACCAATCCGTAACAAGGATGGCACCGTTATCGGCGCAGTGGAATCCCTGCAGGACGTGACAGCCATACAAAAGAGAGGTAATGAACATAAGAACCACTCATGAACAGGGTGGTTTTTGGTCTCATCTGTTTTCTTATCAGCCTGTTGAAGGTTCTGCAACCAGATCAACTATTGTATCCCCGAGGGATTTCCACGGTACTCTAAGATCCTGAAGGGCAACCCATGTACTCTGCGTTATGGCCACCCTCTTATCTGCAATCTCTCTTGACCCCTTTTTTTTTATTTGCATTTTGTCACATACGAGTTACGGGTTTGTTCCACGCTCGATAATCGTGATATAATCAACGAAAAGATATTTTTTATAGCGCTTTTTACCGGTAATCTCACGAAGAATTTCCAGTTTTTCGAACTGGTTCACGAGGTCGTATGCGGGCTGGTGGCTGATACCGAGAGCGGAGCTGACATCGGCGACAGTGACGACGGGTTTGGAGAACAGGAGGTCGAGGAGACGAACCGCATTGAGACCCCTGACATCATTCCTCACAAGAGTAGCAACAAGTCGTTCTTTTAATGAGATGATCTCCCGTGCATTGGCAAGGGCTTCGTTTGATACTTCAGTGATTCCCCGAAGGAAAAATTTCAGCCAGGATTCCCAGTCGCCCTGGATACGGACCTCCTGGAGCAGGGAATAGTATTCTGCACGGTGCTGTTTTAAATAAATACTCAGGTAGAGAAGAGGACGGGCAAGAATGCCTTTCCGGCAGAGATAAAATGTAATAAATAACCGTGCCATCCGGCCGTTCCCGTCAATGAACGGATGGATCGTTTCGAACTGTGCATGTACGAGCCCGATCTTGATCAGGGGAGGTATTCTGTCGTCGGCTACGATGAACGCTTCGAGATCCTCTAATAATTCCCGTAATTTCTCCGGGGGAGGAGGGACAAACGCTGCCGAATACAGGTTTGAGCCAGGCGGTCCGATCCAATTCTGAACCGTTCGGATCTTCCCCGGCTCCTTTTTTCCGCCCCGTGTTCCCTTGAGCAGAACACGATGGACCTCCTGCAGGGTCTCTAAGGAAAAGAGCTCAGTACTGGTGCGTTTCAGACCCTCATCCATTGCCCGTATGTAGTTGATGACTTCTTTGACCTCGTTGATGTCGTCACCGGGGACGATATCCGCTTCGAACTCAAGCACACCCTGGAGCGAAGCCTGCGTCCCTTCGATCTGGGAACTGAGCAGCGCCTCTTTTTTCACGTACATGGCGACAAAAAGATCTGCATTCGGAAGGACCGTGGCCATCCCATCCAGACGTGCGAGGGCGCGATCCGCTTCGGAGAGCAGAAGGTGGAGTTCGTCATCGAATTGTACCGGTGGAACCGGAGGCAGAGGTTTGGGAATATATGCCTGGTATCCTCCTTTCTGTCGTACAGTGATTCCCATCCGGCTTTCTATCATAGTTCTTCATCTCCAGAATATCAGTGATGTTTTTGCTGGTAATTCTGGTTAACCAGAGTTACACGCGGTTATTATGGTTAAGTCTGTTTCACCAGAATAAGATTGTTGTGTCGGCCGGGTGGACCTTCCCGGGTTATCCCGTGCACGCATTCTGACAAAAAGATGATCCGCACCGCAAAGGAAAGCTTGTTTAAGGTACTGAGAGAGTGTCTTCTGAATGTGCGGCAGGTATGCGATGTGGGGGGTGGACCTCCTCGGTCAGCGTTTCCTTATTGTAGACCCGACCCTGGGTTTTAGATCACACTTCAATATCGCACCCACCACTGAGAACCCTGTCGTTGTCTCAGCTGATGACGGAAACCACGTCCGGATAATGAAATGGGGACTTATCCCGCACTGGACAAATGATCCCAAATTTACCCATAAACCGATCAATGCCCGGGCGGAGTCTCTCCTCCTGAAACCGATGTTTCGGGATCTTATCAGTCATAACCGGTGCATTGTCCCGGCGAACGGGTTCTATGAGTGGAAGAAAACCGGTGGCAGGAAAGAACCGTTCTTTATCCACATCAAAGACAAGGCCCTGTTCGGGTTCGCAGGACTGTACGATTCCTGGAAGAACCCGACCGGGGAGATTGTGTCCACTTATACGATCGTGACTACTGAGGCGAACGAGATTGTGAAGCCGCTGCACGACCGGATGCCCGTCATCCTTCACGCGCAGAACGAGCGTCAGTGGATGTCAGGACCTGATCTGGAAGAGGCTGACTTGCTGAGCATCCTTGCTCCATACCCGCCATCAGAGACGATTGCGTATCCAGTGTCCACCGCAGTGAACTCAGCTAATACCGATGGTGAGAATCTTATCCGACCGATTGCAACACTTGATTTGGGAGTCTGATGATAAGAGTTAAAATTCCCCCTCGTCAACCGTCAACATATCTGCACTGCCAAATTCACAAAATTCGATAAGTGATATGAACAGTTATATGGAAGCCTATGCCGAGATTTGAACTCGGGACTTCCTCCTTACCAAGGAGGCACACTGCCGGGCTGTGTCACATAGGCATTGTATTGTTTTGTTGACGGTAACGAAACTTGATATCGCCACTCTTACTGAGGACGCGCTCTACCGACTAAACCACTGAGGCAGGTCGCCTAACTACGTTGTAAGTTATCCATATAAAATATTGCGGAGTAATTTGGAAATAACCAAAATTGAGCCTTCTGGATAAAGGATCAGCTCTCTCATGCGCAGATGCGATCGGTCTTACGGTGCCCCGACAATAGTCCACCTTTTTACGCCATTCCTCACATAGTTATGAGGCGATATCAGCATGTTCACCGAATTCATCACACACTATTACATCGATCCAATCCGCTATAATCAGCCATATAATATCATCGAGACCCTCACGTTTGCCCTCATCCTCGTTGTCGCGTTGTACGCTGTGTACCTCTGGCTCAGGCACGAGCGGATCAGTGTTGATGAGGCGTTCGTTCTTGCAACGATACCCTATATTGCTCTTGGCGCGCTCGTAAGGGCTGTATATGATATTCACATCATTACCTCCGACTGGCAGTTTTTGCTGGTCACGCCACTGGTGTATTTCGTTATATTCGCTATTACCGTAGCAGTACTCATCATAACCCGGACCCTCGAAGCGCGTGATGTGATCGCGGAGTCTCTCCCGTGGTACCGTAATATTGGAATCGCAGCTGCGGTTGCTGTCGCAGCATTCCTTGCATATTGGGGGATTACGAACGCTGCACTTCATCCAATGGTCCTGCTGATCATCGTTGCTATGGCTGTAATAGCGGCACTCGCAGTCTGGACCTCCATGAAGTACATCCTGAAATGGGAGTATGCAAACGATCCGCTTTTTGTTATCCTGATCTTCGGGCACATGCTCGACGCTGCTGCAACGAGCTACGGGATCTCTTTATCACCGGTCCCGTATGTTGAGGAACACGTCTTAGGTGGCTCCCTGATAACGCTCACGGGTACGGGTTTTGTTATGTTTCCCCTCAAACTCGTGGTACTCTATCCGGCAATCTACATCCTGCACACCTACCGGAAAGAGATCCAGTCTGATTTCTGGCACCTTCTCCTGCTCGCGATGATAATTGTCGGCTTCGGGCCCGGTCTCCGAGACATGATACAGATGATCCTGATAGGCTGAAAGCACCGATTTTTTCTTGACGCAGCATACCATCAAGAATTTCAGATATTTGTCGAGTGCATGACCCCAAAACAATCCCTGTTTCAGGAAAATAACCGATAATATTCTCATTTGAACACCCAATAAAAACAATAAAGTAAGTCCGGGTGAAAAACTAAAAAGCCCGCGTAATATCTGATGTCTTCACCGCTGTCAGGATTAACTCCCACAAAACGAATCGTCGTTATCGCAGTAGTTGTCGGTATCATCGCCGGTTTTGGAGCCCTGCTTTTTTATGAGGGTCTAAAGTGGGGAACGGCGTTTTTCCTGGGTTATCTCCTCCAGTATGCATATCCTAATGAAGGACAGACAGTTGCCACCATTAGCCAGTGGTCCGAGCCACATTCCCTCCTTCTCCTCCTTCCTATCCTCTGTATCGGGGGGCTCCTAACCGGAATTTTAGTGACCCGCTTTGCACCAGAGGCAGAGGGTGATGGTGCTGATTCAGCGATTAAGGCATTCCACAATGATGGCAGGATACGAAAAAGGATCCCGGTCCTGAAAGCAGTTACATCAATTATTACTCTCTCAACTGGGGGAAGTGCAGGGCGGGAAGGGCCGGCTGCCCAGATCTCAGCTGGTTTTGGATCTCTTGTTGCTGATATGCTCGGCCTCAGCCCTAGGGAGAGAAGAATTGCCCTGACAACCGGAATCGGGGCGGGGATCGGAACGATATTCAAGGCACCATTGGGCGGAGCAGTCCTTGCGGCCGAACTTCTCTATACCCGGGATTTCGAATCCGATGCGATCATTCCGGCATTTCTTGCTTCGATCATTGGGTACGCGATCTTTGGGTTTTTCGTAGGGTACGATCCCCTCTTTGCACTCGGTCCGCTCTCGTGGACCGTCTGGCAGATTCCCCTGTTCCTCCTGCTTGGAATCCTGTGTGCTGCGTTTGGGCTTCTCTATATTTTTGTCTACTACTGGACCCGCGACATGTGGACGGATACATTTCGTCGTTACAACCTTCCACAGTACCTGAAACCAGTGTCTGGAGCTCTTCTTCTCGGCATACTGGTTATTGCCCTGTCATCCATCTCGCCGGATGGAGAGATACTCGGCCTTGCTGGTATGGGAACCGGTTATGGTTTCACCCAGCTCATGATCTATTCCATGATCCCGCTCACTGTGCTCCTGTTCCTGCCATTTGTTAAAATCCTTACGACATCCCTTACCATCAGTTCAGGCGGGAGCGGGGGGGTCTTTGCACCAGGCCTTATGATCGGTGCGGCAATCGGTGGAGCTCTCGGCATAACACTGCACCTGCTTGCCCCGGCATACGTCCCGATGGAAACAGTTCCGGTGTTTGTTGTTGTCGGTATGATCTCCCTCTTTGGTGCAGTGGCAAATGCCCCTATCGCCGTGTTGATTATGGTCGTCGAGATGGTAGGAAGTATCACGATCCTGATACCGGCAATGGCTGCAGTTGCCGTATCGACCCTGTTAAAAGGGGAGAAGACTCTCTTCCACGAACAGGTGCCGACAAAAGCTCAGTCCGGAGCCCATCGAGGGGAATACGACCGGGAAACTCTCGAGCGGATTTTGGTCCGGGATGCAATGATCCCTAGGGAATCTGTCATGACGCTCTCGGTTTCTGATGATCTCACGAAAGTCCCTGAACTCATCGCAGCAACCGGGCATTCCGGTTTTCCCGTAATTGAGGAAGGCCGACTAGTTGGGGTAATTACGAACCGGGATGTTCGCACCGTTCAAATATCGGAAGAGCAGAAATCTACACTACGTGAAATCATGACCGTATCTCCTTTTGTCATTCACTCGGAAGACACTCTTGAAGATGCTATCGCTCTTATGATCGGTCATAATTTCCATCACCTTCCCGTTGTAAGAAAAGAATCACCGGACCAGCTCATCGGTTTTCTTACGAGAAATGACATCCTGAATGCGTATGCCCGGTCTAGCCGTTCGGCAAGTTGCCGGGGTCAGGAAAACGATACTGAAAATTGAATTATTCCGCCAGCTTATTCCAACCATTTACCATTTGCTGGCTACTCTTTTCGATGACTTGTACCGTATGAAGACAAGATTTATCAGAAATCAACAGTATGTAGTCACATGAATGAAAAGAACCACGGAGACAATTAAAATCTTTCGGGTGTAGTTTGTTAGGATTCTTCCGGAAAACAAGTTCTAGAAAGTCATTATTAACATGACCGGAGATGTGTGACAAGTAAGATGGCAGATCCACAAAGTCAGGAACGAGCGATAACAACGGGGGATGAAACGCTTACCGCCAGCGATTTGGAAAAACAACTGAATACACCTATCGGTGGCCTCACCAATGAAGAGGCCCAGTCGCGTCTGGAAAAATACGGGTATAATGAGATCCCCGAAAAACGTGTCACCCCTATCCTCAAGTTCCTGAGCTATTTCTGGGGACCGATTCCCTGGATGATTATGCTTGCTGCAATCCTCTCCGGGATACTGCAGCACTGGGAAGACCTCACAGTCATCCTCATTCTGCTGCTGATGAATGCCGTCGTTGGCTTCCGGGAAGAGTACCAGGCCGGTAACGTAATCGACGAGCTGAAACGGAAACTGGCAATACTGGCCCGGGTAAAGCGGGATGGGGATTGGACCATGGTGCCCGGGAAGGAACTGGTTCCCGGAGATATCATACGGGTGCGGATGGGGGATATCGTTCCCGCTGATGCAAAACTCTTGGATGACGGCCCGGTTGAGGTAGACCAGTCGGCACTCACCGGGGAATCCCTTCCCGTCGAGCGAAAGCTGGACGATGTTCTCTATTCAGGGTCGATCGTCCGGCAAGGAGAGGCCAATGCACTGGTGTACGCCACCGGGATGCACACATACTACGGGAAGATCGCTGAATTGGTGGGGAGAGCGGAGACCCCGGGCCACCTGCAGCAGGCCGTGATAAAGATCGCGAATTTCCTGATTTATATCGCTATCAGCCTCGCGGTCGTGATCGTCACGGTATCATATCTCCGCGGCGACCCTTTCCTGGAGGTCTTGCAGTTCGGGCTGGTGCTGACTGTCGCTGCGGTGCCGGTCGCTATGCCGGCAGTGATGTCGGTTACCATGGCCATCGGCGCCGGAGTTCTGGCACGCAAGCAGGTGATCGTCACCAAACTGACTTCAGTAGAGGAACTGGCAGGGATCGATGTCCTGTGTTCGGACAAGACCGGCACCCTGACTCAGAATTCACTGACTATGGGGGAGCACTTCACCCGGGAAGGAGTGGAACCGGATGATGTAATATTCTGTGCCGCCCTGGCCTCCCGGGCTGAGAATCAGGACACGATAGATCTGGCAATTCTCAAAGGAATGAAACCCGGACTGAATGATAAGGTGAAGTCCTATCAGGTAAACCATTTCATGCCGTTCGATCCTGTGCACAAACGTACTGAAGCGACAGTTGAGGGAAAAGACAGATCAACATTCAAAACAACCAAAGGGGCGCCGCAGGTCATCCTTGCCCTTGATCCCGACGCCGAAAATCTCCGGCCGCTGGTAAACAAAGTAGTGGACGAATTTGCCGGGAAAGGATACCGATCCCTTGGTGTGGCTAGGACTACCTATGATGATACATGGAAACTTATCGGGATCATTCCGCTGTTCGATCCGTTGCGGGAGGATTCAAAGAAGACCGTTGAAACTGCCGAAAGCATGGGTATCCATGTGAAAATGGTCACCGGCGACCAGATTGCTATCGCTAAAGAGATTGGGAAAGAGCTCGGGTTATCCACGAATATTGTGAACGCCAGCATTTTCGACACGACGAAAAATGATACCAAAGGGATGGATGATGCCATCGAGAAAGCAGACGGATTTGCACAGGTTTTCCCTCAGCACAAGTACCATATTGTTGAAGTGCTCCAGAAACATGGGCATATCGTCGGCATGACCGGGGACGGGGTCAACGACGCTCCGGCCTTGAAGAAGGCGGATGCCGGTATTGCAGTATCGGGGGCAACGGATGCAGCTCGAGCGGCCGCCGATATCGTGCTCTTGGAACCCGGCCTCTCAGTGATCATTGATGCCATTAAAGAAGCCAGAAAAATCTTTCAGCGAATGCTCAATTACGCGATCTACCGAATTGCCGAGACATTCGCACTCCTCATTTTCATCACCCTTATCATCCTTCTCTTCAATTTCTATCCCGTTACGGCGATCATGATCGTGCTCCTGGCGATTCTTAACGACGGTGCTATCCTTTCTATCGCTTATGATAATGTACGATATTCCAATAAACCTGAAGCCTGGGACATGAGGTTCGTCTTGACTATCGCCTCAGTTATCGGTCTCTTCGCGGCACTGAGATCCTGTGGTATTTTCTTTATCAGCAATTCGTTTTTACATCTGACACCCGCCATGATTCAGACAATTATCTATCTGAATCTCTCTGTAGGGGGGCACCTGACAGTTTTTGTTGCCCGCACACGGGGGCCCTTCTGGTCAGTCCCTCCGGCGCGGATCCTGCTCTTTGCAGTTATTGGAACGCAGGTTGTGGCCACTCTCATTGCAGTATACGGCGTTTTTATGACCCCTATTGGTTGGGAATTCGCCGGGATGGTCTGGCTTTACACTCTGATTATGTTCCTGTTCCAGGACCGAGTGAAACTGCTGGCTTACCGTATCTTCAACTGGGAAGTTTCTGGGATATAGGTAAAAATCTAAACCTTATTCCGCAATTAGTGGCATAGAAGCGTTCTTTGATGATGCGATAGCGGTGATTATCGTTGCCTATGTGTACAATAAGATATGATTGACGTTTCTCCATGGATAACATGGAGGATAAATCCAGAAGAATATTCTTTTTTCATACTGCATTTCAGATTTGATATTTGGATGAGGATTCTTTAACCAATCCGGCAAATTGATCATCCTTTTATACCCTTTTATTTCCACTGGAAAAAACCGTGATTCACTAATGGTTTAGGTGAATCTGGTATCGTGACTCATAAAATCCTAGTCAGATACCACTACGAGAGAGATATTTTTATTGAGTCTCGTTAACGCGCAAGGACCCTATCGATGATTATTTAACCAGATGTTACTGTATTCACCGTGATGAAGGGGACGTTGGAGAGGAGCAAAGGCCTCTCGCTTTTTGCTGCAATCGCGTTTGCGGTTGGCAACATGGTGGGGGCCGGAGTCTTTGTTCTCTCCGGAATCATTGTCAACACGGCCGGCCCATCTGCGATATTTTCCTACCTCTTTTGCGGTATTATCGTTGCATTCTCTGCAATGTCGTACGCAACCCTTGCCAGCATCTTTCCCCAGAGTGGTGGTGGGTACCTCTACGCGAAACGGATGCTGGGTCCCTATCCCGGCTATCTCGCAGGGTGGGCGATGTATATCAGTAATACCATATCTACCGCTTTTGTTCTCATTGGTTTTGGGATCTATGCAAACTTCATTTTTGGCACTTCGTTCGATCCCCGTCTCGGGGCGATCCTTGCGGTGATATTACTCACGGCTCTCAACCTTAGGGGAGTTTCGGAAGCCGGCGCTGCTGAGGTTGCACTCGTTGTTACCAAGATCGCAATTCTTGCGATCCTGATTGTAATCGGCCTCTCACGTATCCAAATGGGTACAATGGAACCCTTCTACCCCCAAGGAACGGGAGGAATGATCCAAGGGATCATAATGGTTTTCTTTGCCTATATCGGCTTTCAGGTTGTCGCCCAGATAGGAGGAGAAATCAGGGAGTCGGAAAGAACAGTCCCGCTCGCAACACTCGTCTCCCTCGTTATTGTCGCCGCCCTCTATACCGGAACCACGATCGCGCTCCTTGCAGCACATCTTCCTTCCTATGGAAGCGGAAGCGTGTTCGATGCGGCAAAAGTCCTCATTGGACCCATGGGTGCTCTTATTGTAGCCCTCGGTGCAGTCTTTTCAACCCTCTCTTCAGCGAATGCAAATGTTGTCGGGTCTTCCCGGATCATCCTGACCATGGCAGCAGAAAAACAGATTCCCGGGAGATTTGCCAGAATTAGTTACGGTCAGCCCGCGAATTCAATTTTGTTCAGTTCTGTTGTTGTCCTTTTGCTCATCATTTATGGGAATCTTACCTTTATTGTGGATCTTACTAACCTGACGACATTAGCAACCATGTTCTTGGTCAATGTCAGCGCATTCTTGTTCATACGGCTAGAACAAAAAAAGCCTTCCGGAAGAAAATTTTTCCGGCTTCCTCTTGGTGTCCTCATTCCGGTCCTCGGGGGCGTATCTTGCATTCTAATGGCTCTGACACTTTCTCCGTTTATTATCGTAATCGGATTACTGTTTCTTTTCGGAGGGACTGCCCTCTATATCCTCGAAGATACACCCCAAGGAAATGCCGCGATTCAGGAAATACGGAAGATCCTGTACCAGCGAGATGGTAACAACCGATAACTCTGGGAAAGGGGGACTCGAACGCTACCAAATCATCAGAATAATTTATATGTGATATCTGCATGATAACCCAGCATTCATAAGACTGCGGGATTCCGGATTACTCTTATTCCGGCGCTGTAGAATGTGGGTATCTGAATGATAATTAACATAAAAGAGATTTCCAATGCCTGACGTCTGTTTTGGATTTGAAGTCCACCAGCCGTTCCGGCTCAACCGGCATTTCTCACCGGATCCAAAGAAGAAGAAAAAAGATCTGCCGGAACTCTATTTTGACGAAATGAATCGCGAAGTGCTTGAGCGGGTATCTGAAAAGTGCTATCTGCCGGCCACGAATCTCATTCTGGAAAAACTGGATGAAGGGTTTCACTGTGCGTTCTCTTTATCCGGAACCCTTATCGAGCAGCTGGAGAAGTGGCAGCCGGAGGTCCTTGGCCTTTTTGACCAAGTTGCCCGTCACCGGAACTCCGAGTTGCTCGGACAGACGTACTACCACAGTATTGCCAGCTGTTTTGGCGACAAGTCGGAATTTACCGATCAGGCGAGGATGCATTCGGATCTGATGTATGATCTGTTTAAGATCCGCCCTACGGTCTTTGAAAATACCGAGTTCATTTTCAATAACCAAATCGCCACTCTTGTAAAAGAGATAGGCTACACCGGTATATTCACTGAGGGCGTTGACCGGATACTCAACTGGCGAAGCCCGCACCATATCTACACCTGTAATGATTTGCCCGTTCTCCTGCGGGATAATCAACTATCAGACGATATTGCATTCTGGTTCGGCAACCGGAGCTGGGACAAGTTCCCACTGATGGCTGATACCTATGCAGACTGGCTTGCCGGCACAACCGGGGAGATTGTCAATATCTTCATCGATTACGAGACTTTCGGGGAACACTTCTGGAAAGAGACCGGAATCTTTAATTTTCTCTCCCATCTGCCCGGAGAACTGGAAAAACGGAGTATTACGACTATCCTACCTATGGAAGTCCTCCAGCGATATACACCAGTCGGTACAATCGATATTAGTGATACCGTCTCGTGGGCTGATGCTGAGAAAGACGCATCGGCCTGGATGGGCAATGATCGGCAGCAAACGGCCTATTCGGCTATCCAGAAAGCGGCAGCCTTTGCCAAAGACAAATCAATCTGGCGGTATCTCCAGACAAGTGACCACTTCTATTACATGGCCTCCAAGTACGGGACCTGCGGCGAGGTTCACAACTATTTCAGTCATCATGAGGCAACTGATGCGTTCAGGACATTTATGGCAATTCTCGCAGATTTTGAGAAACGTAACATTCGGGTTATAAAGAACCGAAAGTCTGCCGTAACACTTCGGACAGTGCCTCCGGAGGAAGCATTCTACTTTTCGTCGCCCAAGGGATTCGTAGGATATGTGGCGTATAATCTTGACCAGCTGTGTGAGCTGCTCCGAGTGGTGCCGGGCGATTCGATCGCGTACCACCAGGAGCGGGGGGATATTGCCCGCTGGATCGAACATACGCTCGAAGATGAGAAACTGGCGGCAGATGTTAAGAACTGCCATGAACGGCAGGAACTGATCAGCGTAACCGAAAAGCGGAAGGAACTGTTATGGAGTCTCTTAAGGTAACGATCTTCATCGGGAAGTGGTATCGTTCACTCCGGAATCATGATAATGATTTGTAGATCGATCTAAAAGTTTTAGAGAAGATTATTCAGAAAAAGAGATCGTACATGCAGGATTTTTTGCGTCCGCAAGTGATGACCAAGAGTTTATCTCACTTTAACTATCAGCGCATCATCCCAATAAAAGGAAAATAGGCAAAACCCTGCAATCAGACCATCTTTCCCCGGCTAATGCACTCGAAATCGATAAACCCGTTGTAGGGATCAGTTTTTATGAGCCGTACCCGCACTTTCTGGCCAACCTGCAGCCCCCGCTCTCCCTTCATGACCCGACCTTCAGCAGGAGGTACAAGAAGCCGGACATAGGTTCCCTTGTCCGCAGCGCCGGTCACAAGAGCGTCAAAGGTTTTGCCGATGCTGTTCTCGAGCAACAGGGCAGCAACGGATTTTCGCATGAATCGTTTGACCTTCTTTGAGGCCTTCTCCCGTTCGGTCAGCCACATGGCCCGATCGGAAAGATCTTCAGAGGAATACGGACCTAGTTTGTTTGTCAGTATAGCTTTTACCTGGCGCTGGTTGATAACATCCACGTAGCGCCGGTTCGGTGCCGTCGCATGAGTGTAATCGATGATCGCGAGGGCAAAGTGGCCGGCCGGTGTACCACCTGGTTCGAGCATCATATACTCACCGGCCCCCATCAGCTTTATCACCGTAAGAGACAGGTCAGGAAAATGGAGAGGATCGGATGCTTTTTCCTGTATCAGGAATTTCGCAAGTGCTTTTGCATCCGGCATCTCCGGCAAAGTAACTCCGTGGATCGCAGCAGTAAGAATAATGCCTGCCCAGTTTTTCGGCGTCTTTACAACCCTCTGGATCATCGGCACTCCGGCGGCGCCTAGCCGGGCGACCATCGTCCCGTTTGCCGCAACCATAAACTCCTCGATCAGGGCCCTAGCCGGATTCGGTGTCAAAGCAACCAGGCCCCTGACCTCATCGCCCTCCATAACCACTTCGGGCTCTATGGTCTCAAATTCAAGTGCTCCCTGATCACGGCGGTATTTCCGCAATAGCTGTGTGGCCTCATTTTGGAGATAAAGTTGCTCTTCTAGTCCCGGGACTCCTTGTATACCCTTTGGCAGGGGGCCGGTCCCTTCAAGCCACTCACCAACCTCCTCATACACCAGTTTTGCCTTGTTGCGGACCAGCGCCCGATAAACCTCACCGGGAGAGAAACTCCCATCGTGCCTGACCAAGAACTCAATGATAATGGCCATCCGGTCTTTTTCCTGAAGGAGCGAGGTGAACCCATGGGATAACCGTTCGGGCAGCATGGGAAAGGTGATGACACCAGTATAGATTGTGGTGCCGTTGTGTGCAGCATATTCATCGGTGGGCGAATGTTTTTCGACATAAGAATCGACGTCTGCTATGGCGACCATTACCCGGATAATGCCTTCAGGAGTTCGTTCACAGTACTCCAACTGGTCGAGATCCTGCGAATCATGGTTGTCAATCGATGACCACAAAAGCATACGGAGATCACGCACGTCTTTGGGTACATCAGGAAAAGTCCGCTCCTGCATCGTATTGACATCATCTATCACCCGTGGGGGGAACCGTGGTTCAAAACCGTATTTTTCCATCGCGTGCCAAGCGATGGTTCTGAGATCAATATCCTGGTTATGGTTGCGGCGGTTTTTCATTTCACGCTGTCGTTCTCTTTACTTGCATAAAAACTTCTGTACCAAGCAATTGAGTTCTGCCTGAAAAATCCCGGACATGTGCTGATGGTTCTGTCAAGTCTGCGGGAGTTACTGAAATTCGATATGTCTACTTGAAAGGGCAAACTCCCTAATACTGACAGAACCTCTTTCCGGAATAATTATATCCAAATCAGCATCCATCAGAACCTGATAGAAAAAGTTGATCGGATGGCGGAAGCAAAAAAAGGCAAAGAAACAAAGATCGATTACCAGAATTGCGAGATCGATAAACTGATTGAATACCTCAGGGCAGATGTAACTAACGGACTATCTGCTGCTGAGATCAAAAACCGGTTAAACGATTATGGATACAACGAAGTTCCCGAGAAAAAAGCCAATCCATACATCAGTTTTGCAAAAAAATTCTGGGGTCCGACAGCATGGATTCTTGAATCTGTTATTGTACTATCACTGATTCTGGGCAATTATCCTGATGTGTACATCATCATAGCTTTGCTGCTGTTAAACACTGTACTCGGTTTTTTTCAAGAACAAAAGGCGTCAGATGCTGTTGAGACATTAAAGCAAAAATTGCGGGTGAATGCCCGGACGATGCATGACGGGAAATGGCAGCTGATCCCAGCAAGAGAGCTCGTACCCGGAGATATTATCAGAGTACGATGTGGAGACTTTGTCCCTGCCGATGTGAAATTACTGAGTGGACAGCTTGAAGTTGATCAGTCAACGTTAACCGGTGAATCACTCACCGTTCCTAAAGAAAAGTCGGATATGCTCTTTTCGGGTTCGGTAATAATATCCGGTGAAGCGAATGCACTTGTGGTTTTAACGGGGAACAAAACATATTTTGGAAAAACGACTGAACTCGTCCAGTTTGCAAGACCGCAACTACATACTGAGGAAGTTATCTCTCAGGTCGTAAAGTGGTTGCTGGTAATAGTTGGAGTCGCCTTAACTGCTGCCTTCGTTGTCTCTGCCATAATCGGTTTAAACCTATTCGATATTGTCCCGCTCGCCCTTGTGCTTTTAGCCTCTTCCATACCCGTTGCATTGCCCGCAATGTTCACGATAAGTATGGCAATAGCATCGATGGAACTCGTTAAGCGCGGCGTGCTGGTTACCAGACTCAGTGCATCTGAAGATGCTGCCACAATGGATACACTCTGCTCCGATAAAACCGGCACCATAACGACGAATAAACTTTCAGTTGCCGGAATTATTCCGATGAACGAGTTCACCGCAGATGATGTACTGATGTATGGGGCTCTGGCATCTCAGGAGGCAAACCACGATCCCATCGATCTTGCTTTTATTTCTGCGGTATCGGATCGTAAACTTCCAATGGGATGCCTGACCCAGAAATCATTTACCCCGTTTGATTCGAAAACGAGAAGAACTGAGGCAGTTGTAGAAAAAGATGGAAAAACCTGCAAAGTTGTGAAGGGAGCCGTTGCCATCATAGCAGATCTCGCTGGTGCTGATGTGAGTGCACTCAGTCTGCAGACCAACGAATACGCATCTAAAGGCTACAGGACACTTGCTGTTGCATTGGGCAACGATGAAAAATCCCTGCAGATTATCGGACTTGTTGCCCTTTATGATATGCCGAGATCCGATGCAAAAAAACTGATAGGCGAACTCAGTGATCTTGGGATATCTGTTAAGATGCTTACAGGGGATGCTCTCCCGATAGCAAAAGAAACTGCACGGCAGGTAGGTCTTTCTGATGCCATAATATCATCAACGGAATTTGAAAAGGCTGTTGAGAATGAACCGGATACAGCTTCTGAAATAGCTGAAATGAGCGATGGGTTCGCCGAAATATATCCGCATGACAAATATTCGATAATCAAATGCCTGCAGAGAACCGGCCATATCGTTGGAATGACGGGAGATGGCGTCAATGATGCACCTTCTTTAAAACAGGCTGAGGTGGGTATAGCGGTTAACAGTGCGACAGATGTTGCGAAAGGCGCGGCAAGTGTTGTTCTGACCGGCGACGGACTGGGAAATATCATCGATCTTGTCAAAGTCGGAAGGATGATGCACCAGAGGATGCTGACCTGGATTTTCAACAAAGTCGTGAAAACATTCCAGATAGTTGTATTTGTCGTAGTGGCTTTTCTGCTGACGGGTCAGTTTATAGTTTCAGCATTTGATGTAATCCTTTTGCTCTTCGTTATAGATTTTGTAACTCTTTCAATATCGACGGATAACGCCCGGGGGTCCGCAAAACCAGATACCTGGGATGTATCGAATCTTGTTAAATCGTCCATGATACTCGGTGTGCTTGTTGTTCTGGAATCCCTTGCCATCCTTTATATCGGGTTAGGGCCTCTTGGTCTTGCAAAAGACTCTGAATCAATAAACACATTTTCCTTTGCCATACTGTTCTACTTCGGGATGCTCACGGTCTTCGTTGTCAGAGAACGAGGACATTTCTGGAATTCCTTCCCGAGTAAGTCACTTTTTACCATCACCCTGATCGATATGATAGCCGTGGCTTTTCTTGTCACATTTGGAATTCCCGGGCTGAAACCGATTCCGGTAATTGATACATTAACCGTTATAGGTTTGTCAATTTTCTTCTCGCTTGTGATTAATGACTTCGTCAAATATTTCATGCTGAAACCGAAGGGTTCTGGTGCGTCTTGAGGTTGATATGCAAGTTCTTCTGATAGGAAAAACCGCATCTAACCGTAGATGCTATCGTCTGACTTGTTAGTCGTCGCAGATATTTTTAAAAAGAAATGAAGGGGCGGAAATGGCAATGTCATCTCAGACACTCACTTTCACACCCCCCATTCCCTGAGCCTAATAACCCGGAGCCTGAGAATGTCCCGGGCATGGAGTTCGACCTTTGCCCGTCCGTCACGCTCCAGACGGGAACGTTCAGTGCGGTAGTTGCCCCTGCCGATATGTTCACCGCAGCATTGAACAGCAACAAGGAGCTGCAGCGGTTCATGTTCCTGTACGTGAGCGGGAATTTCTCCCGCATCCTTACGGGCATCAACCGTACTGCCAGTACCTTTGTGGTCCAGAGAGCATTCACCGCACACCAGCTCCTGACGATCCTCCGCGAGGCACATCACACAATCATCCTGATCGAACATGATCCTACGCTGTTCGAAGGGACTGAACGGGGGATGGTGATGGCGGAGGTCCTCTATGCACTCAGATCAGCAGCTCAGGACGCGATGGTGATCCTGTACGCGCCTGCCGCTGACAGTATCTTTCATTCACTCGCCAAAGGGGCTGACCGGGTGTTTTACCTGGCCCCTCAACCGTTCTCCGGATCTTCCGGGAGACGAGAAAAACGGGGCGATGGGATGCACGGTTCCCGGCGGCAGACTACACTGGAGGCATTCAATGGGACGATCAATCGAAAGCAGCCGTATGGGTGTCAAGACCCTCGCGGACCGATGGAAGAGGGCAACACGTGCCCTGCGGAAAGACGACCAGAAGTATGGTGAACAACTCGTGAGGATGGTACAGGAACATGCCAGTGAAGGGTTCTGCGCTTTTGACGACCCGCTGGAATCTGCGGTCTTCTCAGCGCTGGTGGAACTGATGAAAAAGAAGGATCATGTGGATCTTTGACTCGGGGGCCAGGGAGGAAGTGGACCTCTGGGACTGTGAAGGAGGAGTGGTCCGGTGTCACAAAAAAACGTTTTCTCCGAAGTTCTATCTTTATTTACTGGATGCTCATCAGCACGGGGAGATGCTCGAGGCGCTGGAGAGCGGGTTTGAGGCTAAGGAATGCACGTTCACCACCATCTTCGGGGATCTGGACGGGTACTCAGTGATCGGCGACCGTGCAGTTGCCGAGGCTATCGAGAAACAGACCTCCTTTTCGGCCCAGTTGTTCAACGTCGATATCCGCAGGGACCAGCAGTATATGGCTGAACGCGGGTTGTTCCCGTGCGGCACTCCGGATGAGTCCCGCTTTGCTCCTGCCCTCAAGCACAATCTTTCACAAATTGAGATCGACATTCACGGAAATCCGTTTTCGGGTCCGGGCATCCCGTCCATCGATCTTACTCATGAACGGGTCGAACATCTCGGCAGCGATGAGAAGACAATGCTCACAGACTTCTTCTCCCTGATTGAGACCATCGACCCGCATATTATCCTGTTCCCGGATGCTGATCTCTGGATGCCGCGTATCATCACCCGTGCCAGGAAATTTGGTATCCCCCTCAGCATCAGCCGGACCGGGCGGTTCCGCCGGATGAAGTCCCGCTCGTACTGGAGTTACGGGAAGATGGAGCACAGGGAAGGGGCTGTCATTCCGGACGGCAGGATCCTGATCGATACGTCGCAAAGCTTTGTTTATCGTGAAGGCGGGCTTGAGGGAGTGCTCATCGGTGCGCGACTGAGCGGGCTCTCCCCAAATCTGGTCTCCCGGTTTACTCCCGGTACCCTGATCTCAAGTTACGAGGTGTACGGCGCTCTTGCTCAGGGTATCGTTGTGCCTTTCCGGAAGAGCGATGCTGAGAGGGTCCGCACGTTCGAAGATCTCCGGGCCTGTGATAAAGGCGGGATGATGTTCCAGCCCAAACCCGGCATATACGAGCATGTCTACGAGATCGATTTCACTTCCCTCTACCCCGCCATCATCGTACAGTCCAACCTGTCTCCAGAAACCATAGAACACTCTGAACGGCCGGGGTTCCTTGCTCAGGTTCTTGACCCGCTGCTCCAGATGCGTTACGAGACGAAACAGCTCAAGAAGCAGAATCCATCGTATGCCGGTATTGACTCGATCCTGAAGTGGATGCTGGTCACCTGTTTTGGTTATACCGGGTATAAGAACGCAAAGTTCGGCAGGATCGAAGTGCACGAGGCCATCACCCGCAGGTCCCGGGATATTCTTCTCCAGACCAAGGATATCGCCGATGAGATGGAGTTTACTGTGCTCCACGGAATCGTTGACTGTCTCTGGGTCCAGGGTCAGGGGATTATCAGTCTCAAGGCTCGTGTTGATCAGGAGACCCGACTGTTTACAGAACTTGAGACCTATTCATGGATTGTTTTTTTACCGATGGTGGACGGGTACTTCGGTGCCTACAACCGGTATTTCGGCCGGCTAACTGATGGAAGTATGAAGGTCAGGGGGATCGCTGCCCGGCGCCATGATACCCCTGAGTATGTCCGGAAGATGCAGCAGGAGATGCTGACGGTGATGAGCTGGGCGTCGACTGTGGCAGAACTGCTTGCTTGTGAAGCTGAGGTCACTGAGGTATATCGACGTTATCTTACGGATCTTCAAACCGCAGACGTCCGGGAATTCCTTGTCAGTCGCCGGATCAGCCGGTTAACATATGCTCACCGGTGCTTGGAGGCATCGGCAATTCAGGAATACCTGAAGAGGGATATCGACGTCGCCCCGGGGATGAAGATATCCTACGTTGTGCGGGATGCGAAGAGGTACGTGGTGGATACTGAGTGGACTGCAACGACCGTTGATACCGGATTTTACCGGGGCCTTCTTGAAAAGGCATGGAAAGAGGTTGCTTTCGTGTTTGATCCTGATCCATTGATGGGACTTCTGAGAGAAACGCAGTGAAAATATGAATTTTTCCACGGTAATGTCTTGGTTAAATGGGTCTGTTGCACTTACGGGTATTGGCCGATTTTTCACTTCGGAAGAATTTGCATATCAACAGCCAACGCTTCAGAACACCCACCGGTGCCAGCACGATGTTAAAAAAACCTGAGTTGGTTACAATATTCCAAGCATTGCCTGATCTTTGGGATACTCCTGAATGGTAGGGTTTCCTGTCAGGCCACGATCAACACGATGCCCCGCCGGGCTCAATGTTAATATCGGTGTTGAGGCGCGTATATTTCTTAGGGTTCTCGAGAAACTGCTTTTTGCAGTAATTGGTGCAGAAGTAATACTCCTTTTCCTTGTACTTAGTCTTGAATTTTGCCGCATCCTCATCAACGATTGCAAAACAGACCGGATCTGTCGCCATATCCAAAACACCCGTCCCTGATAAACGATAATTCGTGTGTTCTTGCTAAAAAGGTTGTTGTGACCAGAAGAGTTGAAATTATTTGTAGAGTGCCACAATATTAACGTCCGTTTTGTTGACAGGGTCTCCAGCGTCATCGCGTTTACGCATCCACATCGCCAAGCGTTTCATCGAACTCCCGCTCCGTGAAACGCCGGAACAGAAACTTAAGGCAGCGATCGAAATTGCGCAGGAGCGGTACTCGAACGGACTGCACCGGTGATGATGCGTTGGCGGTTGGTGACCAATAATTCACCCATTTACCATTCCCCAGTCAGCTGTCAACTCATCAGAACCCAACTATATCAGTTTTTCTTCAGAGCTTGTATCGATAACAACCCTACTATAGCTGTCGCACCGATAACCGTCAATGGGGAGAGTGGGGATTGGGTTGAGGTAGGCCATGGTGTCGGGATTGTTATTGGCCGGGCTGTGGTTGTTATAACCGGAAACGTCACTTCTGGCATTGTAGGCACTGTGGTTGGAGTAACGGGAGCGTTGACATTGAAGGTGACCATGCCGATGAAGCCCTGCGAATCCGTGAAATATGCATTATATTCCCCGGGACTGTTGACCGGAACCAGTTGCGTGAAGTCTCCATTTGTATTTCTCGGATCAGTTGTTGTGCCAATCCATGTCGGTCCGAATATTGTGCTGTTGTCTTTACTCCGCACTTCAATCTGAACACCGGCGTTGCCTTCATTAACAATCGATCCCTCAATCTGGAGCGCATCCGCAAGATCCTGATTTATCGGAGATGTGATTGTTACATCGCTAGATCGATCAACGACCGTTACGGGTTGGGCAGTTATCGAACCGGATTGAAGCATCGATCCTTCGTTTCCCTGAAACTCAACATCAACTTTATACTGGCCACCGGGAAGTCCTGTCGTGCCAAACAGAATATTCTGGATCTCTTGATTTGGCAGGATAGCACACAATTGGCTTGATATTTCCGTTAGTCCGTTCAGTTCCTCATACAGTACAACATTAAAACTCGTACCGGGAGGGAGATCAGAACTGTACACGGAACAGTTAATCGGAGACCCTCGCGAAACCGTTGATGGACAGCTGAGTGAGAAGTTATACGCTGCAACTGGTGCCACCAGAAGTATGATGCAGAGAGCTAGGAGTATCTTCTTCATTTATTGACTGAGCTCCTCTTTGTGATCAGACCTGACCGGGATTATGACAAACCCGAAAACCGAAACTGCTATCGCGATAATAGCGACTGCCAAGTAACTGATTTCAGGTAATTTCATTCTGTATCCTCCCTATAGACATGTTTCTGATACGGACAGATGCATGCCCGAACATTGTTAAGTATATGTTACATTTTGTTATATAAAGTCATCTTTTAGCACAGATTGGTGACAAGATTGAATGGATTATACGGTTTTGTTGCAACGGCTGGACATTAACAGTTACTATTTGCAGGCTACGACGATATTAGTTTTGTTAAGTCCTGACAACGCAACAGCACCGGTCATTCAATCAACACTAAACCGAAGCGGTCGACCTTCGGTGACTTTTCCGCCAGTATCTCTTCATATCCTTTTTTCAGTACCTTGATAGAGAATCCGTTGTTCCTTACTGTAGTGAAAACATCGATTCCGCAGGACTCCATCGAAGGACGGGCATCCCCGGGATGCACGCATTGACCTTTTGCACACAGTCCGCAGAGCTTGCAAGGCCCCCCACCAAGTGCAAACGCTTTGTAATATCCTGCGAAGAACAGCTCTTTTTCAAGTTGGGTTACAATCTCTGTCGGGTTAGTTTTACCCTGGAAACCCTTTTTGTAGTGGACCAGCAGCGCGTTCTCGTAGCATTGTATAAGTTCCTTGGTCTCCCGCCAATCAGGAGTAGTGGGTGGGCAACATAGACTGGAACCATACATACTGCAGCCATAGTGGCACTTCCAGCGGACCCAAGCAGCGGTGACAATGCTCTCAGTTTTAATGACTTTAGCATTGTCTGCGCCAAGCTTTTTGGCGGTGTCTATAAATTTCGCATATTTTTCCATACTCTAAAGTCCTGAAATAGTTTCTTATTAATCTTTGTTTAGAAGGGGCTGATGCTCCTGTGGTTGGTGGCAAATATTTCATCCCCGTTAAAATTTCCCAATCAACCGACAATGCTACCAATCCTGATCCTCACGGAACGATCACCACAATTATATATTTCGGAGTAGTTGTTTCATCCTTGGAAGACTTGCCTCAAAGGGAAAGCTCCGGGAGGAATTAAAAATGGATAGCTTCACTCTCACGATTTTTGCAGTAATTTTGCTTGTGGTTCTTGCGATTCTCGCAATGGCGATACGGATAGTCAACCAATGGGAGCGGGCAGTAGTCCTGTTCCTGGGAAAATTCGTTGGCATCAGGGGACCCGGGTTGATCATTATTATCCCGTTCCTGAATACTATCCCCTACATCATAGATCTACGGGTTATCACAACATCGTTCAAAGCCGAGCAGACCCTGACAAAAGACACGGTACCGGTCAATGTAGATGCCGTGCTATTCTGGCAGGTGATTGACGTAGAAAAAGCCGCACTCGCGGTCAGGGATTACCGGGACTCAATCTCTCTGGCATCGCAGACTGCGCTCCGGGATGTTATCGGTAAAACTATTCTCGCTGATATGCTTACCGGAAGAGAAGCAATTGACGAAGAACTCCAGAGGCTGATTGGGAGCCGTGTAAGCGGGTGGGGCATAAAGATCCTTTCCGTTGAGATCCGCGACGTGGTTATCCCGGGCGCTCTCCAGGATGCAATGTCCATGCAGGCGCAGGCAGAGCGCGAGCGGCAGGCCCGTGTCATTCTTGGGGATTCCGAACGGCAGATCGCCGAGAAGTTTGAACAGGCCGCAAAGAGTTACGAGCACAATCCTACTGCGCTACACCTGCGGGCTATGAACATGCTGTATGAGGGGCTGAAGCGTGGACAGGCAACAATCGTTATTGTTCCGTCAACCGCGCTCGAAACAATGACACTTGGAGACATGACGGGCACCATCGCACTCGGAAAAACGATAACACAAGAGCAGAACGAGCAAACGGAGCATGTGAAGCCACCTCAGTAGTGTAGGTTACGATAATATCATTTTTTAAGTCCCAGCAACAGCACCGGTGATACAATTATGATGTCGCATGCATCGTCCCCCGGACCAGTGAGAAGAAGATCCCCACCATACACGAGACCGCAAAGATGATGAACCCGATATGCATGCTTGCAAGGAACTGCGGGTAATATGCGGGCGTTATTTCGACCGGACCTATAAGCACGGCAAAGACCAGCATTGCAATCCCCATTGATAACATCTGCCCGAGGAGACGCATCGTCCCGACAATTCCCGATGCAACCCCATAATTACGTTTTTCGACAGCGCTCATGATGGCGTTCGTATTTGGGGAAGAGAAGAGGCCGAATCCCGCCCCGAGTACGATAAGACAGAGTATAAGATACCAGAGCGAGGTCGTATCCGTGAGGAATATCAGGAGAACGAGACCTGCAGCCGTGAGTGCCATACCTACCGACGCAACCACTGCGGGTTCGATGCGGTCCGACAATTTTCCGGCTATCGGGGAGACAATGGCCTGGAAAGCAGGTTGCGCTATCAGGATGAGCCCTGCACTTTCCGGGGTGAAACCGTTTGTGTATTGGAGATAGAGGCTCAGCAGGAACGTAACCGCATAGGTCGCGCTATAGTTGATCAATGCCGCAATATTGGAGAACGTAAAGATCCGGTTTCCTTTGAAAAGTTTAACATCGAGGACCGGGCTGGTGATCCTCCGTTCGTACATGACGAAGACAATGCCGGCCGTTATCCCGGTAAGAAGGAATAGGTATCCTGAACCCTCAGTAGCAGCAGACAGTCCGTACATGACCGCGACGATTGCTATCCCATAGATAACCGATCCGGTCAAGTCAAAGATCTCTCCCCGGCACTCGGCCCAGTCGCCTTTCAGTTTCCATGTGACAAGGATTATCGCCACGATACCGATAGGTACGTTCACAAAGAAGATACTTCTCCAGCCGAAGTACTGGGTCAGGACACCTCCGAGGAACGGCCCAAGCGAGAGGCCGAAGTACACTGAGGTTATGTAGATTCCAAGAGCTTTTCCCCGTTCACCCGGAGGGAAAACCGAGCTGAGGATCGCGACCGTTGTACCGAAGATCATCCCGCTCCCAAGACCCTGGATGACACGTATTGCAATCAGCAGGTTCGGGGAAGGGACCATGGTCATGACAAACGAAGCAGCGGCAAAGATGCTGATGCCATATAAGAAGATCTTTTTTTGCCCGTAAATATCTGCAATCTTCCCGAAGGGGACAAGGAAGAGTGCAGCTGCGAGGAGATAAGCAGTCGCAATCCATGAGAGGGAGATTACATCCATGTGGAATTCGGATCCGATCGAAGGGAGCGCGATATTTACCGCTGATCCGTCAAACGGTGTCAGGAATCCCGCGAGCACTGCAATGAGAAGGACTATTCCCTTTTCTGTCCCGGTAAGGGCATCTGGCGGGTTCCGGCAGATTTCGGGTGAATCAGGTTCCAGGCTGCCGATTCCGGGTCTGGTTGGTACAGGTTGGGAATCATCGAGAGGATTTGGGTTCTGCATTGGTGTCAGCGTTCCGGTTTCTGGTATTTCTGGAAACTTTTCTTTGTGACCTGCGCATCGAGAAGGAGTGCCGGAGGCTCTTCCTGAAGTACATCGTTCCGCTTTCCATAAGAGTATTTTCTGTTACAATCTCCCTACATGACCTGAGCTTGATAACCCGCACCCCAAGTGTGTCTCGGTTCCGGAGGAAATTTTTGATCAATAACCGTATTTTTGATTACGAGACAGCAACCATTCTGAAATTTAAAAGGGTTTCAGAAGCCGGTGCCAAAAAATTTTCGTCAAATACGCATCCAGGCACTACTGTCGAACCCCAACAGTTACCAGGAAATGCCCCCACAACAATCGTCGTTGCATCTGGACTTCCAGACCTGACTCTTCAAACATTTTTCGTACTTCAGATTGATTGCGGAAGTGGCCGTGATGTATAAATCTTAATAAGAACTGGGGAATGGTGATATCTGCAAGAATAAACTGACCCCCGGGACGTAAGATACGCTTAATCTCACGTATCCCTTGTAATTGGTCCGACCAGTGATGGAAAGAAGTGGTACTAAAAATGAGATCGACAGATGTATCCGGGAGTTGGATCGATTCTGCAGGACAAATGATAAACGTAGAATCAGGCATCATTTGCCTGGCTTTTTTCACCATTCCTTCTGCCGGATCAACACCAATCAAACATGCATGAGACCAGCGTTCCCTGACTTTCCGCAACAGTCTTCCGGTTCCGCATCCAACATCCGCTATACATTGTGGTGAAGATCCGACAGTGACTAATCTAAGAACTCTTTTGTGCAAACGATCGAAATACAAGTGCTGTATCCATGACGTTTCATAGGTTCCTGACCAGCGATTGAATGCCTCAATATCACCGGTGGCGTTCGTGTCTTTCAAGCTCATAGGAGCACCAGCAAAAAACCGTTTCACTCCCAATAGGGAGAGTCTTTCGGAATCCAGTCTTCCACTTTTTTTTCTCCTTTCCTGAACAATCTTGCCAAAGAAACACCATAGCGAATCCAAGGGTTGCCTCTGTTATCCTCCTCCAGCCAGCACTGCTGGATTTGATCATACCCTTTTTGCCTATCCTCGACTGAGTAAGGCACTTCTTTACCTATTCCCACAACGTAAGTTTGCCGGGTATTTTTTACCATGCAAAGGCAACCGTGCCAGATGTACAGTGCCACTACAAAGCTTTCTGAAGGTCTGAATGGGAGCAACTTTCGCTCGTGAATAGAATTTACCAGCTGCTCTCTTCTTTCGACCAGTTTTTGAGATGTGCATTCACGAATCAGAGAGCCTTTAATAAGCTCCTTTTCCACAAGTTCCACAACTTCAACACCAATCTCTTTTCCAGGAAGTTCTGTGGGCAGTTGTAAATTTAATGCACGTGAAACCCGACCCGCAAGGTAATGTACGTCCTTCATGTTGGGATCCTCATTTTCAACATGAGGCCATGAGATACTCAGCATAATTGTTTCTTGGCGTACAGTCCTGAAGTAATTTCTTATCGATCTACGCTCAGGGATTCTGGACTATTCATCAAACGCTATTTGTCGTGATTGGTCCGGATCGGATGCTTCTCTCGCGGGTTCCGGATGCTGGAAGATCATCTGCTGCTGGCACACAATATCTATCGGTGAGGGGATCTTGGTCAGAACCTGTTTCACTAATCGGTCCGCCCAGCCAGGAAATTATCAGAAACACTTATTCATTTATTCCCGGAGATTACGTGTTGCACCCACTCCCGGTTCGCCCGGAGGGCGCATCCACCAACGCTTTCCGTTAGCAGCCCGTGCTCGTCCCGGATCCGGGAGAGGAAATTAGAGCGGAGAGCTTCTGCGAGCGGTATATGTACCAGATTCGAATCCGAGATAGGCGCTGCGGGGCAGGGTTCGAGATCCCCGGACGGACTGATATGGACAAAACCCCGACCAGCTGCAAGACATCCTCCAAAAACTTCTTCATCTCCTGGGAACCCGATGAAGAGGGCAGGGAATGTCTGACTGAAGACTAACAACGCGGCGTTCAGCGTCTCCTTCTGCTCCTGAGTAAGAACAAGGTTTTCCGTTCCGGATTCCATGGGAACATATTCGACAAAGGTAAAAACACGGATCCCTATTCTGATCATTTCCCGTATGAATGCCTCTTCTGTTACATGAATGAAGTTCTCCCGTGTTGTCGTGACTGAACACCCAAAAAAGACACGCTTGTTTTCCAGCAGGGAACAGGTACCGATCAGCTGGTCATATACTCCTTTGCCCCTCCGTAAATCTGTATCCTGCCGGAAACCCTCAAAACTAACTACCGGGACAATATTCCTGCACCCGGCTATCTTTTCAGCAATTGCTTCATTGATCAAAAGCCCGTTGGTGAAGACCGGGAAGAGAATTTCAGGAAACGTTTTTGCTATGCGGAGTATTTCATCTATTCTCACAAGGGGCTCGCCACCTGCGATGACAATTACCGAGACTCCCAATACTGCTGCCTGTTCAACCACCGACACTAGTGTATCGGGACTCATCTCTACTGGAGACATTTCCCCGCGGTGTTTCATGTAACAGCCGGCACAGGCAAGATTGCATCGGGAGGTAATGCTGATAATTATCACGGGTGGGACAAAGAGACCTTTGTCTTCATGTCCCTTCCGGATCGCGGCTGCTTTTTTCTGGTGATACGCAATCTTCGTCCCGGCAAGAAATAAACCAGGATCTGCGCAGACAATCCGCAATCCCTGTTGTACTACTGCGGATACTGTTGTATCGAACAGCCGACGGTATTCATTATCAGCATCCCGGTTTTTCGCAGCTGACAAATTCATGATTGAACACTCAATGTTTCCCGCCAGATTTTTCTGAAATATCCCATACTACCGCTGATGAATTTCCTATTCCTGAAGAATAAGGTGTTTTCACGCCTTTTCTCCCCTCTGGGTCTTCATATCTTCAACATTCAATCCAGGGTGCCGGTACCGTCCCCTTCCCGTCGAACCGAAGAACACGTTGAGCTGGATCGCCTCTATCGGGCAGAAGTGCAAGCAGGCACAACACCACTCACAGTGGTGCTGATATGACGGCCGATCATTTACCATGACGATATTTCCCACCGGGCAGACCTTCGCGCAGGTCCCGCAGGAAGTACAGGCATCGGATACGGAAAAGTCCTTATCCGCTCCGTGGACGTTCTTGAAGAACGGGGGATAAACAAGCGATCTCATCAGGGAAGATAAGGGCGAAAAACCAGGGGGTACTGCAGTACCTTTACCAATAATCCCGGCGATTTCCACGAGTCTCTTCTCTGCGGTTTTCAGGATCTCCTGCTGTTTTTCAGGTAATGCAATTTTTCCAACCGGTGGAAAATTACCCGGCATTTTTACTGCAAATGCCGCATCCAGCTTTCGCCCGTTCTTCCGGGATACAATCCCGTTGAGCTGATGAAGGGCTGATACTCCGGTCCCGCCAAGCGTGACTATGCCAAAAGTATAGCGGACACCGGAGAGGTTGAGCTGCCCTGCAAATTCCGCTACAATGCGGGGAAGACCGGCATCATAGACTGGTGAGACGATCCCGACCCGTTCTGCCAGCGGGGTTATGTCACCGTTCCTGTTCTTCAGCGATGCAATTGGTACCAGTTCGCATCCTCCCAGGACAGCGGCAATCTTTTTTGCAGCGGCAAGCGAGTTGCCGGTGCCAGTGAAATAATAGATAATGGTCTTCATGGTTTTCACATCGTTTCTCCTGGTGTTCCGGATCCCTCCGGATCCGTCCGTCCCGGTGCCGGGACTTGATATGCAGAGACAATCTGTCTGATGAGTTCATTCCGGTTTTCGGTGTCCTCTTTTGTCAGGCTTATCTCTGCCGTGACTTCGACTCCCCGGGACACAAGCGCCCTCTTGAGGATCCGGAGAGCCTCGCCCGGCTGGCCACAACTCGTCACAAAGACTATGGCCGTTTTTCCTTCGCACCCTTTGAGAGCATTTATGGCAGTGTTTATGGCTGGTGCGGGTTTCCATGCCCATACCGGTGTACCGATAATAAGCAGATCGTATGAGGAGACATCAATAACCTCGGGAATGATCGGATCACAAGCTTCTTTGCGTGAGCGAAGGCAGCCGGTTGTATACGCGGTGAACGTCGAGTACTCTTTCAGTGTTCTGACTTCAACGAGATCGCACCCACAGGCATTCCTGACCTGTACTGCAACACTCCGGGTCACACCGGTATATGAGTAATAGATCATACAGGCATTCAGGGACCTGTTCTGTGTCACTTTACGGACGAGTTCCTTGTCGCACTTTTCCATGACGCTGGCATACATCAGCTCGAAATGGTCCCGGAACTGCACCATCCGCTCGCGGTTGACAGAATAGTAGATATAAAACCCTTCCCTGCGGGACTCAACAATTCCTTCAGCCCTGAGCGTTTTCAGATGCTGGGAGACTGCAGGTTGTGAGATCCCGAGTCGGACGGCCAGTTCGCTGACACCAAGTGTTCCGCTCGTATCAGTTGCGAGCAGGTAGATAATCTGGAGCCGTGTGAGGTCTCCAAGTGCTTTGAATGTTCCGGCCATCACAGGAACGATCTCGCAAAGCTTATTGCAAACGGTACATTTTTTACAGCAATCCATGACAGTCTGAATAAGTGTTTGCTTATACACTTATATATTTACTGGAAAGGATTGTTTTTTCAAAATATTTGATACGGCTAGATCCGTGAGTGCAAACACACCAGACACTTCCCGGATTCTGCACTGGCACTGTTCATCCGGATGATGGGGTATATGGCATAAAGGTTGTCCATCAGTCTTATGTTGCGAAAAAAGTCATAAGATAGAAGATGGTTGATAAAAAGTACGAATCCCTGAAGATTGAAAATATTGTTGCGTCCGGCATCGTAGCCGATTCCGTTGATCTTGTTGAGTTTTCAACAAAGATCCCTAACTGCGAACTCAATAAGAAGCGGTTCCCCGGTGCAGTATACCGTATCGCGAACCCCAAGATTGCGTGCCTGATCTTTTCATCGGGTAAGATAGTGCTCACCGGCATTCGTAACAATGAAGCGCTTTCCGAAGGCCTTGCTATCGTTATCAGATCGTTAAAAGAGGCAGGTATTGAACCTCTCAAAGAACCCAAAGTTGCAATCACCAATATGGTCTGTTCATACAATCTCGACAAATATATCAATCTCAACAAGCTGGCTGTAACACTTAACGTCGAAAATGTCGAGTACGAACCCGAACAGTTCCCGGGACTGGTATATCGGATCCAAGACCCCAGGATTGTCGTTCTGATTTTCTCATCAGGAAAGATCATTCTCACGGGCGGCAAAAACCTTGACGATGTAAGGAAAGGGGTTGACGTCCTCGAACAGAAGCTTGAATGCCTCATGTGAATGATTCTGACATGGGTGATGCACACGTCAAAGAGTTATCCGGAGTTATTTTCGTAAGTATCCCGTACGATATGTTGATTTTCAACCGAACGGGAACAAAACCTTATCTCAGGCTCGTTCCATGAGCCTGTCAGTCTGCCTTCAAATGCGAGTTTTCCGCAGATTTTTTCGGTTTCCGGCAAGAGTGGCCGTGTAGTCGTGCCTGCGAGCGGCGTGCCCGGCAGCGGGATAAACCTGTGGGCGTGAACTTTCCCGAAACGGGCCACCCACTGTATGAGATCCACTGTTGCAGACTGGTCTTCGTCAGTCTCAAACGGGAACCCCACGATGAAGTCCACTACCGGCGTAACTGAATATCCGGAGCAAAGCTCAACTGCATGGATAACATCGTCAACAGAATGCCCGCGGTGAAGGTGGCCAAGGATCAGGTCGCTCCCGGACTGTGCACCAAAATGGAGCTTTGTGTTGGTACAATACCGGTTGATCAGGGAGAGCGATTCATCACAGACAAACTCCGGACGCACTTCGCTGGGAAATGTTCCGAAAAAGATCTCGTGCCTGAGTTTCCTGAACAGACGCTCAATTTTTTCCCATCTCGGGTGGACACCGTCCGATCCATAGGCAAACGCATTGGGAGAGACAAAGCGTGCGTGCCGGTGCCTGTCCGCGTCACGGCAAATTGCCTCTATCGTACGGTGCCGCATACAATGCCCGAAGATTTGCGGTGTCTGGCAGTACCCGCAGGAAAAAGGGCACCCCCGGGAGATCTCCACGTATCCTTTCGTCTCAGAAAACGCCGGGTACGCATTAAGGAGTGTACAGGTAGTTGCCGGTTCATAGTAATTTCCTGTGGCAACTCCGCAGATACGTCCACTTTCTCCCTTTTCAATCTGATCGAGGAGCCGGGGAAGGGTGTACTCCCCTTCACCCACGACAACATAGTCAGCATATTCAGCTACTTCACGGGGACATGCAGTCGCATGGGGTCCGCCTACAACCGTGATGCACTCTGCATTTCTTATCTCGTCCCGCAGGAAGGGTTCGTTGACAGAGTTGATACTGTAGCAGGTAACGTCACCGGCTGGCGTTTCTACCGGGTGTAAGATTATTCCTTCTCGTTCACATGCTGCAAAAAGGACTGCAAAAGAGTTTCTTGAGGCATGGACATAACGCCAATTACATTGCATAAGGTCAAGAGTATAAATATCGATCAAAAAGCAGAATAATTATGATTTGGATCCTGTTGCCGCCATCCACGGGTAAGGACTGAGTACATCTGCAACCTTGTAGGTCTGCCCGTTCGCCATGGTTACGTCCACAACAACGCGATCGGTCTGCTTAGATCCCTGCAAAACTGCAGTGTCTCCAGTATTTGTTCCAATCGTTGCCGTAACGACCTGGCCATCAGAACGGTAAAGGGTCACGTCAATTGCCTCTATCAGATTCTGCTCTTTTCCCCCGTTAAATACGACCGGGATAGTACCATCGTATACTTTTGGTTGTACGGTTATGGTAACTGCGATGTTTTCCGGCATCACATCGGTCGGAGATGTAGCCAAGCTCCAGCCGGAAGAAGAACTGCCAGTCGACCCTGGCATACTCGCGGATGAGGAATTCTGCGGCTGAACACACCCGCATACAGCGATCACTGCACATATAATAACCAGCACGGGAACGAGAATACGGTACTGCATACCAGAAAATGCGAGCCCGGGTTATATGATGTTTGTGCTGGCGGCCTGATCAAACAATATCAACACGGCGCAAGATTACCCGAGTAGTCCACTTCGCCCCGTTCGCCATCGACAGTGACCTGAATTCCATCCCGCAGCCTGGACAAAGGAACGTCAAGCCTGTCGATCATCGGAATCCCGCCAATAATCGCACCGGTGGCAATTATCGGTTCTGCCTCGCCATTGATGATCGCGCTGGGTGCATGCCCGTTCCTGCTCAAAGCATACAGGATATACGATCCAACCGTTGATCCTTTTCCGTAGGGGAATGCGAGCACTTTTCCCGCGATGCTCACACCTTTGAGCGGGTGGCCGGTCTCGACGATTATCCCGGTCTCCGGATCTACACCAGACAAAAACGAGATCGGTACCGGGCTTATGAGCAGCGGACCGCTCCCTCTCCCGCGGGAGATACCTCTTCCCCTCAGCAGCAATATCACACCTAATAAATGTTAGAAGATGGAGATATAAAGATAATATGGAAGAGAGTGCCGTCAATTCAACGTCATCCCCTAATGAGCTCAATTACCAGATCAAGCTCAACGAACTTGAAGCAAACCTGCTCGACATGAGGGTGAAAGTTGACGAACTTGTCAAGGAGAACAGCCAGCTCAAGCGCGAGAACAACCAGCTCAAGCGCATGCCCCTTTTTGTTGCAGTGGTTATCGATATTCTTGAGAACGGTGAAATATATCTCCGCCAGCAGGGAAATAACCAGGAATACCTCACCCATTGCCCTGAGGAACTTCGGCCACTCATTAAAAACGGAGCAAAAGTCGCCGTCAATAACGCACTATCCATTGTGAAAGTTATTGGCAATATCTATGATGCCCGGGTCCGGGTTATGGAGCTTGAAGAATCTCCCGCCATCAGCTATGCCCAAATCGGGGGGCTCGTAAACGAGATCAAGGAGGTAAGGGAAGCCGTTGAGTATCCCCTCACAAAACCTGAGATCTTCAAACGCATTGGCGTCGAACCCCCTAAGGGGATCCTTCTCTATGGCCCGCCAGGTACAGGCAAAACCCTTATCGCAAAAGCCGTCGCCCACGAAGCCAAAGCGACATTTATCCGAATGTCAGGAAGTGAGCTCGTCCACAAATTTATTGGGGAAGGCGCCGGGCTCGTCCGTGAGCTCTTCATGCTCGCACGCGAACGTGCACCCGCAATAGTGTTTATCGACGAGATAGATGCGGTCGGGAGCATACGGACGAATGACGGGACTTCGGGAAGTGCTGAAGTGCAGCGGACACTCATGCAGCTCCTCGCCGAAATGGATGGGTTTGATAACCGTGGTGATGTGCGGATAATGGCTGCGACCAACCGGGTGGACATGCTCGACCCGGCCCTGCTCCGTCCCGGACGGTTTGATCGTCTGGTCCAGATACCGGAGCCGGATTTCGATTCACGATATGAGATCCTGAAGATCCACTCCCGCGCAATGCACCTCGACAATATAGACCTCGATGTCATTGCATCGATGACTGATAATGCGACTGGTGCCGAACTAGAAGCGATCTGCCGTGAAGCAGGGATGATGGCTGTGCGAAGGGACGCAACGTTTGTCGCAATGGTGGATTTTATCAGTGCTGTAAAAAAAGTCAGAGCCGAAATGATCACTGATGTCCGTATGTATGCCTGATACGAGTTGCCGCTGGTGAACCGTGCAGGACACACTGGACACGGATCCCCGATGAATATTCTTTTGATTCAGCGCGAAGGAGTCGATCTCCACCACACTCTTTTTGCATCCGAAACCAGTCGTACCGTGCTGCGATTTTATCACCCAAAAAGAAAGCTCTGTGGCGTGCTTATAACCTGCGCGTCGCTTGCCAGTGCACTGTCGATGGTCTCTGAACTCCGGTGGTATATGCGCCGTTACGCGCGCGAAGCTCTTTTTGAAGTTTCAAAAGGGGTATTCTGTACGCAGCTTCTTGCACAGGACGTCTATTACGAGAGGACCGCAACGCTGGGTCCCGTCTGGCCTTTCAGAAGGCTGTATGGTTTCCGCGACGGAAAACTGATAAGTACCGTCATGATGTCTCCCGACTCGACAATCGAGGAGTACCATCAGGAATATGCCGGGGTTGACAGATCGATCGAAGTATGGTGTACTGAGGACGAGCTGGGAGAAAGACTGGAACCGGAACCCGAGCATCCAACGGACATGCCGGATTCGATGGATGAGTAAGAAATTTGTAAAAATTTTTCAGGGATTCTTTTCTTAATACCCTGTCTTTTCCCATAGTTTCTGGTACTCAGGGATTGATTCCCACGACTTGTATCGTGAATGTCAGGTTCTGGCCAGCAAGCGGGTTGTTCTCATCCCAGGTAACCGTTGAATTAGTGACATCAATAATCCTAATCCTACTGACTGTATTTTCTTTCCGGTCAAAGATGTCATAATATTTGCCAACATCGAGTGTAATGTTTGCGAGCTGTCCCGTCCGGTTAACTGTGTGAATGAGAGAACTATTGTAAGGACCATATGCCTGATCGAACGGTACTGTAACTATTTTTTCCTGGTTTACTTTCATTCCAATGAGCGCATTTGAAAAACCAGAAATAAGGGCTGGACTTCCGACAGTCACTTCCATCGGCGTGCTATTCAGATTCGTGCCAAAAACGGTACCGTTATCAAAAATTCCCGTATAATAGACTGATACGTTCTCTCCTTTAGTGACCTCTCCTTTATTGACGACTGCTGGATTGAACTGGAAAAATGCCAGAATAACTGCTGCAGCAACAATGACGACTATGCCAGTAATAATCATCAGCTTTCTCCGGTCCTTGACCCCGGTCTTCTCATCTCTCTTTTCCTGTTTGCTCTTTTTTCCGGTGTTTTCTGATTTTTCCATAGTTTGGTCTCCCGACCTGAATCGAATCTTTTGCAGTATTCACTTAGTGATTACCAGAGATATGAATTACCGTGCTTTCATGGGATTATCCGACAACCCATCGGAGATTCGTGCTCTATGCGTTCTGCTCTGTCTGACAATGAAGAAAAAGAGTGTGCGTCATGCAAACATTGCGCCTTCAACCGCTGATGAACCGTTACGGTTGAAATCGAGATCGACTTTGGAAATAGCTGCCAGGAAATCCTCTTGAGTAATAGCCGGGTGTTCCTTACGGATAGCAAACATTCCGGCTTCCATGCAGATCGCTCTCAGGTCCGCACCGTTCTTCCCATCGGTAAGTTTTGCAATTTCGTTAAGATCCACATTATCATCGATCGTGAGTGCACGGCAATGCACTTTTAATACAGACAACCTGCCTTTTTCTTCAGGAAGTGGAATCTCAATAATCCGGTCAAACCGCCCGGGCCTGAGAAGTGCCTTGTCAAGGATATCGATCCGGTTGGTCGCGCCGATGATCTTGACATCCCCCCGGTTCTCAAACCCATCCATTCCCGCAAGGAGCTGCATAAGTGTCCGCTGCACCTCACGGTCACCGGAAGTGTTCGCTTCTGTCCGGGATGCCCCGACCGCATCTATCTCATCAATGAATATGATAGTTGGTGCCTTCTTCTTGGCGAGATCAAAGAGTTCGCGGACGAGCCGTGCGCCCTCCCCGATATACTTCTGGACCAGCTCAGATCCGACGATTCGCATGAAATGGGCATTGGTCTCATGGGCAACTGCCTTGGCGAGCAGTGTTTTGCCTGTTCCAGGAGGTCCATGGAGCAGCACCCCTTTTGGTGGGTCGATCCCTATCCTCAGGAAAAGTTCCGGCCGCTTTAGTGGAAGTTCGACTGCCTCTTTTATTTCGTTGATCTGTGCTTCAAGCCCGCCAATATCTGCGTAGGTCTCCTGGGGAGAATCGACCAGTTCCATCCCGTACACCTGGGCATCGAAACTACTGGGAAGGACCTCAACGATTGCCAGTGACTGCTGGTTAAGGGTACACCGGGCACCCGGTTTTAAGTCTTCGGGAGTTATGCTGGGAGAACTCTTCACCATGAACCGGGGGCCTGCACTGCTCCGCACGACAACCCGGCCACCCTCGATAACATCTGTAATGGTACCGATAATCAGTGGCGGGCTGCGGAGTTGTTCGCTTTCGCTCTTGAGTTTCCGCACTTCCCGTTCATACCGGATCTTCTGGGTCTCTATATACCGCCGGTCAGCCTCTACCTGGCGCAGCTGTTCGCGAAGTTCAAGGTTACGTGATTCGAGGTTTGCTACACGATCCAGCATCTGGGCTTCGAGTTCGTGTTTATCAGTCTCGATCTGGCTCAGCTGCTCGCGTAGCTGTTCCGAAAGTGAACGGTACAGCCGGTACAGCTCCTCAGGAGTCTGGGGTTCCGGTGACTGGTGGAGAATGTCTCCCATCTCGTTCCTCAAATAGGTATATAGGGAAATCTGGATATAAAGTGTTTGTGAGATCATGCAGTGTGAAATGTGCGGAGAGCCTATCCGTGGCACCCCAAAGCTGATGCGGGTTGAGGGTGCTGAACTGCAGGTATGCAGCAAGTGCGAGAAATTCGGCACTGAAGTGCAGCAGCCACGGCGGCCCGTGGCACGCGGTCCTGCTGCTTCTGCTCCCAGGTCCTCATCGGCACCAGTATCTACCCTACCTGTACGAAGAAAACGGGATCTTTTTGATTATATCGAAGGAGAGATTGTCGATGACTATGCCGACCGGATACGGAAGGCACGGATGGAGAAAGGTCTCTCCCAGAAAGATCTTGCCATGCAGATGAAGGAGAAAGAACATCTCATAAAAAAGATCGAGAACAGCGAACTTATCCCTGAAGATGATGTGCGTAGAAAAATCGAAAAAACGCTGGGTATCAGGCTCATTGATACCGTAATTACTGAAGAAGAGAAAAAAATACAGAGTAAACTGACGCCGACTCTTGGAGACCTTACGGTTATCCGGAAAGCGAGAAAGTAAAAAAATCGATTATTGTTTCAAAAAAATTATCATATGGCTAAAATAAAAGAACGAAGTGAAACGCACGATAACGGTATGAGCACATTTAATTTTAAAATCCTGAAGGAAAAATATACAATAAGATATGATTGTACTGAAATTTTTCCTTTAGATTTTATTTAAAATCCCTGAAAAATATTCTGCTTTGGAAAATTACATTATCTCTCACTAAATAATGTGGGTTTCAACTACTATGAAAAAACGAGTCCAGGAAACCAAGGAAGACAACAAAGAAGACAGGTGTACATCTTCAACGGTCACGTATTCCGCTGAGGATGTAGAGCAAATCAAGAAAGCTTACGACGCCAAGCTGGCAGCACTTGAATCCAAGATCCGAGTGATAGAAAAGGCGATCCTTCCCAAATCCCCGGCGAAACCTCTTTTCCATACACCCATGCCGCATTCCATACACTCCTCGCTTGAGAATTCTAACCCCCAGCAGTTGCTTGAACTGTTCGAGTCCTTCCTGAAGGAGGGATCCAAAAAACCGGATTTCCGCATACTTTCCTCTGCCTGGGGCATATTGTTTTCTTCCTTATTTTTATCCAGCATGGAAGTGCAGAACGAGATCCATAATAAGATCAGCAGTGAGAACCAAGCGATGCTTCGTGAAGTTGTTAAAGCCGACAGTACACGGGGTGGCAAGTTCGTTTTTAATGTGATAAAAAAAGGAGGGAAAATCGACCGGTCGGCACTCATCATGATTGCGGACCTCCGTGATCTGGCGGGAATTGAGCAGGATGGCGTGCCTGCGATCCACCTGCTCACCAAGGCATGCGACAAAAGCATACGTCCTGTCCTTATCGAGAAGGCAGGGAAACAACTGCTCTCCAGTGTATTTGACCTCGACGGGTTGCCAGTTTTCTTCTCTATCCTTTGTATGGACAATCTCAGCACATATGACCTTGATGCGATAGAGAAGGTGTTCTCAAAAGATGAGCTCCGCCAGATCATGGCCCAAAACAGGATGGGAAGAAACGGCCTCGAGGCATTCGCCGAGATCTCAACACGAATGCGGGAGAATCTGGCTCTCCAGCGCAAAAGTTTCACCACCGGTCGTCCCGAAGCAACTGCAACCGATAAGGGTGTTGCCGGACCGCCGAAAAATCTCCCCGTCCCGGATGAAAATGGTAAAGGTATGCCAGTTGACGAGGAAACCGGGAGTCCGGCGGAACCAAGTAACGACAGTAAAACCACTATCCGTCAGCAAGACGCGTCATCAATGACTGACTCCGGGGATACCAGTAATAAAAACATAAAAATCCTCATCGTTGATGACAGTGAGATCATCCGGCGCCTGTTACTCCAGCGGCTGAACGATCTCGGGTATGAGAACTGTGTTCTGGCAAAATCTGGTGATGAAGCGGTGAAGATTGCCGAGGAAGCCAAACCCTATCTCATATTCATGGACATCAACATGCCGGGAAAACTTGACGGGATTGCTGCGGCACGCGAAATCAAGGCACGCTCGGATACACGGATTATTTTTATCACCGGTGACTATAATAAGAATATCCTAGATCGGGCGATGGGGGTTGGTCCGAATGGATATATCCTCAAACCCTTCACCGAGACAAAAATCCGCATTGCACTAAAATTATTGAGTTGAGGGTTTTTCACCAATTCCTACGGGAATCACGGTTTGTCGGAACTTATGACAACTGCTGCCGGGATTAAGCGGTCTTGTTATTTCGCGGCCCTGCACCGGGCTAATTCCGCAGCTGCCGATACAAAAACAAGGTGGTCCTGGATTTGGATACCTTCTTCATAAGTATCAAGAAGCTCAGTTGCCGATTTGCCAGGGCAACAGAAACCAAGTTCTGTCGCCGATGGAATGACATGCCAGTACATCATCTTGCGCTGGAACTGGATCGTGTCCCGGAAAAACCCGAAACTCATTGTGCCGTACGTCACAGGGATTCCGCCTCAGCTGACGCAAAGTCTTCGAAGATGGTATTCGTTGAATAGTCGTAGACGTGAGTCAGGGTGCCAGCTGCCTGTATATGAGAACGGGCCTGGCCCAGCCGGGTGATCATAAGGAGAGTATCCTTGTGCAGCTCTTCCAGATCCTCACTGGTCCCATATGACTCATCATTTACCATGCTAGCCATGTGCTGGAAGAAGAACCGGTCATGCATACGGAGATGGTTCTTCAGTTCAGCCGTCGCTCGTTCGAGATCGTCGATGGTGGTGACGATAGTGGAGATGTTGTTGAAGATCTCCTGTCGGATTTTTTTCCGTTTCTCCCTGTCTATGGTAGTCTGCATAGATGTGAATAATGGTCATTGGATGAGATTATAAAAATATAACATGTGGCAATATTTACCATGATTAATTTTATAAGGAAGATTGCGATTTTTTACGAGAGTAAAACATCACCCGGAAACAAAATAGTTAGATCAATGGGGATTTGAATTGCCTGTATAATGAACAAATATGCGCACCGGAAAAACAATGAATTCCCCTGTAGTGCCCGATGGATGAATTCATTCGTCAGATTATTCCACCCGGTACCCTTTTTCCCTGAGATACGCAGCGATCCACGGCTCTGCCTCGTGATCCGGACCGGGACGTCTCCGTTCAATCTCCTCCCATACAGCCCGGAGCCCCGGATCATCGGTATGAAGAGCGAGTGTGCCGGTTACGTGACCCAGGGAACGTCCGTCAGAATCACCTATCCGTAATACGATGCACCGGTAAAACTTGCATTGTGCAGGGCTGTCACGGTGGATAGTGCAGCGGACGAGGTCCCCGTCAGGACGGAGGAACCGGCATGCATGTGGGTACTGATCCGAAAATGTATAATCCCCGAAGATCTTCCGCTTATCTTCGTCGATAGTTGCCACAAACGGTGTTCCGGTCGAAACGGACTCGCAGCTAAATTCGAAGGAGCTGAGCTGACGTTCGATCACAATATAATCGCCCATATACATACAGCACACACCGCACTGGGTACAGGTGAAAACCATGATATCGTTCCTGTGATAGTATTTCTGTTGTCTTCACAAATTCATTGCGTTCATCTTTATAACGGATTCCCGTATTGCCATTTAAGTCAAATCCTGTAATTATCACCGGATTTTATCAGCCGCTTCCAGAGCGATGTTTTTGAGTAATTCAGAATCGGTTGTTGTGCCTGTCATGATAATCTTTTCAAATACATTTTTTTTCATGAAAATTACCGTGTACGTTACCAGACGGTCAGGATCGTCCGTGCTGGTCACCCGGTACGCCTGGCTCGAATCACCTATAACAGGGAAAGGTATCACATACTGTACAGAATCATTTGATGGGGTTCTCATAGCGTCTTTTCCGACAGCCATAACAAGATTCATATTTTTCCAGGGGTAGATGCTGATTATCTGACTGATAATGGTCGTGTCTCCGGTATTGACGTCAAACCGGTAAAATGAGACCTGATAACCTTCCATCCAGTAGAGGTTCTTTGCTGTCTGGTCTACTTCCTCGTATGCGATGGCTGACCTGTCCTTCAGGGAATAGTCCTGGGGGAGGTCAGCGGGCTGGAGAGCCATTGCCATTGCCGGAATAGTAGATGAGGGATTTGTTGGGGTGACCGCGGGTGCGGGCGCCGGAGTTGCCGGAGGTGTACTGGTTTCGGAAAGGCAACCCGCCGAACCCACCATTACGAGAACCACAACGACGATAAATACATCGCGGGTATGCATAAAATACCATTGGATACAGAATTTAAATTGTTGGCGGTACTGCAATGAACCGCGATCCCGGAAGCCCGGAGAGCTTCTCAAACGCAAGCACTATAACCCGAGACACATAACATCTTGAAAAGGTGAACATTTTGCCAGTAAACAGCATCGCAATGTTAGACAAGGACCACCACATCCATCTTATTCCTGCACAGCGTGTGCTCATGATGAGTATCGAACATTCCGCGATAAAAAAGATCGAGAATGGACGCTTCGAGATCGAATGCTTCGTGAAGCTCTCGGTAGAAGGGTTCCCGCACCCTCTCGAAGATGCCATACGGTTTACCTTTATCGCATCAAAGGTCCCCGGCCCGGAGATGATGACTGAGCTGACTTTTGTCCAGAACCATATCATCAAGTACATATTCGACAAGGGAATGGCCGGTGACCTCTGTACCTGTACCCCGGATGATCCGCTGAATAAGGAATGCGGGATCACGATCTCATCTGAAATAAAAACACTTATGCTTGCATCAAAGCAGTTTAAGGAAGTGCTTGCCAACCATGGAGGGTTACCCGATACATTGGTGTTTGTAAAATAATGCAGACATGCGCTCCATGATTATACTGTATCCGCCATCTACAGAAAACGAAGCAGATTATCGCATTTGATAAATATATTTTTGTCTGCTGACATCACATTGGAACTGAAATAAGGGGAATTTTGTGGTATCATGGCCGATCCAGAACTCCGCAATGACGAAACAATCCTTTTGAGAACCCCGGGCGTTTATGCCAAATCGATCCCGTTTGAGGGGATCCTTACCAATAAGCGAATTTTCCTTGTTGACAGGGCAAAGGATCTCCTGCCGCCAAAGGAGATCCCCCTTGTAACGATAAAAGATGTCCAGCCGGGCGTAAACGCAATCGGCGACCAGACCCTTACCATATCGGTAACGGCAAAGACCGGAGAGACACGCAAGATGATCCTGACGTTCTCTCGCTCAACCGGAGGGAACCGGATCAAGGAACGCGATGAGTGGTATACCCTGATCAAACAGAATACTTCATCATCATTTGAACAGGTGATCAGGAAAGTGATTCCGGGGCTTGAACACCCGAAAAAAATTCATGAACCGAAAACAACCCCGAGAATCGAGATAGTTGGCTCACCAATTTCCCAGAAAGCACCCCCGTTGAAAAAAATTGTGCAAAAAGAGACTGAAGAGGTCCCCCCAATAAAAAAGATCGTTGAGACTGTGCCCAGCCCGATGGTGGCAGATGAGATATCTTCGGCGTCTTCTGACTTTGGGACGTACTGCTCCCGGTGCGGAAACAAAGTGCCGGAAGGATCCGGGTTCTGCAACCGGTGCGGGTCCCCGATCGTGGTGCCCGGGTCGCCGGGTGCTGTCTCCCCGGTAGCGCCAGCCCCGGTTACACGCAAAACTGCAGCGCTGTCATTTCCTGAGCCGATCCTCGTGCCTGAGGAACAGGATGCCGAACCTGAGGTTGTGCCTCCTCCGGTCAGTGTTCCTGAACGTGCACAGCCGGTCCCTGGCGCAACTTCACGGCCGGCTGCCAGACCCGCTCCCGGTGAAAAACCGGCACGACGGGGACTCATCGCCCGGCTCTTCTCGCCGAAAAAGCGCCTCGCTGCGCCACGGGCTCCCGCTGCCACCACCGGAATGAAACAGCCCTCCCCAAAAAAGCCTAAACGCGATTTCCGGTTCCGACCTGGGAAACGGGCACTCTTTGCCACAGTGCTTATAGTTATTGTCATCATCGCTGTCCTCGGAGGATATTTTGTCATCCTGCCCAACCTGACCAGCGGGGGAAAATCCAGTACAGTAAGCAGTAAACCAACGGTAACGACAACGTCAACCAGCCTCTCAGGCAGTACCATTTCTACCGGTGCAACTATCGTGCCAGCAGTAACTACCAGCGTCGTGATCCCCGCAACCGGGGTATGGGTGCACATAAATTACCTTGGTAGCTGGAAGGGGTCTTATGGTATGCCGGAGGAGCTTCTGAACGCAACCGGTTCGGGAGACAAGATGTATGAAGTGCTAAATGCGACCGGTACTATCCAGGCATCATTCGAGAAGCTCGACACTTCAACCCGCCATGCTCTTCTCCTGGAGATCTACAAAGACGGCAAACTGCTCAATTCCACTACTACTTCAGCCAGTTACGGAACAGTCGCACTCTCTGCCGATACAACTACCTGAAGATCCGGTATCCCGGAGAGACAAAAAAAAAGAAATTATTTTTTATCGTCAGTTTCAGCCTGAGGTTTTTTATTCCATTTCCACACGCGATAGATACAGTAGCCGGCTCCGCCAATGATGACAAGCGGGATAATGCTGAACACAACGATGATAATCGTATCTATCATACCGAGGAACCCGGCTATCCCTTCATTGATAGCCGCAACAAAATCGTGGCTTCCCTGACTGCCCACCGGTTCTGGTTCCTGGAGGTTCACCGTAATGGTTGAGAAGTCGATCTGGCTGTTCAGATATTTCATCTGGACATTGAGACGGTCTAGTTCTGTCTGAGCCTGATCGATCTGTTCCTGGACTTTAAGGACGTCCGCGACAGTCTGGCTCTGTTTCAGGATTGTGTTGTACTGCGCGATCTGGTTCTGGTACGATGTTATCTGTGCCTGGACATCGACATAATTCTCGGTCACATCCTGAGCCTCAGTTGCCACAGATTTGACAGTACCTATCGCCTTGATACCGTTGAGGGTGGTATCAAATCCTGCAGCAGGTATTCTTAAGACGACTGTGCCGGTAGGCTGGTTATTGCTGTCAGTCTCGATATCTGTAGAAGAGACATATCCTCCTTTCTGGATTGCAAGTGTCCGTAATGTTTCCACAGAACCCGTCACGTTATTAACTTCAATGGTTACCTCTGCAGTACTGATAATCTTGGTATCAGTCCCGGTTCCACCGGAATTGATGGAAGTTGGTTCTGGTATCGGCAGGGCAGTTCCGGTCCCGCCGGAATTATCGGAAGACGATAGTATTACCTGGGGAGAATTAACTCCGGCACCGGATTCTTCGCTATATTCTGCGTGAGAATTGATGATAGCCACGGGTGCGCCCGCAAAGGTAAGGTCCCGTGAATTCTTGGCAGACGACAGTCCCCCGATCTCAACATATCCCACAGCTGAAATCACGACTATGCACATAACAAGGAGTGCAGCCACTTTGAAATTCATGGAAATTTATCGGGGAGCGAATAATATATAGTCTCGGTAAACTTCGAATTATCCTGCAGTTATCCACAATGTAATTATTTGGATCGAAATTTTCTCGATAATCTGATTAAAATTTGTATCGTGCCTGTTACAGAATTTATCATTATTTTTGCGAAAAACGTGATCGTCCTTATATAAGTGTACGGGAGATATCAGATAGATAGACTATGGCAGAGACGAATGTGCCTGAAAAACCGGCTGGGGCAGGAGAGATGGAAAAACAGGGACTTGAAGGACTGGTCAAGGCCCTCCATGACAGTACCGATCCCCAGGTACGTCAATACGCTGCATATCTTTTGGGCAAAGCAAAAAACCCCCGTGCGATCCAGCCGCTTATCGAAGCTCTCGCTGATTTTGATAAATCAGTACGGGAACAGGCGACCATCGCCTTGTCTGCTATCGGCAAAGCTGCGATTGAACCCCTGTCAGCGGCGATGAAAGAACCCCAGTGGGAGACACGGTACCGTGCAGCCGAGGCACTGGGAAAAATTGCAGACGATAGTGTTGTCAAACCGCTTATCCAGGCGCTGAAGGACAACAGAGAACATGTCCGGTATATGGCTGCAAAAGGGTTAAGGGAACTTGGTGATACCAAAGCAGTTGATCCTCTGATTATCCTTCTTAAAGATGAGAACCGGTATGTTCGTATGATGGCTGCCAGAGCGCTTGGTGTAATGGGTGGAAAAAAAATTCACGAGGAACTGAGAAAGGCATTAGCCGGCGAACAGGACGAGAAGGTAAAAGAAGCAATTCAGGAAGCGCTGAAGTAAGAGAATTTTCCCAGACTATAATCTGGTGATGATGCTATATTCAAATTATTTCCATTCATACATTTTTTTATATCAAACAGACCCTTTTACATTCCATCGATACTACGGATAAAACCTAAATACTGGGTTCCCACCTTCGACCTTTAGCAACGTGCCAATTGTTCTGAGATTATTATTCCTGTTTTGTCATTACCCTCACATATATGGCAAAATTAATTTTCAGGGCAAAAATGAGCGTGCCGTTATATCTGTAATTGGGTCCGCAAGTTTGCGAACTACACTTTCTACGAAATCTGCCATCGCTTTCTCTGGCTCATATCGTTGGGTTGAAAAGTATTCCGTATAAGTTGGATGGGCTTCTGAATTGCTCCCGCAGTCGTTTGGCGAGCGAAACATGTTCATACCATTTTATCGGGTCGATGGATTTATACAGCACTGAATAGGTACATCTGATCCGATAGAATCAGGGTTTGATAATTTACAGTCGAATTTTTACATAACCGGGTCGCATCCTATATGGCTGGCGCAGTACTATCGGCCCACCGGTGACTCAGAAGGCGTACAATGTTTAATCAGGGGTATTATATTGCAGGGGATTTAGGTCTTGGATCAAAACTCCTGAGACCCTGCTATAACCATAGTCTCACCACGGAAGCAAGCAGGTTTAATATTACAACTCTGGGACAATTTCCCTCATAGCGAGTGCGGAAGATGCAACTCACTTTTTTAACCAGGAGCCTGACAACACGACTGGTCTGCTACTTCCTGTTGTTATCGCTGATCATCGTCAGCATTGCAGGGTATCTGGCCTACATCCAGGCCATGGGGGCACTTAAACAATCTGTTTTTGACCGGCTTGATGCAGTCTCTACATTGAAGGAAAACGAGTTTGACAACTGGGTGAACGACCAGATCCAGAATGTGATCATGATTGCATGGCTGCCGGCAGTGAGGGAACAGACTGAAATACTGCTCTCTACCCCGGATTCCGATCCGGATCACAAAGCAGCATATACGAGTCTTTCAGAAGACCTTGATCTTGAAGTGACCCCGACCTCGTACTCAGAAGAGACGTTTATCATCGATCTGAACGGTACTGTCATCCTGTCAACTGATAAAACCCATGAAGGCCAGTCGCTTGCCAGTGCTCCATTTTTTTCCGAGGGACTGTCAAAGACATTCGTTCAGACAGTATATTCATCTCCCGTTAACGGCATGCCCACTATTACCGTCGTTACGCCGCTGTTTGATCCTGATGGGCAGCGTATCGGGGTACTTGCATCTCATCTTTCCCTGACCCGGATAGACCGGATCATGATGGAAAGCAACGCCCTTGGGGCGACTGGCGAAACGTACCTGGTGGACCGATCCCATACAATTATTTCCGACGCAGTTATCCCTAATCCTGGGTTCCCTTCGGGTAAGGTTTATTCTGAGGGCATAGACAATGCACTGCTGGGTTCCTATGGCGACGGGCTTTACCAGAATTATGCGGGAACCCCGGTAATTGGCGTTTATCGCTGGGATGATCAACAGGAAGTAGCTCTGATCGCCGAAATGAGCCAGGACGAAGCCTTTGCACCTGCCCGCCAGCTGGCCGAGACTATCTTTGTATTAGGTATAATCCTTTCAGTACTACTGGCGGTCGGAATGTACCTGCTGGCACGCCAGATCACCCGACCAATTCTTGCGATCACGAACACTGCCAGCATGGTAACCGACGGTAACCTGAATATTTCCGCACCGGTCATGACCGAGGATGAAGTCGGTGAGCTGGCCCGTGCATTTAACGCGATGACCACGAATCTGCGTCAGACCCTGGATGGTCTGGAGCAGAACGTAGCCGAACTCAAGCGAACTGAGGATGCCCTGCGGGGAAGCGAATACGAATACCGGACACTTGTATTTTTCCAGAAGGAGATGATCGACCAGTTGCCAGTAGCGGTTTTCCTCAAACAAGCGACTGACGGCCGGTATGTATACTGGAATAAAACGAGCGAAGATCTGTTTGGTCTGACAGCTGGCGATATAATCGGCAAGACCGATCGCGAGGTATTCCCTGAAAAATTGGTCGCGCTTTTTGAGCAGGAGGAAAAGCAACTTTCCAGGGCTCGGAATAGTATCAAAAGCAAGATTTCTTCGTTTAAACATCTGGACAACAGGGTGATACACACGATAATTGTACCGACGTTTGATTCCGAGGGAAACATCCGGTACATTCTGGGAATCGCCGAGGATCTTACCGAACAGAACATCAACCTCAAGATGGACCTGCTGTTCAGCATTACCAGGCACGATATTCTTGACCAGCTCACGGTTATCATGAATTATCTCGAGCGAGCCCAGCTGAAGGATACCCGGGATGAAATACAGAAATTTTTTGATACGACAATCAGTTCGGTTGAATTAATCCGGAACCAGATCTCATTTGTCCGCACACTCCAGGAGATCGGGATCAGTTCACCAAAATGGCAGTCGATCGAACAATCATTTGGTGAAGCACTTAAGCTCATGCGGGAGAACAATGTTGAGATCGACATCACTGCAATAAAAAACATCGAACTCTTTGCGGACCCGCTTCTTCCCCGGGTATTTTACAGTCTACTTGACAACTCGTTCCGGCATGGAGGAAACCGGTTGACACGGATCCGGGTTTTCCATGAATCGTCTGCTGAAACCTTTAAGCTCGTTTATGAAGATAACGGAAAAGGGATTCCTGCCGATATAAAAGAGAAGATCTTCGATTTCGGGTTCGGGACCGACACCGGGCTGGGTCTTTTCCTGACACGTGAGATCCTCGCGTTTACCGGAATCACCATAAAGGAAACCGGTGAGCCGGGTAAAGGTTCACGGTTTGAAATGGAAGTGCCAAAAGACAAGTACCGGTTCGTTGAATGAACCGGTGTGTGCCCCCCATCTGGAAAATTTCACAAAAACCTATTATCCATCATCGCACTACACATCTATTATGATTAATCCCGTTAAGAATATTCCAGAAGATACGGAAGAGAACCGGGAGATCTGCAGGAAGTACTGCAAAATATGCCCGAACTACAAGGCTCATTCCCTTGAAAAATATCAGCCGACCGAGCTCTTCTGCGCACGCGGAAACTCCTCTTGCCCGGATAAAAAAGAGATCAGATGTTTCTGTACGGCCTGCGAGATCTTTGCCAAGCACCATCTTCGTGTCGGATACTTCTGCGTTACGCACTAGGGTGCTGTTGCGTTCTCGGGACTTAACAGAAAGATATCGTCGTAATTTATCGATGTTTACTATATATACATCCCAGAGATGCAATAGAACCGCAGCCGGTTTGCAGACGTATTACAACTACATCTGACCTCATCAGGGGATTAAGGATCGACACCGGTGCATATGGCGAACATCACCATTAATCTTCTCGGAAACAGGGGGGGGGGGAAAAGATGACCGGGTTGTCGGTAAAAATACCCAAAATATCAAAACGGTATATATATACATGAAATCCTTAAATATAGATAATATGAACTCGGTTTAAAAGGTAATTTATATATACAATCACCTTCAACTAAAAGTTAGTCACCACCTCGTCAGCACAAATTGATAGAGGGTTCTGAGGTGCAATCTATCAATCCACGGGGGGTGACAGAGTCATCTTCTTTCGTGGAATTTTTTTTCTCTTCGTTTTTGATCCAATGAGGATACTTTAGGTTTAAATTCAAAAATGTGCTCTCACTTGACGCAACTTATCATCAATAATTTATATATCTGACCCACCGCGAACTTATCAGAACCAAAACTACATATTTATCAAAAAGAAAGTAATAACTGTCACCAACGGCGATTGGTAGCCTACTCAACCTCAGAGGTACTCTGTCAATCCGCGTTGGTGACCAGTTTTCCTTCTTCGTTTTCGACGTTCTGGTGCGTTGTCGGGATTTTTAAATAGTCAACATCGATGGATTACAACGATACCATTTTCGGTAAGTCCCGATAACGCAACAAAACCTGACAGAACCTTTTAATACATTAGTCGATGTTGATGCGTTAGCGGTTAATTTGGGGATTTTACGACGTGAAAAATATTAATCACCAACCGTTGACCGGACCGCCCCAATTAAGGCAAAATATATATTGATTATCGAATAATTAGAACGCTATTTGCATGTATCACATCCTCTATGTCGATGATGAACAAAGCCTGCTGGAGATCGGCAAACTGTTCATTGAGCAGAGTGGGCAGTTCAGCGTCGATATTATCACCTCTGCACCAACCGCACTTGATCAGCTGAATTCAAAAAAGTACGATGCGATCATCTCCGATTATCAGATGCCAGAGATGAATGGTATCGAATTTTTAAAGAGAATCAGGATCTCCGGAAGTACGATCCCTTTTATCATTTTCACGGGAAGAGGGCGGGAAGAAGTTGTCATCCAGGCGCTGAACGAAGGCGCTGACTTTTACCTCCAGAAAGGCGGTGAGCCCAAGGCGCAGTTTGCTGAGCTTGCCAATATGATCACCCAGGTAATTCGCAGAAAAAAGGTTGAGGAAGCCTTGACCGACAGCGAAGAGCGGTACCGGATTGTTGTTGAGGACCAGACCGAATTCATCACCCGGTTTTTACCTGACGGCACGCATGTTTTCGTCAATGAGGCATACTGCCGATATTTCGGCTTGAAACGTAATGAGATCCTCGGGCACCGGTTCCGGCCAAGGATCCCGGCTGAAGACCAGAAGCGCATGACACAGTTTTTTAAATCCTTGACCTTGAACCACCCGGTCGATACCATTGAACACCAGATCATCATGGCGGATGGTAGCATTCGATGGCTGTGGTGGAGCGATCGTGCAATCTTCGATCCTTCCGGAACAATTGTCGAATATCAATCTGTCGGCCGGGACATCACTGAGTCCAAGCGTATCGAAAGCGAACTTCGTATATCCTATGGACATATTGCCGCAGCCGAAGAGGAATTGCGGGGACAGTACGATAAACTCAAAAAAAGCGAGTGGGAGCTCCGCGAGATTGAGAAGCGCTACCGGCGAATAACCGAGGGATTAACCGATTACATCTATACGGTACGCGTTCAGGATGGCCGTGCAGTCAGCACAACGCATAGTGCAGCATGTGTCGCAGTGACCAGTTATACCGCAGAGGAGTTTGCAGCAGATCCCTACCTCTGGATACGCATGGTCTTTGACGAGGACCGGGACCATGTCATCCATCACTTCAGCAAAGTCCTGAAAGGAGAGCCGGTCCCCCCTATCGAACACCGGATTGTGCAAAGGGACGGCCAGATCCGTTGGGTGCGAGATACGCCCATCCTTCAGCTGGATGCTGACGGCAGGTTGGTGTCCTACGACGGGATAATTAAAGATATTACCGTCACAAAGCAGGAAGACTTAAGGGCATCTGAGATCAGGTACCGGACCATATTTGAGAACACCGGGACCGCTACCGTCCTCATTGAGGAAAATACTGTAATCTCCATTGCCAATGCCGAATTCGAGCAACTGTCAGGATATCTGAGGGAGGAACTTGAGGGTAAAAAGAGCTGGACGGAATTTGTGAAAAAAGAGGATCTGGAGCGAATGCTTGCCCAACACCATAAGAGGAGGGACGGTCAGAAAGCTACCCTGAAACATTACGAGTTCAGGTTTGTCACAAAAACCGGTGAGATCCGCAATATCCTCCTGACTATTGATGTAATTCCGGGAACGAAACAATCGGTTGCCTCCTTAATGGATATCACGGAACGGAAAAAGACCGAAGAGGCACTCCTGAATAGCGAACGCAAATTCCGGGCTATCTTTGACCAGACGTTCCAGTTCATAGGTCTCATGACTCCGGACGGAACGCTTGTGGAAGCAAACCGGACCGCATTGAAATTCAGCGGAATAAAAGAATCAGATGTATTAGGCAAGCCATTCTGGGAAACTCCATGGTGGACACACTCCAAAGAACTGCAGGAACAATTGCATAGAGCGGTGCAGGAAGCAGCTAAAGGAGAATTCGTGCGGTTCGAAGTAACCCATCAAGCAGCTGACGGGAGTCTCCATTACGTTGACTTCTCATTAAAACCGGTGATGGATGACGCGGGCCGTGTTGTTCTGCTCATTCCGGAAGGGCGGGATATTACCGACCGCAAACGGGCAGAAGAAGCGCTCTCTCATAGTGAGACAAGATATCGGGAATTAATCGAATTATTACCGCAGACCGTGTTTGAAATTGACCTCCAAGGAAAGATTATATCCGCCAACCCGGTTGGATTAAAATCCTTTGGCTATTCAAAGGAGGATCTGGAGAAAGGGCTGAGTGCCTTCCAGATAATTGCTCCCAACGATCATCAGCACCTTGCGGAAAATATTCAGAGAATTTTACAGGAAGAACAATCCGGTGCAAACGAGTACCTTGCACAAAGAAAAGACGGGAGCACGTTTCCTGTTATCACCTATTCGGTACCAATTATTCATGAACATACAGCAGTGGGGCTTCTGGGTGTACTTGTCGACATCACTGAGCGCAAACAGGCTGAAGATGCCGTGAAACTGTCCGAGCGGCGGCTTACCGACATCATAAATTTCCTACCCGATGCGACGTTTGCCATTGACAAGAAAAGCAGAATTATCACATGGAATAAAGCGATGGAAGAGATGACCGGAACCACTGCTGTGGATATGTTGGGAAAGGGTAACTATGAATATGCAATCCCGTTTTACAGTGAAAGAAAACCGATTCTCATTGATTTGATCTTTGAAGACATCGATACGATCGAATCACGGTACGTGAATGTACAAAGAAATGGAGACATCCTGATTGCAGAGGCTATTATGCCCGATACCTACCAGGGAACGGGCACATATCTGTGGGGAATCGCCTCCCCGCTCTATGATAACTATGGGAAAATTGTCGGCGCAATAGAATCGATCCGGGACATCACCAGGCTGAAACAGACCGAGAATGCACTTAAGGAGAGCGAGGAAAAATACCGGGCACTCACGGAAAATACCTCCGACATCCTTTTCTCCACTGATATGACTGGGATTATAACGTATGTCTCCCCACAGGTCAATAAATATGGTTTCCTTGAAGAAGAGATGATCGGAAAATCACTTCGTATTTTCATCCATCCTGCAGATGTCGACCAGGTAGAAAGTAAATTGTCCTCTGAACTGAAAGAAGGTGCACAGTTCGTTTTTCAGTTCAGGATCTTGGATAAATGGGGCACCACGTACTGGTTTGAGGAAAAAAGTTCCCTACGACTCGATCTATCAGGAAAACCAATTGGGATTTACGGGATTCTGCGTGATGTCACTGAACGACAACGTGTCGAAGATGCAATCGGTATTGCTAATAAAAAGTTGAACCTGATGAACCAGATCACCCGACATGATATTCTCAACACCATTACCGGGTTATTTGGATGCGTGGATATGGCAATGGTATCAAACTCTCCTGAAGAAAGGAAGCAGCTGCTCAATGATATCAGAGATCTTGCCCGGGTTACCCAGCGCCATATCACATTTACCCGAGAGTACCAAGAAGTGGGCGTTAACCAGCCACAATGGCAGAATGTCAACGATCTTATCAACAAAGTAGCACAGAATTTTGCAAAATCCGGTATCATGTTTTCTTTAGCATTCGAAAGAACGGAGATCTACGCGGATCCTTTGCTGGAAAAAGTGTTTTACAACCTTATGGATAACGCGATACGGTATGGAGAGACTCTTACGACCATCTCGATATATTCCTGTATTTCCGATAAGAGGTTCTCGCTTGTTTTTGAAGACAATGGTGTCGGTATTGAACCCAGCCTCAAACACGAGATCTTTAAACGGGGTGTGGGAAAGAATACCGGTATGGGCCTGTTCCTGACAGCAGAAATTCTGGCGATTACCGGGATATTTATTGAAGAGAACGGGATTTTCGGTAAGGGGGCCCGGTTCGAGATCCAGATCCCTAATGGTACCTGGAGGTTTGCCAAAGATTTAAAATAAAGAGTATCCCGAAGGATGATTTCGATTATTTAACAGGACTGATCCAGACCAGATATCGAGAGATCGGCTATTCACTCAATACTCCCGTCAATGTGCCTAAGTCACTCTGGGGTTGGAACGCGTACGCTAGACAAAAAACTGTTTCTTCAGGGTCCTCAGTTGGTACAGGTTAAAGCTGAATGCAGCGAATATCATTTTCACCTGAACACGAACGACGGTAATAACGTGAATATGATCGTGATGGAAAACATTCGTGATTACCGCGTAGCGCCTCTCACCGGGAGATCGTATTCTGGATATCCGTTTATTCCTGAGAATATCCCAGGTACCGATCGGATGTTCTCTGGCGGTTCTGGTACGTTCGCTGGAGATCAGGCAAGTTGCAAAAGGCTGATGCATCGCGGGAGCAGTTAACCGATTTGAGTTTAAAAAAAATAGGGATGCAATATTATAGTTAAGTTGCATTATTGACCCTGAGAATATAGAGAGAATCCGCAGGGTAAATTTGGTACATTGTTTGATTTCCCTGATATGCAACTATAACGTCATATTGAGCCGAACCTACCATGGAAAATACTACCGTTCCAGAACTATCTGTCGTTCCGGTTTGTGTGCCAGTTATAAGGTTATTTGTGGGCCCTACGGTATTCCCTGAAGATGTAGTTGTATTGTATATGGCTGTGACAATTGCACCTTTAATAGGATCTCCCCCCGGGGTGGTAACCATAAATGAAACCGTGTGTGAAATACCACCAATACAACAAGCGATTAAAATAATTGCGATCACGAGAATAAAAAATGAGATTTTATAATTCATATCCCTCCTTTCATTGAGAGTGACGATATATTTTCCTAATTGATACTGAGCTCAGTTAAAAGATATGGTGCGTTGGCTAGTACTGGAGTGTTGTTGTGACTTTTGGAAAAACGGAGCGGATAGTGCGTATCGAGTGAGATTTAACGTCATAAAGATTCTATTGTCATTTATGAACCTCAGTGGCCCCGAGCAGGAATCCCAAGAAATGCGAGAGATGGTGAGATCATTAATTCAAACCATTAACGGGCGTTACTAGAATGCAGAGGGATATTCCTCAAAGACGAAAACCATGACTTTTGAATTGGTTGTCCTGGCAGTTGTTTTGAGGGTTTTACCCTCGTTCCAGTTTTTCACTGATATCTCTTTAAAAATTAAAATCGTCAGATTTATGTTATGAATAACGTATAACCCACTGTTGTATGTCTGATTTACTGCAAGAAAACGTTAAAATAATTATTAGAATTTTTAGCGGAATTATTTTGGCACTGGTAGTATTTCTGGGTGTTTTTATGGTTGAGATAAATTTTCCACCCCCGGGGGAAATATGGATTTTTATTATACCAATTATAAACTATACAATAGAACCCTCGGGTGAATCTCTCGTAATTGGAGGCGGATTGATTCTGGTTGTTGCTCTGATCGTTGTATTCCAATTCTCGAACAGCTTAACGGTATTTTCCAGGAGAGGACCAAAGTAGTCTGGAGTTTTAGTTACGCTTTGGGTGCAGCTGAGTTCACGGCAGGAATGCAGACGTACTACAATTACATCAGGCCGCACAGGATATCGCGGAATTAATACCCGCTAAGAGGCAGGCATTCAGATTGATTTGACCGGTAATCGGTAGATAACGATGATTGGGTTGGCAACTGAGGGGAAATAAAGAGTATAATTTCTTCTCTACAACTGAATGACATTCTGGACATCGATATTACGGAAATATTCATGAAAGCTGTATGATAGCCTGATACTATATTTACTGCATCTTCGCATTTCAGCTCTCACATCTGTTATAGGACGGATGGAACCGGCCTGGTGCATAACACGAAATATTTCATCAATCGTAAGTTCGTCCGCATCCTTAACTTTAGTCATCACACTTGCCGCATAACGAATTTCTTTATGGGCTAACATGGGTATTCTAAAATTTTTTCCTCAATTTGCAGGTGGAAGTTTGGTAAAAGTCCCGACGATGTAACAGAACCACCTACCCAAATTATAATATGTGAAAACCATTCTAGTATGTTTAATGGATCTTAAAGAACTTCAGAGGAATTGGACTCTTTATGGAAATGAAGATCCACTATGGGCAATATTGACCTCCTCTTCAAAAAAAGGAAATAAATGGGACGTTCAGGAATTTTTTGTTACGGGTGAAATCGACATCAAAAATCTTGTAGAATATATAAACTCTATGGATTATACTCTCCAATTTGGCAAAGCCTTGGATTTTGGATGCGGTGTGGGGAGACTTACTCAGGCATTGGCGAATTATTTTGACGTGTGCATCGGAGTAGATATTTCTCCAGCAATGATCGAAAATGCAAGAAAATTCAACAATAAAGGAGAAAGATGTAAATATTTTTTAAATGAATCGTCTAGTCTTTCTTTTATTAAAGAAGACTCTATTGATTTTATTTATTCAAAATTGGTTTTACAACATATTGAGCCTAAATATTCTAAAGGATACATACAAGAATTTTTAAGAGTTCTTAAGCCCGGGGGATTATTAGTTTTTCAGATTCCGAGCACACTCCTACCGAATCAGAGTAAAGTATTTGGATTCGTTATACCTGATAGGATGATTCGATTTTTAGAAAGGGGAATATTGGGGCTTCAAAAATTACGAGCCAAAATTAAAAAAAAGCCGATTATGGAATTTTGGGGAATCCAAAAAACTGAAGTAATTGATATAATCCATGATAATAAGGGAAAATTAATTAGGATCGATAGTAATAATGATTGTCCCCCGTGGGAAAGTTATCTCTATTTTGTTACAAAATAGATCACTTTATTGATTTGAGATAATTTATTTTCTACCGGTTCCGACATGATAATAATCTCCTTCTGATTTTCCCAAAAGTCCCGCCATGCAACAGAACTTACGATTATATCAGACCGCATCAGGGTATCGGAGGATTAACTCCCGCTGAGATGGCGGGGAATCAGATTGACATTACCGGCAACCGGTGGATTACAATGATCGGGCTGGCGGAAAAATAATTTTTTTATGTCATAAAATTTTTCTAACGTATTCTTGTTGGAAAATCCAATTCCTTATCCATATATCAATCTTCATGACGATCCATGAAACGACAAGAATCCCCATCATCATCTGAAAATAAAAGATTGTAAGCGATCCAGGAAGATTATTCAATACTAAACTGTCATCGAACGGTTTGAGTAATTTGACCAGATATTCCATGAATAGGAGAATAACCAGTACATGAAATATAAAAACATAATAACTGAGATCTGCGAGCTCTCTAATTATGGAGAAAGTGTTTACTGTTTTCGGATATAAACTGGCTTGGACAATATAGATTCCAAGGCAGAACTCAAAAGCGTTGCAGAGGGGGAACCATCTATAGAATAGATCAATGGGAACAAGGTTGTAAGTCAGAATAAGGAACCGCAATCCCCAACTCATTAGGCAGAACCCAACGAGAGCTCCAAGTCCATATCTTCGGATAATTTTTGAGAACCAAGGGAAGAGAATGTAAAGTGATACAATGGTAGCGATAAACCAGCCCATAATGTTGATGTTTCCTTCACCCTGGCCCAGAACCACAAAGAAGCCAGTGAACTCAAAGAGGAGGCTGGGGAGGTTGACCTGCCAGAGCGCGGGATTGAGGACTAGACCAAGAACAAGGCTCATCCAGAACGCAGGATAGAGCCGGATGAAACGCTTAAAAAGAAACTGCAGATATCCATGCAATTTCTCAACGCCTTGATAATTGTACTCAAGAACTGCCCCACTAATTAGGATCATGCCATAGACGGCATATCCATCAAGCCCGAGAGGATAGATATTCATTGGGCCAAACCCATCCGGGAAGAGAAACTTGTTGATATCAGGGATCAGGAAAAACTGCGAATGGACATAAACAATAATTGCAATGCAAAGGATGCGAATAATATCAAAAACGAGGATTCTTTCCCGTGGCTGCGTTGATTCGCTGACTTTTCGCAGTTTTGGGCGTTTCATAATTATTATTGAATGATGATTGTATAAAATAAGATTATAACCCGATCCCCATATTGCCTAAGTCCCGCCATGCAACAGTGCTTGCCTGATCTGAGAAAGTCCCGACTACGCAACAGAACCTCTTGATCATAGGTGCGATGGTTATAAGTGCGATCCTTAATATCCACCTTTAATTTTTTTATTTCTCCTCTTTTTTAGAAATTATTAATACTATACATCACTGAGCTTAAAATGCATTGATTAACCGCGATGCATTAGATAAATAACAAATTATATATTTAATCAATCTAAATACGTCTTTTTATGCGAAGAACGGTTCGCATTCATGAAAGGGTTTTGGTGAGCTGATTCTTTCGCAGGGGCACGTCTCGTTTTCCTAAACAGAAAATTGGGGCTTATCATCGTACAAAATTATTTCGGAGGCAGTGAAGAGATGACATCTAAAAAATGGAAGATAATCCTTCTAGTCGCGTTCGTATCAGTAGTTTTGATGATCTCCAGCGTGAATGCAGCATTAAACACCCTCATCGAGGAAAAATCGGGAACAACACTTATATGGTCGACCCCGGTTACAGGAGAGCAGCTGAAGGATACTGGACAGTATCAACTGTTGGCGGATAACGTTAATATTCAACCCTATTCGGATCTCCGGATCAATGTAAAGAATGGAGGTTCGACACAGATCGGAGTTTACCTCAGCCAAGAACAATCAAATTCCGACATGACACCGTTAGCAATATTTTACGTTAACCCTGGAGATGCGTGGGTCACTCAAGAATATCCAACACCCGGAACTACGCTTAGGGTATACGTAATACCCTTCTCAGGACCGAGTTCTGATAACGTCTGGATCCAATTATTTGGATCCTGATATACTCATAACATCTCTATTTTTAGGACTATGCCCGGAACTATAAGGATAACTTACCAATTCGTGGAAAGGTCTCCAGTCTCTCAAAAGTCTCGCGATGCAACACCATGATCGAAAGTCCCGCAGACACACCAGAGCCCAGACATATTACAACTATATACGTCCTCATCAGGGTATTGGCGGGTTAACACCGGCACAGATGGCGAACATCCCAATCAACCTTCTCGGCAACCGTTGGAGAACAATGATCGGGCTGTCGGTAAAATAATTTTTCTTATAATAAATCGGCGATCAGTGTGATTACATAAGGTAAATTTTGGCTATCCGTTTGTTGGATTTCGTAAGAATCCCCCTTAGCATATTCATTGTAGAATTTTGCAAGCGTCTCAAATTCAGACCAAGAAATCTGACGGTACCATGTTGTAGTGGAATGATTTAACGGATCTTTTACTTTTTCAATCAATATTTTCCCGCTCACTGAGGTGGCATGAAACCTTTCCTCTACTAATTTGTTCTTTGGATTTTTTGATATAAGGTGAAAATCGCTACCCTCTCTTCCCAATTTATTGCAGATTGAATTCCATGCCAGAATTAAATCTTTATCCAGAACCGGTTTAGATTTCAATTTTGTATTATTGTAATTTGACATAATAATCAATTGGACTTTTATAAATAAAGATTGTTGGTATTGTGATTTTTAAAAGTCCCGCCATGCAACACCATAGTTGAAAGTCCCGACAACGCAACAGAACCGAGCCTTGAAAGGTTGAACGGGACATTCAGGGAGCGCACGAAGGTAATGCGAAGTCTTGACAGCTCGGTAGGCGCTGAGGAATTCGTAGCGGGTATGCAGACGTATTATAATTACATTCGACCCCATCAGGGAATCGGCGGGTTGACACCGGCTCAGCTTGCCAATATTCCGATTAACCTGAGTGGAAACCGATGGGAAACGATGATTGGACTGTCGGTAAAATAAAATTTTATTGATTGTAATCTTTTCCAATTGGTATTAGAAGGGATGCCAAAGAAACCATTTCAAAGATTGAAATAATAACAAAGGCCGTCGCAAAATAAAACAATGGTCTTACAATAATGGTGGCATCCCCAACTAGATAGCTAAAATAAAGGGCAGTAATACTTAAAAATGTGCTAACCGTTGAAAAATAGAGAACCCAATCATTTGATCGAAGTGTTTTGTAAAAATGTTTGATTCCAGTAACATGAGAAGAAGTAACTGGAACTTTCGTAACATAAATTTCATCAAAAGTACTTCTAATTTTTTCAAACATATCTCTCTGTATTGCAATAACCGCAAATGCAATCACAAAAATGGCAGTTGAAATTAAAATATAATCCGAGAGAAGAACTTGCTTTCCTTGGTTTGGAATTCCTCCTTGATTAAGGGTTATGACCCCAAAGGCAACCAAAATGGTTAAAACAAAAATCCCCTGATTTCGATTCATAAACTTTGTTATGTATTTTGTTGTTAATCAATTCGCATATTTTGTTGCAAGTATCAAAAGTCCCGCGATGCAACACTGAGTCGGGAAAAGGAAAAAGTCCCGACAACCTATCAGAACCGCTATCAGACACCATTAAATATAATCATCACTATCAAAGAGTAAGTGATGTATGACGCTGGTGAGGTTGCCCGCCTCCTCGATATACTGGGGAACCGGAACCGAAGACGGATTATAGAACTTTTACGGAATAAGCCCTGCTTCGTGACCGAGATTGCAGAAACTCTCACAATCTCCCCAAAGGCAGTGATAGATCATCTCCAGATGATGGAGCGGGAAGCTATCCTCTCATGCCAGACAGATGAGCGACGAAGGAAATACTACTTCCTGGCAAATGATATCCTCATTGATGTCAGCCTTAAACAGATGCGGCTGATCGAAAAAACCGATGAACCCGATACAACCGGCATCCGGCAAATTCAGGATTCTGTTGCCATGCTTGGCCGCATGATCAAGGCGCACGATCAGATCCTCACCAATCTCGAGGCTATCAACCATGATATCGATACAAAGATCAACGATCTTGCCCGAAACCATAACGATATATTCCGGAGTGACCGAGAGATAATTGTGGTCATCGCACTATCGCATGATTCGCTCTCACTGGCAGAACTTGAGCAGGTAACCGGAGTGCCACACTCCGAACTTATCGGCATCCTGAAACAGTTTGAGCGGATCGGAATTACCCGGCGAGTAAAAGACCAGTATATCCTCAGAGGTGTCCATGCAGAATAATCCGAACGGCCCTTACGACGAAGTATTCAGCAACCTGGCAAAGATTGTAGAAGATCTAGTCAAGAATATGCCTGACAGCCAGCACGCACGTATCGTTGGATATACCATTATTACACGACACCCGGATTCCGGGGACCCGGAGGTTTTCCGGGCATGCCCTCCTGAAGACAGCGGAGAAATTCCCTACGAGGTAACAGAATCAGAAGATCACGTGTTCATCACTGCGATGATGCCGGCAGATCCGAAAAACCTCCCGTTTGCGGATATCCAGCCGGACAGGGTCAGGATAAGTGTCGACGACCGCGATACGACAATCATCCTCGATCATCCTGTCGACAAGATCCACAGCTACTATCGCATCCACCGCGGCGTCATGGACATCACTCTCACAAAAGTAAAACAGTCCTGAAGAATACCACTCTTTTTCAAACAGGTAACAAAGATTATCCGGATTTCCCGACTCTGTAATTCCGGGATTCCAATGGGAGCATTACGGTGTCCACGATAGATTTGATTGAAAGGAATCCTCGGTTCTGTTAACGTGGCGTGGGGTGAAAACAAGATTTGTTTAATCTTCAAGAATATTGGTCAGAATGAGTAATTAAGTCATATTTACCGATTTTTAAACTTACATTCTTTTATTTCATGATACAGTAACCGAACCCAAGATTCTTAATCTATTGCCCTCAAATGCTCTCGGATTCTTTATTAGAGTACAGAACAAAAAATTACATGAATTTCGACAGGTGTTGGCGCAGCCAGAGTGAAATTCCCAAGGTACTGTCATGAGTGAAGTTCTCATTTTTTCGGCATTTCTCGCATTCTTACTGTTCCTGGTAGCAGGAACGGGAAGAAAATATGCAGCAATTCTCGGGTGGACGCTCATCGTGATCAATCTCCTTATCGACGTTCCCGATTACCTCACTCTGGATAACCTTCTGTACCCGGCAATCGCGGTTCTGTCTGTTCCATTTCTTGCGATAACAATCAGGCAGCTCCTATCAGATACTCCAATCGTAATGCAATTATCGAACGCAGCTGCAGTCGGCACGCTCATCTACGTCCCATTTTCATTTATCCCTCTATTCAGCAATGCGCTTATTTCCGGTGTTGTGCAGCAGTCGGTCTGGTTGCTCCATGCCTTTAGCTATAACGCACAGATCCAAGGAATTGACGTTATCATGCTCAATGGGTTTGGGACAGAGATTATCCTTACCTGTACGGGAATTACATCGATAGCAATATTACTCGGAGTTGCGGCCGGATCAAAAAATCTCTCGCTAAAACAAGGGTTATATGCATTTCTCCTTATTGTCCCGACAATCTATATTCTCAACATCCTCCGCATTGTGGGTGTATTTATCGCCTGGTCGAATCAATGGTTTGCATTTCTCCCAGACATAACCGGAACGACAAAATTCGGCCCAGGATACTCGAGTTTCTTTTGGGCGCACAACGTGTTTGCCGAACTACTCGCGCTCGTCGTTCTGATCGTGATCGCGATCGGATTGTTCAGAATCATTCCACAGCTTATCGATTTCGCCCGTGATCTGGTGGACCTCTATACCGGTGAAGTGCGGGTTTTGATCAAACGAATTCAGGGATAACTTAGGAGGCTTCGGAATGGCCCAAGTCGTTGTGACATATCATGCATTCGCTCCCAAAAGTGTCCATGTTGTACCGTAATTTTTTGTTGACCGCCACGGATCGTTCAAAACTGAAACTCCAGGTATACATCCTGCTTCAAGCTAAAAGAACCAAAAATTGTTCCCTTATGGAACTCTATTTCATATTATGCTCATCAAACACACATCGGATGTCCCGGCCGTACCAATGACTAAACCAGGTTTTTCCGGTATGCAGGCACGGTTCCTTCTTACAGCAGACGACAACTGCCCGCGATATGCCATGAGGCTCATGGAGATCTCCCCCGGAGGCTATACCTCGTTCCACAGCCACAAAGAGGAGCACGAGATGTATTTTCTCGAAGGTCAAGGTGTTCTTAAAACAGATAACGGCGGCGAACATGGGATCCGGGCTGGTGATGCACTTCTTCTCATGCCATGTGAATCCCATCAGATCCGGAATACCGGTAACGGCACATTAAGGATGATCTGCACTGTCCCGCTGTTTCCCGGAAAGACCGGGAAAGAGACTACACCGTGCGAGTGAGATTTAACGTCCCTGCAATAAGATCAGGTCTCACTTTATGATCTTATTTTTTATCTTCGCCATAGCTGCCGGTATAAGAGGGTTTGAGAAGTATTTTTGCGCCTTCAAGCCACAGGTCCCGTATCTCGTCCTTGTATGTCCACATCTCATAATTCTGGAGTCCTGAGTAGAATGCCGTAAGAAGGAGTGCCAGTTTATGGGGATCAGCTTGCGTCTGAATGAAATTCCGCTTTTTCTCTTTTGTGATTGCTGCTTCGAAGGTGGTTACCATAGCCTGATAGTATTCCCGTGCTGCATGGTTGACTTCAGAATTTCGGGCGGCGAGCGCAAACATCTCAAAAAAGATCGCTCGCTGTCGGTCATCAGTAAGGGAGAACCGATCAAAGATCAGAGTAAGAGTATCTTCAAGAGACTGGTTGTAATACGATTCAAAGGTCACTTTTTGGAGGTCAGTCTGGAATTTTCTGAGTACGGCAGCGACAAGTTCCTCTTTGTTTGCGAAGTACCAGTAAACCGCACCCTTTGTCACACCGAGTTTCTTTGCAACATCATCGAAAGTCATCCGGTCGCAGCCCCGCTCAGCGATAACGTCCATTGCAGCTTCGACAATGCGGCGTTTTGCATCCTCTTTGTATTCTGGAACGACCTTCGGCATAATAGAATTATTATCACATGTGTGCTCGAAATTTAAATGCTCTATCATCAGGTTAACAAACAAACCATATAGTATTTATACATTCCAATACGTATGTTATTTTATATACAATGAAGTGAACAACATGCGATCTCATATTCAGCTCAATTCTCCGGTAGCCGGATGCATCCTGGACATGACCATCTCCCAAAAGGTCACTTTTGGGAAATATAAGGGAACCGTGATTGAATGACTCTATACGATGAATTTGAATTTCTCCGGAAAACTGCGATGGATCTTGGCGCAACCGAAGCAAAAGTCATCCCTGCAACAGATATTATCGTTGAGAACCGCGTCCCGCTGAAATGCCGGGCCGGGTGCATCGGATACGGGAAGAAACTTACCTGCCCTCCCTATGTCCCGACTCCGGACGAGTTCCGTAAAATTCTCGCCGAATACCGTTATGCACTACTCGTAAAATTTACTTCACCGGCAATCGCTGATCCTGATGTCATCTGCTCCATCTACAAGTACTGGCTTGACCCGGATGCACCGGCAGACAAGAAAGAGAAGGCAACACGGTTCTGGCAGGAGCATTTTGCCGGCAGCAAAGACTTTGCCCCCGTTATGCTCGAACTTGAGAAAACGGCGTTCAACACGGGTTACACACTCGCCCTTGCACTCGTGAATGGTTCGTGCCGGCTCTGCGAGACCTGCAACGTCAAAGCGGGGATCTGTGTCCACCCGACCCAGGCCCGGATACCGGAGCATGCTGTTGGCATTAACATGAAAAAGACTGCTGAAAAAGCAGGGATGCCAATCCAGTTCCCGGTCACCGGGCATCCCGAACCCATGGCTCTCCTGTTGATTGACTAGAATCTAAATAATTGTATAAGAATATGTGAAACCATGACAAAACATCTAGTAAAACCAGCTGACCGGGTGGAAGTAACCGTCCTGGTCGACAACTATATCGATTTCTTTGTACCTTCCTCGACTCCGGTGGACCGGCGGTTGCCGTTTGACCCGGGCCGCATGCTCCTTGCCGAGCACGGCCTGTCCTGTCTTGTCCGGGTCTTCACCGGGAATAAGGAGCACACAATTCTTCTCGATGCAGGGCTCTCCCGGGACTGCCTTTTCCATAACACCTGTCAGCTTGGCATCGATCTGCATTCAGTTGAAGCTGTTGTCCTCAGTCATGGACATTTTGATCATAGTGGCGGGTTGGCAGATCTCTTTCAGAGGGGCACAAGACAGATCCCCCTTATCGCCCATCCGGATGCATTTCTTCGGCGCAGGGTGAATAACCCTGTCAGAGGACCCGTTGAACTCCCGCAGCTCGATGCCGTGGCGCTGAAGAAGGCCGGTGCGGATATCCTTTTGCGGAGGGAACCCTCGACACTCGCTGGCGGTCATCTCCTCGTGACCGGAGAAGTTGAGCGCACGACACCGTTTGAGAAAGGGTTTCCGGGGATGGAAGCATTCACGGACAACCACTGGTCACCCGACCCCATCAACGACGATCAGGCGCTGGTCATCAATGTCAAGGGAAAAGGACTCATCGTTATCAGCGGGTGTGCTCACGCCGGCATCATCAACACCATGGAGTACGCACGAAAGGTCTCGGGGGTTGAACATGTCCATGCGGTTATCGGAGGGTTCCACCTTACCGGGCCGCTCTTTGACCCAGTCATCCAGCCAACGATCGACGCGATGAAACAAATTGATCCTGAGTACATTATCCCAATGCATTGTACCGGATGGAACGCGATCAACCGGTTTGCAGAGAATCTGCCGGGGAAGTGCATCCTGAACACGGTAGGAACTACCTACGCGTTTTAATTAAAATCGTTGCAGGTGCTGGTGATTTTCTGGCAGAAAACAATCAATACTGCAGGTATTTATCTCAAATCCTGCGAAGTATCCGGACTTTTCGCAACAGAAATACCGCCAGCATCCCATTGCAAAAAGACCAGATTAATGAATATCAATGTTCCGGTGTCTGGGCATGATCTGTTCCCCGTGACGATAGTGCCGGAGTAAAAAGGATCGGACTTTCTCCGACTCCACCCAGCCTTTGTCCAGCTGAGTAACCAGGTTGTCAATGATGGCGATCTGCTCTTCTACCTTCGTTAAATTCCTGCTATCCAGGAGCGCAATATAGCCCTGTATTACCTGAAGGGGATTCCGGATTTGATCATTAAGTATCTGGAACTGTTCCATATTATGCTCAATCTGGGAGAGCCCCACCTTTTTTAACTCCGCCACCAGCTGTTTCCATTCGGTGATGTCATGGGACTGGATGACGATCCGGATAATCGTCCCCGAATTGTTGGTGACAGGATACATCGCAGTTTCAAACCACCGGTTGCCCCGCTGCTCTTCGAACCAGATCGGTTTTCCCGTAGTATGAAGTTCCTTGACCTGTTCGGGCAGAATCTGCACGCTACCTTTTGAGATGAGATCTTCAAGTGTTATACCGGTGAGCGCATCAGTCGTCTTACCCAGTTTTTCAGCCATGGCCTCATTAACCGCAACAATCTCGTTCTCGCAGTTTAACAGTGCAAGAGCGTCCGGGACGGCATTTAACAGAACGCGGATAGTATTTTCTCGTTCCCGCAGCTTCTTATCCATCGCATTTTTGTATAACGCCATCTGGATTGTCGTCTTCAGTGCCCGCTCCTCCAGGGGTTTGATAAGATAGCCGAACGGCTCGGTCGTGATGGCATTCTCAACTGTGGCATCGTCAGACTGGGCAGTCAGGTAAATCACCGGTATGCCGAGGTTTTGCCGAATTTCCCGGGCGGCGTCTATGCCGTTCATCTTCCCTTTCAGGATGATATCCATCAGGACGATGTCCGGCTTCAGTTCGGCTGTCTTTGCTATTGATTCCAGGCCGTTATCAACTACAGCAACGACGTGGTACCCCATCGTGAGGAGAGTTTTTCTGATGAGGGTGCTGATAAAACTGGAATCTTCAACAACAAGGATTCTTTCGCCCGTCATAATGATCTCCTGACAAGCTCCTTTCCCGGAAACGTGAACCGGTAGTGCGTGCCCGGACTTCCTGAAAGCACAACTTTACCGTTCATCTCCCCGGCCAGGATATGGATCAGTTCAAGCCCTGTTGTCTTTGGGTTCTCAAAATCAATACCGGAGGGGAACCCAACCCCGTCATCCTGATACTCGAGAATACAGGAATTCGCCCCGGGACGATACAGGATTTCGATACGACCGTCACGGCCGTCGGGAAATGCATGGATCGAAGAATTTGAGACCAGTTCGTTTATCAGGATACCAAACGGGACGGCCGCATCAAGATCCAGGGTTGCGGTGCCGGCGCTGATATCAAGGGATATCTCGCCATGACTATCTGACCGGGAAGACAGGACTGACGATACGATTGTGGTGATAAGTTTCTCGACAGGAATATGTGCAAAATCGCTGGATCGGTAAGCAATCTCATGTACGGCAGTGAGCGCCCGGATCCGGTTTTTGCTGTTCTCAAAGAGGATCTGGATAGACGGATCCCGGATCTTCTCTCCCTCCAGATCGAGGATGCTCATTATCATCTGCATGTTATTTTTTACCCGATGATGGAGCTCCCGGAGAAGGATCGCTTTCTCGTTCATGTGATCGCGGAGGTCGGTGATATTCACGACTAAAACCGTGTGTCCCCGGGAAAAAGCGCTTGATAAATTCATGAGAACGTGGGTTTTCTTCCCGTTCGCATTAATGAGTACCGATTCATACGTTCCCGCAGATCTGAGGAGATCCCGGTTGGGACTTCTCCCGGGCAGGGCAGAACTGACGAATTCGTCGAGGCCGTGCCCGAGCATCTCCTCATCGGAACGCCCGAAAAGCTCCCGGGCAGCAGGGTTTGCACCAAGGATTGTTCCGTCCTCGGGATCGATGAGCATAATTCCTGTTCGCGATGTCTCAAACACTGCCCTGAACAGATCGTCACTGTCAGCAGGTTCGCTTATTATTCCGCATCCCGGGGGTTCATTTCCTGTCATCTGTATGCCTGTCGGTTAAATCCTGTACCTCCGTTCGCGGGGGATATATTTAACGATGTATGAACCGTTAATCTTCATTTTCTGTTTTACTGGACTCTCCAGGAAAATACTGTTCTGAAATAATTTCAGATGAATCCTTGCTTGAGAGATCCTGAACTTGTCTTCGGCTCAATGTCTCATATCGGTAAGGTAAAACAAATCTTTTTGGGGAAAGGGAGTCGGCTACCAACCGTAAATGCAATTGATGCAGCAGTTACGACATAATACTCACAGTTTCATCTTTTTGAAGGCATACGTACCGATAAGGATCATGGCAAGGGAAAATACGCTTATTACAAGGAGATCGAGAATGAGGTTGAACCGGTGCAACCCGATAAGCGTGCCCCGCAACCCGTCCACAGTATAGGTGGCAGGGTTAAGCAATACAAAGGGAGTGAGCCAGGATGGCAGATTCTCTATTGGAAAGAGGGCTCCCGAGAGGAAGAACATCGGGAATATCAGGAAGCTGCTTATGAGCTGGAACCCTTCGGGGCTCTCCATCTGTGAGCCGATTATAAGACCGATGCTGACGAGTCCGACTATCGTTATGAATAAAAAAACACATGCAATAGCAACCGAGAGCGGAGAGAACCTGACTCCCGGCAACACACCGGTCACCGTAAACGCATAGCCTATTACGAGCAGGATGGCGGATTGCAGGAGCGTATCGGTGGAGCCTCCGAGAATCTTGCCGATAAAAATGGATGTCCTTGACATCGGGGATACCAGGACTTCTTTTAAGAAATCAATTTTTTTATCCCAGACGATATACACACCGAAAAAGACCGCCGAAAACAATGCTGACTGGACCAGGATCCCCGGGTACAGGAAACTTAAGTAATTCACTCCCCCGAAAGACAACACAGATCCGAGGCCGCCACCGATAATCAGAAGCCAGAGTACCGGGTTGACAATGGATGCTACTATTCGGGACTTCTCCCGTTGGAAGACCTTGAACTCGCGATACCACAGCGCATAGATTCCTTTCAGATCGCTCATTTTCTCAATCGTGCCTGCATTGCTTTCTCTGCCCAGCCACCCTCAGCTGCCCCTTCCCTGATCGCTCTGCCGGTATAGTGGATAAATACGTCCTCAAGGGTCAGGGGACGGATTTCGACAGATTCCACCTTGCCTACGCGACCCAGAATATCCTGCAGGTGCTGGTTGGCATCCTTGACAGTCACACTGATACTCCCGTCGTCCTCTTTGACATTTTTGACATAATCCAGCTCCATGAGCGCACGTATGTTGAAAGATCCGGCTCTCATGTGAATGATATCGCCGCCAAGATCGTTTTTCAGTATGTTCGGGGGACCGAATGCAGCGATCTTCCCGCGGTCTATGATCGCAAGCCGGTCGCAGAGGCGGTCGGCCTCGTCCATATAGTGAGTGGTTATGATGATGGTGATCTTCTTCTCTGTTGCAAGTCTCTTTATGTAATCCCAGATGTGCTCCCGGGTCTGGGGGTCGAGACCGAGTGTAGGTTCATCCAAAAATAAAATCTCGGGGTGATGCATCAGGCCACGGGCGATCTCAAGCCTTCTCCGCATTCCACCGGAGTATTTCTTGACCATATCGTCTTTTCTGTGGGTCAGTTCAACGAGCGCAAGTACCTCAACGATTCTTTCCTCTCTCAACTCAGAGTCCATATCGTAGAGAAGTCCGTGGAGCTTCAGGTTCTCATACCCGGTGAGCGTCTCGTCTGAACTCGGGTCCTGGAAGACGATCCCGATTGATTTCCTGACCTGGTCGGGCTGGCGTATGATGTCAAAACCATTAACGGTTGCAGTCCCGGATGTCGGCGGGATTAAGGTTGTCAGCATCATGAGGGTTGTCGACTTTCCCGCCCCGTTGGGGCCAAGCAGGCCGAACACTTCCCCCTTCTCGATCTTCATGTCGAGGTTGTCGACGGCGGTGAGGTTACCGAAGGCCTTTGTCAGTTTTTTTGTCTCAATGATATGCATACTCTCACCGTTACCGTTTGTCAGACCGCACTCACCGTGTTCGCTTTTAAAACGGTGTTCCGTGTTTATTAATTAATGGTAGAGTACCACAATTAATGTCCATTTTAGTGACGGTAATATATTCCGGGCGATCAATATAAGCATCCGGTCAACAGTGTATCTTTAAAAAATGATTTGAATAAAAATTTTTATGCCTTGACCGGGACATCCGATGGGACCCACTCGGACAGCGATTTCTTCCCGGCCTTCATCTCATGGAACTGTCGGAGGGACACCGTGATATCACGGGTAAAGGCAAAGTACCCGATCTGGGTCGTCCGGCAGAGTTTCATAGCCATATCCATCAGGCCCCGTGGATCAGGGCGTGCCTCTCCCAGCCAGATGTGAAAGATATTGCCCCCGTCTACGATGGGGAAGAACACGTGCTCGATCTCCATGCGTTTTGTGAGCGGGACATTTGCTCCGGGAGCAACGTGAGTCCCATTGGTGTAGTAAATCGGGAGGTCACGGCTCTTACCCAGCATCTCCAGCCCCTCAGCGAGATCGCCTTTGATCACTTTGGTCGCGAAATCGTGGTAGCGCCTGTCAAGAAGATCGGCAACAGCGAACCTCTGCCCGGTCGTTTCGGCGGGAGTCCGGGCAAGGGCGATCGTCATATTATTCTTCCTCGATAGCTCGCGCCCGTAAAGCTCCATCTCGGTCATTGCGCGGATGGCCAGCTTAAACGCCTCTTTTGATTCATGAAGCTGTTTGCCGGTATGGTGCTGGACCATCTCGTTGACTCCGACAACCCCAATGGTATAGACAAGCCCCTCCAGATCAACTGCGAGCGCGCCACGTTCGCCGGTGTTCGGGTCCTTTGGACGCTGCATGGCAAAAGGCATCCTGCCGTTTGCCCGGATCAGGTCCATCCACCTGCGTTTGATCTTGAAGATCTCAACTGCGACCTCCATCAGGGATTTAAGTTCAGCGAAGAGCCGTGCATCATCGCCATCCGCGTTGTATGCCGCACGGGGACAGTTAACCGAAACTACCTGCCACGATCCCATAGAGAAATGCCTGCCCTCCTCAAAGGCCAGCTTCCGGTCGAAATCAGAATCCTCATCAGCTACGGTCGAGAACTGGTATGCACAGCACTGGTAGCAGGAAATCCCTTTACCTGCGCCCCGGTATGCCGGAAGCTGGTTGTCATAATAAGGAGTACCGAATTTGGACGCGAGTTCAAACGTCATCAGGTAGAGTTCCCGGTATGTCGGGAGATCAGGATTTTCCCTGTTGAATTCCTCGCGTTCTTCCATAAAATCAGGTTCGACAGAGATCTCGGGCTTGGGGAAGTTGAAAGGTTTACCCCAATAGTCGCCTTCGAGCATAACTTCCATCAGGGCTTTGAAGAGCAGGCGGACCTCGCGTTCGAACTGCCCGTACGTCTTTTTCGGTGCTGATATTCCGTCCCAGATCTTGCCTTTGTACACGCAGGGCCTGTCCTGCCAGAGCGTCGGCACACCAGGTGAGAGCTGGATGGAAGAGAAGACAAGCTGACCCCCGCGTGCGACCATCATCTGGGTCATCTCGTAGACAAACATCTGCACCATCTGCTTGATCTCCTCATAGGGCATTTTTTCCATGAAGGGGGCAAGGAACGTGAGGAAGTTGTAATAACCCTGGCCTCCGGCAAAATTGGTCTGGGCCGATCCCAGCGCTTTTACCGCATGAAGGATCGCAACTTCAGCTCTCTTGGCCGGCCCGGCGACAGACGCCTTCGTACCGTTGCCATCCGGCATCAGGCCGTAATAAAAAAAATATCTCAGGTCCCAGTCCTGGCAGAACGGCCGCGTCCCGAAATATTCGAGGTCATGGATATGCATCTCGCCGGACAGGTGGTGGTCGGCAAGATCGGGGGGGAGCTGGAGGAGGTACTGTTCCTTTGAGATCTTGTCAGCTTTTTTCTTGTGAGAGGTTTCAGCGTTTTCCTGAAGGTTTGCATTGTCGTGCGCTTCGAAGCCTTTTCCTACATCGATCTGGTGTGCATCATAGACCGGGGTGCCAACGCGGGTCGAGACATTGCGGTACTGGATCATGCCCTTTTCCAGCAGGGTAATATTCACCACTTCCCGGATAAGAGGGCCCGACAAGGACTTCAGTCCCATGTTCTTGATACGGTTTTCTACGTCAAGCGCTATTTCGTTCGCCGTCTGTTCATCAGCGCCATGATATCCATAGAACGTCTCAACCAGCTTGGTCTCCTCAACGATCTGGCGGGCGATGCGGCTGCGGTCCCAATCGACAATGTGTCCATCTGATGTCCTGACAACCGGAAGCGCCGGTAATGTAATACCATCGAAAGTCAGCTGCCGGGTCTCAGGACGAGGCATTATACACCTGAGATTAACTGCGTGAGATGCTCGTGATCCAGTTTTCCGGCAGGGAAGAGGTCAGCCGAGGTAAAAAAATCTGATCCGTTCTGGAGGACCGGTGCCTCATTGACAAAGACCCCGTTCAACCGCAATTCGGTAAGTGATTCTGCGGTCGACAGGTCGCGCTCGCTGTATTTGTACCCGTCTTTTTTCAAAAGTCCTTTTAACAAGTCGCAATTCGGGCAATGTTCAAGCGTATATACGATCAGCTGCGGATTTTTCGGCACAAAAACACCCTCACTCTGTGATCCAGTGTTTTGGTATTCTAATGTTAAAAAATATCGCGGTCTGTGTCTGTCCACCGGTATGGAAGACAAGCGATTACCATTTGTAGGGGAATGCAATAATAGTACCATGATGGTAAGGGCGTTTATCGCACTGGAATTGTCACCGGAAATTCAGCAGAACCTCAAAGAGGCGCAGGACGTCCTCCGTACAAGCAGGGCACACCTTACCTTTGTTGATCCGGCGATCATTCACATCACCGTCAAATTCCTTGGGGACGTTGATGAGAAACAATTGCAATCCCTGATTGAAGCCTTGAAAGGTATCCCATTTGCTCCGTTTCATGTCAGCGCTACGACTGTGACGGTTAACAACCCCCGGCGGCCTCATACGGTATGGTGTTCGATTGTCGATGCCGGTAAGGGGAACCGCTTGTTGCTCCTGATAGAGGACGCGCTGGAACCTCTGGGTTTCGCACGTGAAACACGGTCATTCACGCCCCATGCAACCATAGCCCGGGTGAAATCCCCTGACCCCTCCCTTTTTACCGTACTCGGCAGCCTCCGGTCCAGGACATTCGGGAACTGTACGATTACTGGCCTGAAACTGAAAAAGAGCACCCTCACCCCGCGGGGCCCTGTCTATGAGGATCTCCTGGAGGTCACATGGTAACCCGTCTCCCGCACGAAGAGGTTGTTCTTTCCGGGCTGCGACCGACAGAGCAGGAACGGCAGCATGTCTGCGGTGTGGCCAAGCGCCTTCTCGATGCAATTGCCCTGAGCGGCAAGGCTGAAGGCATGGTTGTGGGGTCCATCGCACGCCACACATGGGTCCGGGGAGACCGGGACCTCGATATATTCATGCTCTTTAACCCTTCTCTCTCCCGCGAGGCACTGGAAACTGAAGGTCTTGGCCTCGCCCGCAGCATAGCTGCCTCACTTACCGACCGGTTCCATGAAAAATATGCCGAACATCCATACATTAACGCGACAATCGACGATGTAGATGTGGACCTGGTTCCCTGTTATAAGGTAGAGAGCGCGACGCGAATCCAGAGTGCGGTAGACCGGACTCCGTTCCATACACGATACATCACCGATAAGATCAACGGCCTGATTGACGATGTCCTTCTCCTGAAACGGTTCACAAAGGCCGGGGGGATCTATGGATCTGACCAGATGACCGAAGGGTTCTCCGGTTATCTCTGCGAGCTTCTTGTTCTTTACTATGGGGGGTTTACACCACTCCTCAAGGGAGCCACGGAATGGCGTCCGCACCTGGTTATCGACCCGGAGCACCATGCCGCAAAGACGTTTGACGAGCCTCTGGTAGTGATCGATCCTGTGGATCCCCGGCGAAATGTTGCAGCTTCCGTCTCCCTTGACCGGATGGTGGAGTTCATCGAACTGGCACGCGGCTATACAGAAGTTCCTTCACCGGATTTTTTCGCGCTCCCGGCACCGCAGACTATTACCAAGGACGAGCTCGCGCACAAACTGGCACAGCGTGGGACGTTTCTCCATGCCGTCACATTTGCTACTCCCCCCTATATTGAAGAAGTTATCGTCCCCCAGCTAAAACGCAGCGTAGCTGCTATCAGGGAACATCTTGAACGCAACGGCTTTGCCGTTCATAACGGTCATTATATGATGGGACAAGACCGGTGCGTGCTCCTCTTCGAACTTCTCATCGATGAACTCCCAAAAATCCGGAGACACACCGGTCCCCCGCTCTGGAACCGGGAAAATGCGGAAAAATTCCGGGACAAGTACCTTCTGCAGCAGGATTCAGGGCCCTATATCGAAAGTGGCCGGTATGAGATCGAGGTGCCCCGCGAGTTTACGCGTGCACATGATCTTCTTGGGTCGCCGTCACTCCTTAACGTGAGTCTTGGAAAACACGTCCGGATGTCCCTTGAAAAGGGGTGGCAGGTAACCCGGGGTGCAGAGTGCTGGCAGGAAGAGTTCTCACCATTTATCGCAGGTTTCTTCGCCCGGAACTCGCCGTTTTCCCGGATCAGGAGGGAAAAATAGCTATTTTTAGTAAAAAGAAAGCGGTGTTTATACTTCCCGAAAGGAAGACTCGTTCAGGATTTTCTCTACATCGGGGGTGACGTGGTAACACATATTTTTGCCATTCCAATGGCACTCAACCATCTTTTCGTCCAGAAACTGGCATAGATGCCGGTAAATGGAACTTTTATCGAGCTCTAGTTTTTCTGCAATGGCAGTATTGCTGATGCCGGGCTCATTAAGGATGACAGAAAGGATCTGCCGTTTTGTGGGATTTTGTATATACCCCAATACATGTTTCTTTTCAAAACAAATTCCCCCGTTTTTAAAGAGATATATCCTGTTGCCGTCGTTTATCCGGACAATTTTTCGTTCTATTAAAAGAAGAGAGAGATGATATTTGACGGTTCCCCGGTTTATCTGGGTATTCATCGAAAGATCGGTGATAGTACATCCGGGGTGGTCTCCGATATAATCGAGGATAGCAAGCCGGTTTTTATTTTTCAGGAGATTTTTTATTCTCCCAAGAACCAGCGGACCGAACTTAATCGTCGCAATAAATGCGAACAAAAGTCCGATGATCCAACTGATTTGGATCCAGTGCGGGAGCTGGAAGAATGATACATTTGCATCTGCACCGGTGGCATCATAAGGGCCGGTCGGGGGTGAGTAGGGAGTAACGGTATATCCGGCACTCACAACGGCAATATTGATAGTAACAAGCAAAAAAAAGAGAAGAACCTTTGTAGATGGTTTCATACCAACGGTACGTTGCAATTCAGATGGAATAACTTTGCGTTCCGGTGACGCTGTATCCATACACCTTGTAATACCAGGTCCCTTCTGCTATCCCGTTACTATTCTGAATGTTAAGATTAATACGGCCATCAGTACTTCCATCGGAAGAATCGTAATACGGGCCGAATGTGTTCCCGTCAGGGGAATAAATCGTAAGCTGCAATGAATTGGAGGGATTTCCCCAGTACAGATCCACATTGAGGGTCGTGATGTACGAAGAAACCGTTTTTGCTTCCCAGTTCGTCTTTCCCTGGGTAATAGAATTATATACAGTCAGCGGCTTTATCCCAATCACGTGGGAGGGTACGATGATATAACCCCCGTTACTTGTAACAGAATTCTGTTGTTCTTTTGCCGATACAATAGCGAACGATGCGCATATTAAGAGCGCCATCATCACTAACAATCCCAGTCTTTTTGACATGATCTTGATGTTAAAAAAATGTGAACTTAAGTTTTCTGTCCAAAGATCCCAACTGGCAGTTGGAATTTCTGGACAGAAAATATAAAACTCGAAATTCAAAAGATCCGTGTGCGAATATCTTCGGGTATTCCCAGGGCCTCGGATGATGGATCCCAGTCTTAAATTCGAGACCCTGAACGCTTGATGGCGTGAAGAATGATGCTTATGTAGTTCCCGTGCCAGCGAGCGGAGCGTATCAAAAAGGAGGTAATGAAACACATGAAAGAACTAAAAATTAGCGTCATCCTGCTTGCATTCCTGCTGGCAGCGATGGTGTTGGTACCGATGGTGAGTGCGACGATAAATGTAAATTATTCTTTGGTCTCTGATGTGAGCACGTTGCCGTTTCCGCAATTGCATTTCAATACATCACAACAGTATGCCAAGGTAACCACTGAGCTGGATCCTGATCCTAATACTCAGGTTGCAGATGTTACAAATTTGCTTGCAACATCCCAAAATCCGAATATATCGAATATTCCCTATGGCTCAATAATCTACCATTCAAAAAATGGCATAACAACGGTTTTTGATGCAAACGGGAATCAGTTGTTCGCTGCAAAAGATGCAAACTCACCAATCATCCCGACTCCATCGGGATCAATGCCGGCAACCCATATATTTGGATTTCCGTCAGGATCTGCAATAACTACTTGGGGAAATATTACCTATGTATCGGATAGCAATGTATTGCTCTATAAAATGATTGTTGAAGGTTCACCAACTGGTTCAACGACCTCATCGCCCATCCCAGGATTGGTAGATCCCCATCAGTATGTTGAAGGCATAAACGCAACTCCAACATCCTCATCTCTTGGTGATTTTAGTACTTATTGGACTGTACCCTCAAACCCACAACTGTCTGAGGAAACACCTATTGTCGGTATGATCTATCTTTGGAATGGAATCTCAACAATTGGAAATAATCCCATCATCGGAACATCGGAGTTAATTCAACCCGTTTTACAATGGAATGTTCAAACTTTACCTAATCAATGGAGTTTGGCATCGTGGATGGCTTGGGGAAATGAATTTGCCGGACATACCACTAATGTTACCGATGTAACTACCGGAGATGTGATTGTGGGTCAAATGACATATAATCCTCCAACAAAGACGTGGACTATACTCGCAAGAGATACCTCTAAACCGGGGATGCCCACAGCTACATATACTGTTGAAGGCAGTATGCCCAATTCAAACGTAGTAACAGAGGTTTATTTAGAATCTTATAATACGGATGATAGTACTACTTATATGCCCGGGCCAACTCCATTTTACACATTTACTATGCTAGACACGAATAGCAAGAATTGCTGTCCAGCTTCTATCATGGAAGACTATCAAAGGTCAAACTTCCCTGGATTAACCTTAAACATTGCGAATACTCAAGATTGGCCCAATTCGATTAGTTATCCATTAATTTTCTCTACCTAACCATAATAATATAGAATAAAATTAATATTTTTGGAGCTCTGTTGAAACCCCTTACTTTAAACCATAATATGCTATCCTTAACTATAAAATGGGTGACATATACGAGTATTGAGACGGGATTTAACGGAACCAAAATTATAATAAAAGGAGTGAATGAAATGAAACCCAAAATAATGTATCTCTCCGTGTTTGCCATATTCATCGTGGCAATAATAATTGGCCCATTAGTAAGTGCAGATAATGAAAATATAACCCCTAATTCAACTCCGTTTATCACAATTGATCCTATTGGGAACCATACGATAGACGAGGTATTCTTTATTAACGGAACAACGAATTTGCCTGCCAATAGTGTGCCTCTTCTCCTTGAAACCGAGACTATCAATAGTAACCCTGCCGGACAAGGATCATCGTATGTGTCTGACGTATTCATACAACCCGGAGAAAATGGAGTTAATTTCTGGTCTTGTAATGCTACATCATCACTGTGGGAAACTTTTCTTGGACCAACACCGGATGCTCTGCCGGGAGAATATGTTGTGAGCGTTGAACCCTCCAAAGGCGGCGACGACGTTGCTATTCCGACACAACTATTTTTCTTCCTTCCCTCTGAAAGTAAAATCCCTCCAAGTAACACGCCACCGGTTGCATCATTCGCATTCTCCGGAAACAGAACTACTGAACCCTACGATATGGCCCCATTGGCAGTCCAGTTTACGGACACTTCCACAAACTCCCCGACATCGTGGCTTTGGTCATTCGGTGACGGAAGTTCATCAACCTCTCAGAACCCGTCACACACCTATACGAATGCCGGTACCTACACGGTAAGGCTTACGGTAACAAATGCGGCAGGCAGTAACACGACCCTTATGAAGTCCGGGATTATTATTACGGCGAGCAGTGTATTTGCAACAACCACAACCATAAACCAGGAAATACCTTCTCCACCTGCCAGTACGGTAGCATCACCAACCCGACAGGCCACCCCACTCCCCGGGATATTATCGGTTATTGCGATTTTTACAGGAATTTTGATCTTGAAATCGGATGATAAAAGAAAATGAAGATTCTCTAAGAGAAAGAGACATTAAAATTGTAGATAATTTTACAAATATTCCCTTTGATAATTTTCACTTTCCTCACCAGTCAGAATCAAGCATTATTTTTTCCAACCACTTCACCGATCCATAGGTTCGACTTTTCTTTGTCGGAATTCACGCGTTGCCATATCTGTGGGAATGGAGATACAAAATACACTACGGTCTGATCCCTTATTTCGAAGATTACTATTACAAGGGAACCGACTCAGTTTTTCGATGGAGTCAGGATATTAAAGAGCGTGGCGTTTTGTACCTGACCATTTCTCCCGCTCACGACAATGAGGTATTGATAACCCGGTTGGAATCCATGTTGGGATGTATCGACAGACCATGCCCAAGTGTTGACGCCACAATTCCCCTGACTGACTAAAATCGTGCCGGTGTACCCATTGCTACAGGAATCAACCGAATCCGAAGACACAACACCTTTTGGACAGGGTGTGAATTCAGTGGAACTCACTTTCAGCAAAAGGGGTTCCCCGACTGCCAAGTTAGTGGTCCCGTTGAATGTGACATTATCGCCAAGCGCGTGATCGGGCACGAGACTGATCGCGATCTCCGGTGAGGTCATGATATTTCCGGCGGAGGTTTCCTGCGGGCACTGGCCTGGTGCTTGCGATACGGGGGACATCGTGGCCATGGATGAGGAAGAGGAAAGACTAGTGTTCCCCTGCCCGGGAGACGATAATACACAGCCGGCTGCAAGCATCACGCAGAAAAAAAGCATTATTCCTCCACAGATTTGGCCGGACCGGATTGACACCCACACCCCTCCCTTTTTACGCTCAGGTTCCCAGCTTATATTCATTCCCCTTGAAAAACCCTGTTGAATAAACAACATTCCTAATTTAAAGAAATAGACTTTACGTAAATTCTACTTTGTTGTACACATCGCAAATACGGTCAGCGATTGTCCAATTGAGCCCTTATTCTGGTGAAATTACCTCATACAACTCCTCTGCCGAAATTAACAATCATCTGATAGAACATGAATTTGATTTTCAAAAATATCCATCTTAAGTTTTCTGTCCAAAGATCCCAACTGGCAGTTGGAATTTCTGGACAGAAAATATAAAACTCGAAATTCAAAAGATCCGTGTGCGAATATCTTCGGGTATTCCCAGGGCCTCGGAAGTACGATACTAACAACGTGTCAATTCTTCAACCGGTTCTTGAATGGAGTCAAGGGGGATATCTCAACACATGGACAATTGCTTCATGGGCAGGTCCCTACAATAAAAATGGCAATTATCTTACCGGAGGCCGATCTACGGTACAGGCCGGTGATGTCATAGAGGGGGCCATCTCCTGGAACTCCCAATCCAGCACTTGGACGATCATTACCAGTGATGGAACGCATGTCGCTTCGTCATCGCTGAGCACTGATATAGTCCCTCAGGATTCAGGTTTAAGCGTCTATGGTGGCGTCTATGAAGCGAATCGTATTTCCAGTGAAGATACTATGATACACAACAGTGAATTTTATGATATGACGTATACGTTGAATGGTAATCCGGTTTCAATAACTTTGCAAAAATGGATTGCTTCCGGGATGCCTGCGGCAATCAGCAATCACGTAAGCGTCAATATTGTGACCAATCCATCGGATGTTCAATTGAATACCCAGAACTGAGAAACGGAAAATGATTATGGTCCCGCAAAAATACAGGGGGGGAATCTCCTTGTTACTTATTTTCTTCTTTTTTTGCGGCATAGGTAGTGCAGATGTTTCATTATCTCCTAATTCTTCTCTTCTTACGACATCCGCTCCAGATAATAATGCATTCTCTGCTGTTTCAGCTAGCGGTGTTTATACAGACCCCATAGGAGCATTCACCATTTCTGATATATATGCAGCCCCGAACACTACATACGATATCGATTATCTCTTTTACAGCCGGGGATATGGCCCAGGAACCGTGAAATATACGGTCTTAGCCACTGATTATTTCGGCACGGTCAACGACGACGAACTAACGATCCGAATGGATCCGGCAGTATTCACCGCCGAACCGGGTCAGGTATATCATTCATGCCTGCATGTGGTCACCGGCCCGGCATTTGCATCGGCGGCCAAACTTGATTCTCCGGTATACAGGATTTCAACCTATAGTATTCTGATCGATCTGAACGTTACCTTGCAGGATAGTACGGTTCATTATGGCGACGATTCCCTGATCATCAGAGCCCCCGTGATCATACCCGGTTTACCTGCCGTGGAATCCGATCGTCTGATCATCCCTGCGAACGATACGGGATTTAATCTCCACATCGGTGACAGTTATGACATTCCCGTTGCGTTCTCCCGGGGCCAGGGAATAGGTAATATATCGTACACCATTTCGGCAACTCCCCTCAATGTAACCATCGTCCCCCCGGCATTTACAGCCAAGCACTATCTTCGTTTCCCTGCACAACTGAGCGTCCATGCAGATCGCAATCTCACACCGGGCAATTACTCATTTACCCTCGATGTTGTCGGTGCGAGCGGTATAGGATCCTATTCACGGATATTTTTCGTAAACGTGACGTCTCCGGAAATCCCAAAGGGGGTAACGCAACAGTCGTTGCTTATGATTGCGCTTGCGGTCTCCGCTCTTGTTGTGGCGGGGATTGTCTGGTGCGGTGTTGTGAAGAGAAAAAAGCAAGGGTAGCCACAGGGGTTCTGTCAAGTCTTCGGCAGGTATTCTTCGGAATATCAAATTTCAGAAACTGCCGACAACCTGACAGGATCTTGCTTTTTATGAGACCGCAATGATCTGTCACGTTTAGTTTCCGGTCTTCGAGGTTCTGTAAGGTCCGGGAGAGCGTGGATTTGGGTATGCCGGCCCGAGCGTCACTTCCTTTTGTTAACCTTCCGGATTCGTCGGGAGAAGTGCCGGTTCTTTTCTCTGATCGAGTCCCTGGCTGTTTGTGTCCAAAGATCCCAACTGGTAGTTGGAATTTCTGGACAGAAAATATAAAACTCGAAATTCAAAAGATCCGTGTGCGAATATCTTTGAGGTATTCCCAGGGTCTCGGATGATGGATCCCAGTCTTAAAATTCGAGGCCTTGAACGCTTGATGGCGTGAAGAATGAGGCTTATATAGTTCCCGTGCCAGCGAGCGGAGCGTATCAAAAAGGAGGTAATGAAACACATGAAAACACTGAAAATTGGCATCATCCTGCTGGCACTATTTCTGGCAACGATAGCGATAGTACCGATGGTGAACGCACAGGAACAAGCTACAACCGGGGTCAATGTTCAATTACCAAATCTCTAAGTGGATAATTCCCAACAAAAGACCGTTATTCACAATGGATTTAGCTTTTCAAAAGGTGATAACATGACTGACATACCTGAAGGAGCTATTATTCAAGATTCGGCTGATGAAGTCACCCGGGTCTTTGATTCCAATGGAAAACAGATTTCAATCTCAAATGATATCGATTCACCTGAAATTCCCACACCGGATGGATTTATTTTGGCAGACCGGATCACACAAGTTCCAAACGGATCATATATTCAAGTAGTCGATAATGAAACTACCAACGTATACTCGAACAATCAACGGATATTGACAGTGATATCTCCCACTCACAAAAAAACACCTATTCCATCAGTATCCGGATGGGTTGAAGATACGAGTTCAAATCTAATACCGTCGGTGTCGAAGTTTAGTGCATACTGGACTGTTCCCTCGACACCCGCTAACCCGATCACCGGTGCTGTTAGTTATATCTTTAATGGGATCCAGCCATCAAACAACGCAGGAATTGTGCAGCCAGTGCTGGAATATAATGTCTTTACTAACAATCACCAGTGGACCGCCACTCCATGGTATGTTGATAGTAATAAACATGGATATCAGGGGACTCGCATAAATACCGCTTCCGGTCATGAGATTCTAGGACAACTGTTATGGAACACTAATTTACAACGGTGGGATGTTGTTATTACCGATGAAAATACCGCTGGGTCATCTTCAGAATTCTCAACGAATGCACCCAACATTGGTACGAATAATGATGGCGCATTTTGTTCTTTGGAGGCATATTACGTAAACAACAATAATGACATTCCGGGGACAATAACGTTTACAAACATGCAAGCGCTAGATATTAACTATAATCCGATTTCTTTCAGCTGGACTCCATGGGTTAACACCACTATGGGACTCTCGAATCTTGGAGTAGGGTATAGCGGCATGTCATTCGTAAATCTGTATACGTAACCCTGTTGAAAATATCCTTTTTTTCGAGAAAAACGAATTAAAATTTAGAGCAAAAGAATTGAGGAGGGAAAGCATGATTCTACAAGATTCAAAATTTGCTTTAATTTCTACGGCGATTATCCTTACGGTTCTCTTGGGGGCGGGTTGTATCGGGTCAGGCCAGCAGCATCCCTCTACAAGTGCAGAGGCAGTACAATGTACGGAATCTTTGTTGCTAGGACAAAATATGACTACCAACGAAACGCAAGATGGTGCCACTATCTGTGCACAACCAAACAGCACATTAACTCTTGAGCTGCCGGATGCGTCACGGGTGGGAGCAGGATGGTCTGTGACTGCAAGCGCAGGTCTCTCTGTATCTGATGAAAGAACAACATGGATCGAAGATAATGGGACAGCCACAACAATGATTCCCGGTTTGGGACAGGGCATAGATATCTGGACGGTGACGGCGACGAACAGCGGTGTACAGTCCCTGCAGGCGATTCTCCAGAACCCAGCAGTAGGGCGGATAGGTCCGATGCAGACATTCAATCTGACAATTGTCGTCGAATAGAAATTTCCTTAATTTTCGAATCATTCTCGACCCATAGGTTCAACTTTTCTTTTTATCGGTTTCTACGTCGCATTATGTAATGACTGACGAAAGTGCCATTTTTAATAGCCCAATTACCCGTTTCAGGAGGAAAAAATAGTCCGGTTATGGGAAATTTCCCTGAAAACAGGGTTTAGTAAAAGGAACCTATCCCAGGAACTTCCGTATATTTGCCGCCTGTAAGATCAGGGACTGGAGATCGTTTGTCCGGTTATCCCTGAGTGCTGAAAGAATTGAATCGGTGACTTTCCGGTGCACATCATGGACTTCGCTTCCGCATATCCGCTCTGCGGCTTCCTTCTGGGAAGGGGTGAGGAACGGCGAATCGGGGTTCATATACCGGACCGCGTCCATGAGGTCCTGGTCAAAATTCACATACATTTCTCGCACAAATCCAAGATCATCCCGGTCAAGTGCAGACAACCCGAGAATCTCAGGTGGGATGCCAATCGAGTACATGGCGGCGGTGAAGGTGATGGCCCGGGGTAATGTGATACCACCGGTGCTCCGGGTATAGCCAAACAGCCCGATATGGAGCTTGCGTTTGCGCCGCCCGGGGATGTAAACGGCAACCCGGTTGACAATTTCTGAGAGCAGCTGGAGTTCGCTGATGTATGCCCGCGTATATTTCCCGATAATCTCACAGCACCGCTCCTCATTGACTGCTGCCGGGGGACGTACCTCCCGTTGTTCAAGGTGTTTTACCGCAGCCTGCACATCGTTGAGAGGGTAATCGTACTTGAATGCGGACTGGATGGTGAAAGTATGGACTGAGGGGTACTCAGCGCTGACCCGCTCCACAGTATCCGGACGCAGGTTGCCCCGGAACGGCGCGGAACCAACCCCGATGATTGGATAGAGGGGGATACCGGCTTTCTCTTCGAGCGAATGCAGGTTGAAAAGGGCTATCTTGTTGAGCAGGACTGCGCTGACCATCCCGTAGTTCATCGCCGGATCTGAGCGGGCGAGAAAAACCCGCTGGTACGGGAGGTGCTTGTCCATGAGGTACCGCTTCACAGTGGTATGGGCACAGAGCATGCTCTCCCGGTCTTCAAACAACGGGATGACGTTGATGTGCCGGGGAGAGAATGTCCCGATCCACTCGGCGATGGTGGTGTCCCGGCCGCCAAGTCTTTTGTATTGCTTGCCGATCACAAAATCCGCATAGTACTGGTAGATATTGTCAATAGCGGTATGCGAATCGGTCATCGGGAGGATAACTTCAAAAATCGGGGCGATGTCTTCTTTATAGAAGAGTTTTGCACTGTCAAACGAGCGGGGAATGCTTTCTAAGGTCTCCAGCAGGATCTTAGCCTCAGCTTTCTCTACCTGGGGGTTGGGAACCCGCAGGGTGAGAAAGATATCCCGACCCAGTTTTTTTCCGGAAAAGAATGTGGAATAGGTTGTCAGGAGTTTTTTCACGACAAAATTGTCCACCTCTTTTCCTTCGCAGTCCCACATTTGTTCCAAGCAGTTGAGGTGTGAGTAGACGTAATATGCTTCCCGGACCTCGTCCTCACCGCCAAGTTCAGACGATTCTGCAAAAAACGGCACATGAACGTTGTCAGGATGCTGGGTGCTCATGCACTTGGGGATTGGGGGTATTTCATCCATAGGTGGTATTCCGGTTCCGGTTATTCCAGTCTGAAATGTTATCGTCAACCATATTTATTTTTGAGGTTGACGAACTTAGGAAAGGAGGGGGTTCTGGAGAAAAGTGCATCGATGAGCAGAACCGGTGAGAGGGTAAAAAAATTTAAGGGTATATCGTTCCTGCCCGTTCATACACCAGGAACAAGACGTGGGAGGTCTTCTTCGACAGTGCTGTTCTTTTTGATGCCGAAATTTTCCACGAGGACGTTGAGGACACCGGGGGATACGAATGCCGGAAGTTTTGGTCCGAGCGTGATATCTTTCACCCCGAGGTTTAGCAGAGCGAGGAGCACAAGGGCCGCTTTCTGTTCGTACCACGCGATATTGTAAGAGACCGGTAGCTCGTTGATTCCCACACCGAAAGCCCCGGCAAGTGCCTGGGCGATGACGACCAGCGAGTAGCAGTCATTGCACTGGCCAGCGTCAATGACACGGGGAATTCCGCCGATGGTGCCGAGGTCAAGCCCGTTGTACCGGTACTTCGCGCAGCCTGCAGTCAGGATGACCGTGTCCTTTGGCAGCGCTTTTGCAAATTCCGTGTAATAGTCCCGTTCGGCATGCCGGCCGTCGCATCCGGCCATGACCACGAAACGTTTGATATTCCCCTTCTTTACCGCGTCAATCACGGTCCCGGCGATCGCGAGGACCGCCCCATGGGCACATCCCGTGATGAGATCCCTGCCTGGCGCGTTCAGGTCCTGAGGCGGCTGGCAGGTCTTTGCAAGCCGGATAATCTGTGAGAAATCCTTCTTCCCGTTCTTTGCGGCAGGTATGTGTTTTACTCCGGAGAACCCGACCGGTCCGGTCGTGAAGATCCGGTCCTTGTAACTGTCTTTTGGCGGGACCAGACAGTTCGTGGTAACCAGGACCGGTCCGTTGAACTTCTCGAACTCTTCCTTCTGGTGCCACCATGAAGAGCCATAGTTTCCTACGAGGTTGCTGTACTTCTTGAACGCCGGATAAGCGTTTGCCGGCAGCATCTCGCCGTGGGTATAGATCTCGACCCCGCTGTCCTTTGACTGTTCGAGCAGCTGTTCAAGGTCCCTGAGATCATGGCCGGTGATAAGAATCCCCGGGCTTTTCCCGGCAACGGTCTTGACCGACGTGATCTCCGGGTTGCCGTAGCTCTTCGTATTTGCCGTATCCAGAAGGGCAAGCGTGGTTACGCCGATCCCCCCGCATTCGAGCACAAGACCGGTCATTTCACCGGCCGACAGGTCGTGGAGGGTCGAGGCAAGTCCCTTCTCGAGAAATGCGGTCATCTTCTCGTCGGTGTACCCGAGCACGGCGGCGTGGTGGTAATATGCTGCCACGCCTTTCAGGCCGAACAGGAGCAAGGCCCGGAGCGAGGTGACGTCATCGTTCTTATTTGCCTGCTCAGCGATCTGCTGTGCCTTTGCCAAAATGTCAGCGTCGTTCTTCGGTGTCCAGGTGCAGGCATCCGGTTCACCTGCAGCACTCTTCGGGAGTGCATCGCGGATCGCAATCGCTTTTGCGATCAGCTCGCGGAACCGCTGGTCATCGAAGTTAACATTGGTCAGGGTGGCAAAGAGCGACTCTGCCATGACCATGCCGGCTTCTTTGTTTTCTTTTCCGGTCTTTGCAGCTGCGATGTTACGTTCGGCAATCCCCTTGTTCAGGTAGATCAGGACATCCATAAGCCCTGCAGTGACTCCCTCTTTTCCGCAGACGCCCTTTACTGTACAACCGGTTCCTTTCGCGGTCTCTTCACACTGGTAACAGAACATTGTCTTACTCCTCTTTGTATACTTTTTATACAAAGTTTCTTTTGTATACGATGTTATAAATACTCACGAGTTTCAGAAAATATACCATGGACGAATCGTGCACGGTCAATCAGACCGTGAGGTACCTGACCAGGAAATGGACACTCCTGATCATCCTGGAACTCTACAAAGGGGAACGTTATACCCGCCGGTTCTCCGAGCTCAAAGAGTCACTCGGGGAGATAACTCAGAAGATCCTCTCAGAACGGCTCAAGGAACTCGAACAGGAGGGAATTATCCGGAAGACCGTGGACGCCACGGCATTTCCCGTGAGGAGTGAGTATACCCTTACAGAGAGCGGCCTTGAGATTGTGAACGTGATCCGGGGGATCAAGATGTGGGCGCTCAAGTGGAAGATAGATAATATCCCCTGCGGCAACCAGGACTGCAAGGCGTGCGTGCTCTGAACAGCACATCTGACAACAAAAAAATTACTTTTTCAGATTCTTCCGGATCTTTGCCGATGCCAGCTTCTCAACTGCTGCCACATCGATGCCAGAAGTAACGATCAGTTTATTGTTCTGTACGGCATTATCGACAAATCCTTTGCCGGTCGGTGTCCGGACAATAAGCGTCGTGGACCCTGCCGGACTGCCAACAGCACCAGCGGAAATATCGGACATAATCGCTGTCAGGTCAGTGCAGTAGTGACAGCCTTTGCGGATACAGGTCTCGAGCTCAGCAAGCGGGACAATCATTGTGCTGCCATCCTTTTTGAGGATTTCAAGTTTTCCCTTGACATCGAGTTTCCGGATTTCGTGCGGTTCCAGATGGTAGTGGTTTTTCAGTTTACCCTGGATAAGCGCCTCATAGTCAAACGTTTCTGTACAGAAAAGGCCGATGACAAGCCGTATTGATTTTCCGTAGGGTTTGAGAAGGTCGTGGTCGCTCTGCCGTATCCTGGCGACAGCCTGGACTGCGCAGGGCACTCCAATAACGGCAATCCGTTTGAACTTGCGCTCGATTACCGCATTCTTTAGCGCGGCAAGGAGCGGAACCCACCAGCTGTACCGGCTGCCTGCCTGCTGAATGAGCAGATCGGATTTTGTTATAATGACTGAAGAGGGACGGAGTGTCCACCGATCCTCAGTCACCGTCACCACGGCATCGATCATGCCCTCGTCAAGGGCGTTGGCGAGGATTGCCGTGACTGCGCCCCCGCTCTGCCTGCGGGGAACATCAATGGACGCCTTCGCGGAATAGAGTTCGAGGTATTTACCAAGGGTCTCTTCGGGTTGATCAACAGTTCGGGGACAGACTGAGTAGCAGGCACCACAGCTAACACTATCAGATGCTTCCTTGCAATAACCGGTGCTCTTCGGGTTAAGGACATTCTTACCCTCATCAAAGGAAAGAGAGTCCCCCGGGCATACCGCTATGCATGCACCACACCCGGAGCACTTTCCGGTATCCCAGACTTCACTTTTCAGATCGAGAAACGTTTTTGCCATCGTTCTCACTCCAAAGTATATTTGCTCGCAAACGGCCGGGCGCTCGCAGGTCCTATCCGTGTGAAATCCGATGCCAGAAGGGCAGATGGATCAAGGCCGAAAGATCGTGCAAAATCTTCAACAACCGGCGCGATCAGTTTCTTCTGATCCTCAGAAGCCGGCGCCTGTTTTGCTCCAACACCAAGATATTTCTGATCAACGTTTCCCCGGACATAAATCTCTCCGCCATGGATGCCGCTGCCGACTCCCCGCTCAGCTATCGGAATTATACCGTTCAGTCCGAGTACGATAAGGAGGCCGCCAGCCATGTATTCCCCAAGGAATGCCCGTGCTGCACCCCCGACAACGAGGATCGGGCGTTTGTCTTTGTATTGTTTCATATGGATCCCGCCCCGGTACCCGATATTGCCCCGGACGTACACTCTGCCACCCCGCATACTGTGGGCGACAGCGTCCCCGGCACTGCCATGGATGATTACCCTGCCCTGGTCCATCGTGTTGCCTGGTGCATGGTCAGCATTACCGTTGACAATAATGGAAGGACCACTCATGAACGCAGCCAGATCGCCACCGGGGACCCCATTGACGGTGATGGTGACATCTTCGCCCCTCAGGCCGTCCCCGATAAACCGCTGCCCGAGAACATGGTCGAGGATTATCTCTTTTGCTCCATCAGCGATTGCCGCCCGGATCTTCTGGTTGAGGGGAGTGTAATGGAGCCTCTCCGCATCGATATGGATAGCGGCCATCTTCACACCCCAATAGACTTAACGTCAAGCACATTCAGCAGCCCCTCATCGAGCATATAGCCCCGGAGCCGGTCACGGTTACCGCGCAGGCTCTCGATACTGTTGATCCCCGCAGCACCCATGAGTTCGGCAAGTTCATCTGTCCAGGCGTGGATGAGGTTGGCAACCTGTACCGAGTTGGTCTCCGGGTCAAGGCGCTTAGTAAGTTCCGGTTTCTGGGTTGCAATACCCCATGCGCAGACCCCACGGTTGCAAGTGCCGCAGACCCGGCATCCCATTGCAACTAGTGCCGACGTCCCGATGTAGACGGCATCGGCACCGAGACAGATGATCTTTGCAATATCAGCACTCTGGCGGATACCGCCGCTTGCGATGACGGACACTTCGTTCCGTATTCCCTGCTGCCTGAGTTTGGCATCTACGCTCGCGACTGCTGCTTCTACCGGGATGCCGACATGATCGCGGAAAACCCGGGGTGCAGCACCGGTACCGCCCCGGAAACCATCGATGACCACCGCATCGGCACCGGAGCGGGCAATTCCGGCTGCAATCGCCGCTGAGTTGTGCACAGCGGCGATCTTCACAAAGACCGGTTTCTTCCACTCGACCGCTTCTTTCAGGCTGCGTACGAGCTGCTTGAGATCCTCGATACTATAGATGTCGTGGTGAGGAGCCGGGCTGATAGCATCACTGCTTACCGGTATCATCCGCGTTGCCGAGACTTCCTCGTCGACCTTCTCGCCCGGCAGGTGGCCGCCGATACCCGGCTTTGCACCCTGCCCGATCTTGATCTCGATAGCCGCTCCCCGGTCGAGGTAGTTTATGTCAACGCCGAACCGCCCCGATGCCACCTGGACGATGATGTTCTTCTGGTATGGATATAATGACTTATGCAGTCCTCCCTCGCCAGTACCCATGAATGTGCCTATTTTGGTGACCGCTTTTGCGAGCGCGAGCTGGGCGTTGAGACTTATCGCACCGTAACTCATGTGCCCGATCATGATAGGAGTCTCGATCTTGAGGTTCGGGGCCAGTTGTGTCAGGAGCTCGATCTCGCCATTGGGTTTCTCTTTCAGGGATAATGCCGCGGGTTTTTTTCCGATGTAGGTGCGAAGTTCCATTGGTTCCCGCAACGGGTCGATACTCGGGTTGGTGACCTGGCAGGCATCGAGCACGAGCTGGTCAAAAATTATCGGGTAGGGCAGGACATTGCCCATTCCGGCGACAATAATCTTGCCGGTCTTTGCCTGGTTGAAGATTGCCTCCCGTACTTCACGTGTCCAGACCGGATGGCTCCGGTAGTCCGTCGGCTTTTCGTAAATGCTGATGGCATCACGGGGGCAGAATGCAGTACAGCGGTGACAGGCAACACAATTGCGCGAGTTAACACGGATCATATCGCCCTCTTTCCGATAAACCCCATATGAACAATTTTCAACGCACCGGCCGCATGCCATGCACCGGTCCTGGTCTATATCAACCCTGTACCTGAGCGGGACACTTCCGATGCTCACGCAACAACCCTCCCGATAACAGGTTCCCCGGCTTTTGGCATCTGGACATCTGCGATATCCGGTTCGATCCTGCGGATAGCTGCTTCCTCGCTCGAAATATACAGCCGGTTACCATGTTCGCCGGTTACCAGGGGGCGGAGTTTGATCCGGTCGGTAAATCCTACCAGAGAATCTTCATTAGCGATACAGATCGCGAAGGGACCGTTCATGAGTGCCGGCCCGTACGTAAGCCGTATCGCGCGGTTCAGTTCCTGTTCCTTTGCAGGCATTGCATCGATCTCGTCCCAGAACGGTGGCGCAAGCGCCCGGATCGCCATCCGTTCGGAGAGCCCGTGTCTCCGCACGAGCAGGTCGATGAGATAAGCAACGACTTCGGTATCGGTATACATCGTGCACTGGTACCCATAACTCTGGATATAGCGCTGGTTCGTCCCGTATGATGTTATCTCGCCGTTGTGGACCACGCTCCAGCTGAGAAGGTTGAAGGGGTGTGCTCCTCCCCACCATCCCGCGGTGTTTGTGGGATACCGGTTATGGGCCAGCCAGAGGTATCCCTTGTAGTCCTGTATCCGATAAAAATCGGCGACTTCGTCAGGCCATCCCGATGCCTTGAAGACGCCAAGATTCTTTCCCGACGAAAAGATGAGAGTTCCGTTCGCGGCGGTGTTGACTTTCATCACAAGGTTCATGACAACCTCGTCAGCAGTTGTCCTGGTCTCCTGAATCATGTGCGGATCAGGCTTGAAGAAATACCGCCACGGTGTATGGACTTTTTTAATCCGGGATGCAAAGGTCGGGATCTCTTCATCGTGGATAATTTCACCCAGCTTCCCGAGTTCAGCGTCAAGCCAGGGTTTGTTCTTGTGGAAATCATCGAAGAAAACATGCAGGGCATACTCATTCCTGAACTCCGGATAGATGCCGTATGCCACATAGCCGGCTCCTTCCCCATTCCCGCGTTCATTCATCAACGCGAGCGATTCGCGGATCTTACCGCCATCCATACATTGACGATGCCTGTCAATGACACCAATTATTCCGCACATATTATCACAATCGGGACGATCGAGAGACGATCTATAGTACTGGTACGTTATGGGAATAAAATGTAAGCATATGTGACCTTTCTATTCAATGAAATTAGTTCAGTAAATATAAATGTAATTGGGTGAAAAAAAGTCCGGCTATGCCAGTTTGAGGGATTTAACTGCACAAAATGGATTGATACCCATGATATATTGTCCGGCCGGCTCCTGTTATTCCGTCATCACTTCTGATGTACATTCCCCTTTTACTGATCATAACAGGGGAAATAAAGCAGATTGTTATCTACTATAACGGCAGAATTTCATATCCGCAATCATGATCTCGTGGCTGAATACCAATTTTAAAAATTTCAAACCCACCGCTGCTATTGCAATCAATGCCACGCGACACATGAACAAGATCGAACGCAGGAAACTTTTCTCACCGGATATAGAACCCATGCGCACCGCAGAAGGGCGATGGTTTGAGGCGATCGTCTATGAAATGTTTCTTGAAATTTCCAGGAAATCCGATCGGATAAAACATCTTGCCATGAAAGGTGCCGATGCACCACGGTCGAGAGAGGATATCAGGCTCGGCCAGAATGGTATCTTTTACTCAAAGTACGGCGATATAACCGTGCGGGGAAACGGACAGGACCTGGCAGAATTTGATCTGCTCCTGGTCGACGCAGATAATAATGTGGCTTTCGCGGAAGTGGTTACGTCCCCGTCTGACCTGAAAGAGTTTGAACAGGAAATCGCCTTCAAAAAAATGTTGCTCGGCTACCTTTTTAACCAGAAAACTACGCCGTTTCTCCTGGTGTCGTCATTTGACCTGTCAAACTATTCCGTGGTGAAAAGACTGGCAAAGGATAAAACGAACGCAATTATTCATACCAGTTCGTGCGAGCAGATCAAATCGATCGTAAAACATTACCGGCCCCGCATCATCTACAACAATCCCGTGAACCACCCTAAGCTTATCCGGGCTACGGATATCCCTCTCAGGAAGGAGTTTAATTACAAACGATATCATGACGAAGTGCGAAATCTTGTGCTTACTGAGATTACGAGAACAGGGCCGAAAAAATATCCCCGTATCCCAGGTCCGACCGGAATTCTCGTGAAGAAGGTTTTGTACGGGGGACTCTTCCCTCCCGCCATCAAATCCCTTTGTGAGATATACGGGCTTACGGTAAGGGGAAAACGGATAGAATTTGCAGATTTTTCAAAGTTTTATTCAAAGGCCGTGATTGCGACCGATCTTCCCGGGTTTGAACTGATAATTTACCTGCGCTCACGGCAGAAAAAAGAGTACCATAAAATGGTGCAGTCAAAAGATGGACACTTCAAATTTGAACGCCCGACACCCCCAAGGGTAGGGTTTTTTCTCTGGCTGGAATCAATCCAGCCGACACTCGGGACGAATATTACCATGGAAATTCTCCGTTCATTCAGTATCGGAGAACCGCACGGGAATCTTCAGGACACAAAAAATGTGCGGGAGATAAAACCTCACCCGAAATAATAAAGGGTACCTGTCCCCTTAATCGAGCAGGATACTCAGGGCTTCGTCATGAAGTGCATCCATAACATAGGGTATGCCTGAAACCTTTGCTGCTTCTTCGGTAAGCGCCATCACGTCCCTGCGCGAGATTGAAGGAACTGAAAAATTCCTGCTTCCCGCCATGAGCTGCTGCAGGCCGGTCCTGAATTTCTGGGTATAGGTGTAAACCCCGATAGCGCCCGTCGGTATCTCATTGAATCGGGTTCCAAAACGCTGTTTGAGCTCTTCATACGAGATAAAAATCTCTTCCAGCGTGTTCCCGTACCGGGAAACCGTTTTGGGAAGATCCCCGTCTTTTACCCATTGCCCGATATGTTTGCCCACCATTGCAGGGATCAAAAGACCACGGCCCATGCAAATTGCCTTTACAAACGGGCTGCCCATAGCGAGCGCCTTGAAAGCATTCGGTTCATCTGAGAACCCTCCGGCCATTGCGATACTGGGGACCCGCATACCCTTCGCGGCAAGTTTAGTACAGAATTCGTACATAAGCGCCTGGAGATAGAACGTGGGAATACCCCATTCGTTCATCATTGGCCACGGACTCATTCCGGTCCCTCCGGGAGCACCGTCGATGGTCAGGAGATCTATCTTTGCCTCAGAACAATAGCGGATTGCCATTGCAAGTTCCACCGCAGAATAAGCTCCTGTTTTTACGGTGATTCGTTTGAAACCTATATCCCTGAGACCATCCGTACGTTTAAAAAATTCTTCCCGCGTTATAAACCCGAGACGGGAATGACGTTCAAATTCCTTGAGTCCCCCGGATTTGAACGCGTGCTCGTTCACTGGCAGTGTAGGGTCGGGGAGGACGAGGTACCCCCGTTTTTTCAGTTCTATGGCACGTTCCAGGGAAGAGACTTTGACTTCTCCTCCGATGCTCTTCGCACCTTGTCCCCATTTGAGTTCAATGGTCTCAAGATTATGCCTGCTTGCGACATATTCTGCAGTCCCGATCCGTGTATCCTCCACGTTCAACTGGACCAGCATCTCGCCATACCCCTCAGCAAACTTTTTCCAGATCGAGATCCTGCGGTCCATCTCCGGAGATCGCTGGACTTTTCCGTTGCTGTCGAGTATAAGGCCCGGGTCAACCCCACAGACATTTTCGCCGCAGACGCAGGTGATCCCGGAGATTGCGGCACCAATTGCCATGTGCTCCCAGTTCACCCTGGCAATCTCGGTTGAACCGAGCGCCCCGGTGAATATGGGCAGGCGCATCCTGACTTTCCTGTCCCACCCGTATTCAGTCTCGGTATTTACATCAGAAAAGATGGCAGTATCGGAATTAACCGCAGATCCGGCAGGAAGTCCCTTTGCACCAACTGCATATCCCTGGATATTGATATGGGAGTAATCGATCGGGTAATTCTTCTCGGCTCCCGTAGTCATTTCCCCGAAAGGACCTGCATACAGAACTTCACGCCCGCGGAACGTCGAGAGCCAGCTCTCGCACTGGCCTTTGCACCCGTCCATGCACCTGGTGCAGATACCGGACATCGGCACAACGCTTCTTGACCGGTTTACCGTCTGAGTTGCTTCATTCGCGTTCGGCTGCCTCAGGTTCATAAACATTCCCCCGGATCGTTCATATGCCGGTACTGGTAAAGACGGCACCAGGTTGTGTCAGAAAAGCATTTTGTCCTCATATAAAGGGGAATATGGCACAACGAGTAATAAGGGCTTGCACTGTTTCCTGATACGGGGACCAGTAACGCGGTGGTGAAAAAATCATATTTTTATGAGGGTATAGGCGCTGGTCCCCATACCCAGCTCTTCGGCATACCTGACCTGTATGTACCCATCGGTCTGTGCGTGGACACCCTTGAATTTGTCCTCACCCGCGTGGTGACAGGTTGCAAGAAGTGAATCGATGAATCCCTCCTGCCTGTTGACAAGGTCGAAGCTTGCTGCGTCAATAGCTACGGGATCCCGGGAGGCAAGAATGCCGATATCGGGGACGATTGGCGTATCACTGAACGGGAAACAATCACAGTCGGGAGTAATGCGTATGAGGAAGTTCAGGTATCCGGTCTTTGCAGTCTTCCCTTTCACGGCCCCGTACGCATATTCTGCCATTCTTTCCATAAAAACCGGGATTTCCGTTTCCCAGTCAATATCAATTGCGTGGTTCCGGCAGACGTGCATGCACTCGAAACAGCCGATGCATTTGTCCCGGTTGATAACCGATTTTTTATCGATTACAGCGATCGCAGATTTCGGGCAGACCGAATCGCATTTGCCACAGCCAATGCACCGCTCGTCAATAGTGAACGGCCGTGCCTTGTGCTGCGCCCTCTTACCTTCCGGCGGTGCACATCCCATTGCGAGATTCTTGATCGCACCCCCGAATCCAGACACGATATGGCCCTTGAAATGACTGAGGACCAGCATACTGTCAGCGGCAGCGATATCGCCGGCGATAGTGACGGTCCTGAAATGTTTCTTGTCAATTTTCACCGCTGCACGATTTTTTCCCGCAAGGCCGTCGGCAATAATAATTGGTGCCCCGACAACTGCATAATCAAACCCGTGAAGGACAGCGGTCGTGATGTGCTCGACCGCATTTGACCGGCTGCCGAGATAGAGTGTATTGGTATCGGTAAGGAACGGCAGGGTACCGCATTCCTTTGCCTTTTCGACAACCTGCCGGACCCAGACAGGACTGATAAATCCGTCATTTCCCATCTCGCCAAAATGGAGCTTGATCGCTGTCTTGTCCCCCGGGGATAACAGTTCAGAAAACCCGGCACGGTCAAAAAGCCGCCTGACTTTTGCTGTCGTACTTTCCTGATCGGAATGAGCTCTCACGCTGGCAAAATATACTGCGCTTTTCTTTGAGGTCCCCATGCAGGAGGATTGTCACGGGAACTATCAATAATCCATCGGTGCGGTTTACTAACCGTGATGTAAAGAAAAATGAACGTTTATTTCCGTCCGACTTTTCGTCTCTCAGCGTCCATATCGAGAATAATTTCGAGCTCAAGGGATTTCCCATACGCTTCCTGGGCTTCCTCAGACTTGCCGAGTTCCTCAAGACAGACACCTTTTATGTACCACGCTGTTGCATCGTTTGCGTCCAGTCCCAGTGCACGCGTGCAGGCAGCGACCGCTTCCTCATACCGTCCGAGATTGAATAATGCAAGACCTTTTTTCGACCACGCACCGGCGTAGTTCTGATTGAGTGCCAGTGCACGATCGCAATCGGCAAGCGCTTCGGCAAACCTGCCGGTGTCGATCAGAACCGCAGCCCGGAGGAACCACCCTTCGGGATTTTTCGGGTCCAGCGAGAGAGCTTTCTGGTAGTATGCCAGGGCTTCCTTGTACCTGGTGCGTTTGGCATACCCAAACCCTTTTTTCAGCAGTTCTACTGCTTCTTTTGCCGTCATAGCGGTGCTCCCTGACCATAGCGTATCTGCGCGATCATTCTTTCTCCAGCATATCAGTTACGAGGTCCCCGAAGATTTTCTTCAGCGCGTTGTTCTCAAAGTCGCCCTGCTGCTCCCGTGCCTCAAGCAGATTCTTTGGGGGTTCCCAGATAAACCAGTCTTTCATCGTCATATACGACAGGAGGTGGTTGGTCAGGTTAACACCGAGTTTGTAGAGATCATGATAATAATCCATGGTGGGTTCCTGGTTCCAGTCCACCAGTCCGAGATGTTTTTCCACGATCTCAAGCATGTTGTCGCCAAACACCTTGGACTGGTACCATGCCGTTTGTGTCCATCGTGTGGTGAGCATCTCTTTCACTTCAAGGTGGTCGAATTTCTTCATCTGGGGTATGTTGATGACCGGTTTGAGTTCATCGGCAGGCAGGGTATTTGCCAGGTACAGGTCTCGTGCGTAGAACATCGCTTTGTTCAGGACAAAATACCGGCGGGGAACGATGGATTCCTGCTCTATCATCTCATCCATGTCGGCCTGGCTCTCTTTCATAAGGTGATAAAGCTGGGTCTTGCGTATCTTGGGCATCCGGTGGTATACACTTGCGTTGGTGATAGCGTTCCACGGGAGTTCATTGATATCCTCGTTAAAGTGGTTGAAGAGGATGAAGAGCATCCTGAGGAGCTTCTGGACAGGTAACTTAGTCTCCTTTTTCACCTCGTCTTTCAACGCATCGAAATAGATTTGCCGCATACCGCGGAACACGGAATCTTCCGTAAAGGAACATACAAGGTATTCCGATTTTTTTGCTGCTGCCCCCCTGATCAGGAGGTTCGTGCAATGTTTGGCGATAATAAAATCCTTGAGAAGCCCGATGTACTGTGCCGGAAATATGATGACATTTCTTTCAATATTGTAGGTATAGACATCAACAAGCGTACCGCCGGGTTCAGCATCGGGGTCGCGTAGCAGCGAGATTTCCGTGTCGAGCATCTCTTCGGTAGAATACAGCAGCTTACGGATAGGCTTGGATAGCGGTATGTCAGTTTTCATTAGCGCTCACCTGCACAATAAAAATTTTCTGGCAGAATGCTCCTGTAATATGGTAGTAGGCGATGGGTATTCTTAAATTGTCGGATTACCCGGGGTCACGATAAAATTCCTGGTCAATATTTTCACCAGTCGGCAACAATTTTGAAAAACAGGAATAAAAAATTCATTCCGGTATAATAAACGGTTCGGTCTGACCCGGACCAGAATTATTTCTTTTTCCGGGGTCGGACGAACGAATGGATCAATCCGGTAAACACATTGGGTCTCCTGGGCCGGAACACGCCCTGGTTCACGTACCGGACGTCCTCGATGGAGAAGAAAGCGTTCGGGTTAGTGGTTTTAAGATGTTCTATGATACGGGGAATCTCCACCCGGTTGACAAGCGAGATGATCATCTTGACGTTGCCCCGCGAACCCTGTGCGTTGAGACTCGTTACCCCATAATTCCCCTGTTGCAAAAAGGAGACAATCTCGTCATTGGATTCTCCGGGTGTAATGATACGGAAGATCACCATCCCTATAGAAAGTCTCTCCTCAATTACCAGTCCGACATACGTTCCCAGCGCGAACCCGAGCGCGAACCCCAAAAACATCGCGATATTTGAGATGTCGGTCAGGATCGCCTCTATGGCAAGCAGCCAGATGACTACTTCAAAGAATGCGATGACCGGGGCGAGGTATTTGATCCCTTTCGAGACGTAGATGACCCGGATGGTCTCCAGGCCCACGTTGCAGACCTGGGCTAAAAAGATGAGCAGCGGGAGGATGATCCAGTTATAGATATCGGGACTTATAATAAAAAACGACAAGGTATTGCCTCATTTCAATTCCTGGCATTTTACGTCGCTATTGTAATCTGGATAAAAGGTGCTGGCTGTTTCTATTTCAAGGTTATGCAAAAAATCCAAAAATAGCGGTAGATCCGGGCAGACTGGGTGAATCGCGCCGATTTTTCAGCCCGGTTCAATCTGAGGTCTGCTGCCAGACCGGATGGGAAAACTGGTGAGCGGGAACCCGGACAATTACCGGATCTCAGCTGCTGCCCTGTTTTTTGATCATGATAAAAACAGGGATTTATTCTACACCGGTTTTTGCTTCCGGTGTGTATTTTTTGAGAAGGAGAGAGAGACTTATCACGGTCACAGAACTTGCTGCCATAGCGAGCCCGGCCAGCTCAGGCCGGAATATTATCCCAAACGAAGGATAGAGTACTCCTGCCGCAATGGGGATAAGCACGATATTATACGCAAAAGCCCAGAAAATATTGCCCTTGATCCTTCCCATCACTTTTTTCGACAACTGGACCGCTGACACTGCATCGACCAGATCGTCTTTGATGAGGACGATATCCCCGCTTTCGATGGCAACATCGGTTCCACTCCCGATTGCGATCCCGACATCAGCCTGCGCAAGCGCTGGTGCATCATTGATCCCGTCACCGACAAATCCAACTATCTCCCCATGTTCCTGAAGTTTTCGCACCTCCGCGGCCTTATCCTGTGGAAGCACTTCAGCGATCACCGTTTCTATCCCCGTCTGCTGTGCAATTGCATTGGCAGTGCGGCGGTTGTCACCAGTGATCATGACTACCTGTATGTTCATCTCCCTGAACAGGGCAACCGCATGTTTCGTGGTCTTCTTGACCGTGTCGGCAATCGCGATCAACCCGATAAGCTTCCCACCGGCGGCAACAAGGACGGCAGTTTTGCCTGAACGTTCAAATCCGCTAAGGCGGGCATCAATATCAGGCAAGATATCTATCCCTTTCTCCAGCATAAGGGCACGGTTGCCGGTAAGCACATCAACACCTTCCACACGTGCAAAAACCCCTTTTCCTTCGTACGTATCAAATCTTTCAACTGGTTTGACGGGGGTCCCGTTCATTTTCCCCTTTCGGACAATCGCCTCGGCAAGAGGGTGCTGGGATCCTTTCTCAACGGAAACGGTATAGGCCAGCAGGGCCTCGTCCGTCACACCTATGGATACCAGGTCGGTCACTTCCGGCCGTCCGGTGGTAAGTGTCCCGGTCTTATCGAATATTATGGTGGTAATCTTCTCAGAAACCTCAAGCGCTTCTCCGTTCCTGATAAGGATACCGAGTTCAGCACCCCTGCCAACACCGACGGTAACCGCAGTTGGTGTTGCAAGACCGAGGGCACAGGGACAGGCTACGACAAGTACTGCAATGAGCGCCGTAAGCGCAAACAACAGCGTTGAGTGCAGGAATACAAACCAGACCGTGAAGGAGAACGCGGCCAGAAGGATAACGACCGGGATGAACCAGGTGACCGCTAGATCGGCGATCTTTTGTACCGGGGGTCTGGAACCCTGAGCATCCTCGACAAGCTGGATGATCCGGGCAAGTACCGTATCTTTTCCCACTTTGGTGGTCTTCACCGACAATATACTGTTAGTATTCAGGGTTCCGCCGACAACTGTATTTCCGGTGCGCCTGAGCGATGGGATCGGTTCCCCGGTGATCATCGATTCATTGACATAACTTTCACCGCTTACTACTTCGCCGTCAACGGGGATCCTGCCCCCGGGCCTGATGAGCACAATATCCCCTACGGCGACTTCATCGAGAGATATGTCCTCTTCCCGCCCATTGCGTACCACGGTCGCACTCTTTGGCCGGAGACCCATAAGGTTCTTTATCGCTTCCGAAGTCCTTCCCTTTGCCCGTGCTTCGAGATACCGCCCAAGCATAAGGAAAGCGGCGAGAAGGACCGCAGTGTCATAGAACATGAAACTGATGGTGAGGACAATTCCGAACGTCCCGAGAACGCTGGCACAGAACGCAACACCGGTCCCCATTGCATACATTACATCCATGTTGAGGGTACGGTTGCGCAGCGCCATCACCGCAGCGCGGAATATCGGGTACGCGACATACAGAAAAACAGGTGTCGATATGACAAACATCGCGTACGCAAGGGCCTGCATGGAGAAAGGCAGCGGGACGAACGTCGCGAGCATCAGGGGAATCCCGATGATAAAACCGATGGAGAACCGCAGGGACTTGTCATGAAGGTCAGATTCACGGGCAATCTTCTCTGATTCTTCACTGACCTCTCCCGCGATCCCCAGGTACTGGTATCCCGCGTCTTCAACCGCGCTTTTCATCTCCCTGATTCCGGACAGGGAGGGGTTATAGACAATATAGGCCTTTTCTATCGCAAGGTTGACGTTCGCGGAGATGACTCCGGGAAGTTTACGAAGGGCTTCCTCGATTGTCTGGACGCAGGTGGCACATACCATGCCTCCCACCTTGATCGTTACCTCCCGGTTCACGACTCCATAGCCGGCGTCAGTTATCACTTTCTCGATATCGGCAAGTTTGATTCCCGCCGGATTGAATTCAACGTGTGCGGTGTCGGTGCCAAAGTTTACCTGTACTTTTGAGACGTCCTTCACCTGCGCCAGCGATTCCTCAATAGTTACCGCACAGGTAGCGCAGTGCATGCCGCTGATCTTCAGTTCGGCTTTTCTTTTCTCCGGATTCGGCATTCAACATTCACGGGTATCATCTGATGCCCTGTCCACGATCTCCTGTTGAACCCATATATTCCTTCGCAATGCGATACGCAATGGACAGTCTCACTGCGCATCTGCAGCCTTCATCATTACGCGGCTGTTGCACTCCGGGCACTGAACCCTGACCGGCCTGCGCGAACGCTGAAGGCTGGCAAGGCGGTGTCCCTGGTATGTCCATTCATGCCTGCACCGGGAGCAGACAAGGAAGCAGCTGGTATACAAAGATTTCATGATCGGATGAAGACCGCCCGGGGTTTGAATGCACGGCGGGCGGAGCGTGAAAGTGGGTTTTTATTTCCGAAAAATGAGGAATTCCCCCGGTCAGCCTTTACCGGAAATACGATATGTTACCATCAATGGCAGATCCGTATTTTACCGGAATTCCCAAAGCCCCGTCGGGAACCATGAACTCAGAAATACTGGATATTCTGGCCAGATCCCGGTGCAGTTGTGGGGACCTGTGGTATACCGGGAGGGTTTCCCGTCATCGGGTCAATGAGTACATCAATAGTCCCGAGGGGTTTCCGTGTTGAACGGTTGGTTATCACGGTTCCATTCCGGTAAATCGTAAGAATGAGTGTGTCTCCGGTATTATCCTGTTTCTGGATTGATGCCTGTACGAGCTCCCCGCTTACCGGTACTTTGTAAAACCGTGTCCCGGTCCCGGACACCGGCAGAAGATCACCGGCATTGCCTATCCACCCGCCAAATTTTCCCGGATATGATACCTGTACCCAGACTCCGGTCTGGGGAACAGTTGGCGGTGAAACAATTGTTGTGGTAATTGCAGGTATCGTAGTAACAGGGAGTGTTTCAGTGGGTGCAACCGGCGGCACCTGAGCTGGGGATTGAAAAGTCCCTGATCCGGCAATGGCGATGACCACGATGATAATCGCCGCGATGACGATGCCCCAGTGCCAGCGGTTAATGAAGGGTACCTGCGGCAATGGGGTCGCAATATCCGGGGGTAGATGTTCTCCATCCGGCGCATTACCGGTGGCAGGAACCTCTTCAGGAGGAGATAATCTTTCCTCGTTACCGGTCGTTCCAGATCCAACATCCACTCCATAATGTCCGGGTTCGGCAACCACCGGGACGATTATTTCCGGAATTTCCGATTGCTTGTGCGGGACGACAAGGGTGGCCGGGCTGATCTCCTTTGAGGGCACCGTTTCCGGAGATGAATATTCCGGCTCTTCATGGGAAAATTGTGCGGGTTCCACAACCGGCAGAGGTTCAGGTATGACTGTCAGTGTAGCGGGGAGTACCGGTGCCACGTCTTTTTTCGGACCGAAAACTTCCGGGGCAAGCCAGCGCCGCATTGATGGCTGTATGCCCTGATTCTGATCGGCAGCGGGTACTTCTGTGTAAGTTGTGTTCTGCCGTGCCGTAACGATATACTCCATGATCTTCTTCAGCCATTCGTCGCGCTCCTGCTTTCGTTTCTCATCAGGCTGCTGGATGAAGATGAGGTTGATCGTCACAACAGCACCGGCATCGTCCCGGGCGTTCATGGTGATAGTTAAAACCGGCTCTCCGGTCGGGATTCTCCCGCTGTTAACCGTTGCAATATCGGCAAACGGTATATTCCGGGGTTCGAACCGTGCATACTGGCTGTCGATAAGAATAAGACGGCGCGTGGTGAGCATCAGGTCAAACTCGACGTAATCAACGCTTACATGGTGCGTTGTCATGATGATTGATTCCCCGCTTTCCAGGTACTGGTCACCCATTTTTCCTGACTCTTCTCTTGTATTTTTCGTTGTCTGTGATGATATGCTTTTTAGGTAACTGGTCCCTGCCGGGGGATAAAACGGCTGGTGGGACATTATCAGGTTTTGATCTTTCCGGTAAATTCAAAGTCGATGAACCCGTGCCACGGGTCTGTCGCAAGCAGCCGGACGCGGACTTTCTGCCCTATCGCAAGTTCCTGTTCGCCACGGATGACCCTGCCCTCTGCCGGCGGCGTGATAAGCCTGACATACGTCCCGTGATCGTTCGCGCCCGTAACCAGTGCGTCAAAGATCTCACCAAGCCGGTTCTGGAGAAGGACTGCCGCCACAGCTTTTCGCATGAAGCGCTTGACCTTTTTGGAGGCTTTCTCCCGATCCGTGAGCCAGGCTGACAGGTCGACCAGTTCATCAGTGGTATATGGTGCGGGTTTCCGGTCAAATACCGATTTTGTCAGTCTTTGATTGATAATATCGACGTACCTGCGGTTTGGCGCAGTTGCATGGGTGTAATCAATGACCGCAAGCGAGAAGTGGCCGGTGGGTTCCGCACCCGGCTCAAGCATCATGTATTCGCCGGGCCCGAGAAGTTTCACTATCGTTAAGGATAGATCGGGGAACCGTTCGGGATCCGCGGCCTGCTGCCGGTTGAGGAACCGTGCCAGTGCTTTTGCATCCGGTTCAGCAGGAAGAGTTTCATGGTACAGGGCAGCAGTCTGTACGATCCCGTCCCAGTACCGCGGCACACGTACCACGCGCTGGATCATGGGCAGCCCTGAGCTGCCCAGAAAAGCGACCATAGTCCCGTTCGCTGCCACCATGAACTCCTCGATCAGCTGTCTTGCGGTGTTCTGTTTCTGGATGACAAGGTCTTTTACCACACCTTCCTCAATAACCGGTTGTGCTTCGATGGTGGACAATTCGAGCGCTCCCTGCTCGGTCCGGTGCTTTTTCAGGATCCGTGATGCTTCGGCCTGCAGGTGCAACTGGTCTTCCAGCCCGGGAACGTTCCTGACCTGCTCCGGGACCGGAGTGACTCGCTCGAGCCAGTCCCCGATTTCCTCGTAGATCAGTTTTGCCTTGTTGGATACAATGGCCCGGTACAGGCGGCCGTGCCTGACGCTTCCGTCAGGAAGGACCGAATATTCGATAACGACTGCAAGGTGGTCATGTCCCGGGAGAAGGGAGGAAATGCCCCGGGAGAGCTTGTCGGGCAGCATAGGAAAAGTCTCAATTCCGGTATAGACAGAGGTCCCGTTATGTGCAGCATGCTGATCAGTCTTTGACCGTTTCGGCACATACGCATCGACGTCCGCTATTGCAACGAGGACCCGTATCTCCCCGTTTGCGCTCTTTTCACAGTATTCGAGCTGGTCAAGGTCCATCGAATCGAAGTTGTCTATTGAAGACCAGAGAAGCATCCGCAGGTCTTGTGCATCTTTCTGCCCTTCCACTACGTTTTTTCCCTGTATCGCCTCAACTTCCCTGACGACCGTCGCGGGGAACTGCGGCTCAAAGCCGTACTTCCTCATAGCGTCCCATGCAATGGCCCTCATGTCTGCCGTTCGGTTTTTTTTCGTCATGCTTCGGTGATAGGGTTTCCCCGGTGACATAAATAGCTCGTGGAAATAATCTCCTGGCCGGTTCCAGGGGTCCGGTGTCCTCATCTACCGGCTGAAACGCTGCAAGAACACCGGTAATGATTTATTTTAACAGCAAACAACGGTTTCTTTATATTCATGAAGAGGGATCTTGGATTATGTCACCGAGACATAAACCGGAGAAGGCCGATGCAGGAGCTCCGTCCAGAAACGGACCCGGCATGGACAGGGCACGACACCTGGAAGACTCAAGGCACCACCCCCTTGATAACCCCATCCCGCATCCCGAGCACAAAACCATTAAAAAGCCCGTTCTCCCGCACAAACATACGCCTCATTCGCATCCCCATGGCGACGAGCTGCCAGCGCATACGAACCCCCCGGGTCCGATCAAGCCTTCCAAGAAACTGACCCGGCCCGGGGCAAAATAAATAATTTTTTCATTTATCTCCTTTTCTGGAAACGAATTTTATCCGATAACCAATATTTTTATTAAGTTTGGGCGCCAGAGAGGTCAGCATGGCACTGAAGAAGAAGATCATGGATGTGGCGGGCGGTCCCCACGTAGCGGCTGTCGCAACCCTTTCCGGTGGCAAACCGGTCGTAAGGTTCATGGTTCTGAGCGGGTTTGAGGACATGACTCTTGTCGGGGGGACGATGAAAGCGTCAAACAAGGTAGCTCAGCTCAGGAAGAACCCGGACGCCGCCATCGCGATCTGGTCGGGCAAGGAATTTTCCGATCCCTACGTAGAGATAACTGCCCGCGGGGAGGTCCACGAAGACCTGGCAACCAAGAAGAAATACTGGAACCCGGTGTTTGAAAAACACTTTAAAACAGTCGACAACCCGGATTATGTGATCCTGAAATTTTCTGCCGGACAGATCGTCTACCATGGCCCGAACATGGGAGAACCGGAGATCTGGAAGCGATAAACCGGGTCCGAGAAAAAACCAAAAATTATTTTGCGGATTTTTGTTTCCGGCTAAACGACTCTTCTTCCACTATCATGTTGATCACAGTCTCGGAGATATCGCCGGCATATTCTCCGACTCTGCGGACGCTTTCAGCGATATAGCCTGTGTGTATCGCGACCATCGTCTCCTGCTTCAGCACCATGTTATTGATATCCTGGCAGATCTTCTCCAGGGTCTTTATTGATTCGATGTTGCGGTGGGCATCCCTGATATCTGCGTTTAAGAACGAGACGAGACTCCGTTCGAAGATCTCCAGCGACATCACGCTCGCTTTATTGATAGCATCGAGAATTTTTTTATCAACGCCGGAATCCATGATGGGCTGGGAATTCTCTGCGATTCTTACGGCATGGTCCCCAATCCGTTCCACCGTCCTGCTGATCAGGTAATAGTGCATTGCCTTGCCCGGTGAGATTCCCATCTTCCGGGACAACCCGGCATTCTGCATGATCATGTTGGTCTGCCGGGCAATCAGCCAGTTGAGCCGATCGGCGTCCATATCCCTGTTAACAACATCGACAGCGAGCGACTGGTTCTGCGTTTTGAAGGCAGCGATTGCATCTTCATGCATGGTTTTCACAATGACGAACATGCGCTTGATTGTATTATCAAACGGCATCTCGGAAGGGTTGAGCAGGTCTTTGATCAGTATCAGAGTCTCCGTCTCCTCAACAACTTCCTGCCCGATGGTCATCTGGGTAAAATCCCGTACAATGCTGCGGACAAACGGAGGAAACCGTTGTTTTGTCGTGATCCGGATTGTGGAGAATCCGGTAATGTACGTCCCTATAAGCAACCGGAACAGGAATGTCGGGTCCGACACTGTACTGCTATCGATCACTTTTACCCGTGAGAGTGGTTCTTCGGTAATTTTCTTCGTTACCAGAAGGGTACCGTCAGGCTGGACGATCAGGCCTACCGGTTCGTTCTTTTTGATCCCCTGTTCCTCAGCCCAGTCTTTGGGAAGTGTCACCACAAAGGATGCACCCCCGGTCATCTGCACGCGGCGTATTTCCATGCTGTTTTCACCACATCATCATAGATGCCTGATATCCCAATGTTACTCTATTTGCCTCTATCATATATATATGCTCATATAGTCTATGTCGAAAAACTGTATATTAACTCCCATGAAATTGATGATAGAACACTATGAATGAAAAACGAAGTGTGCATCTGATTATTTCCCTCGGCCTTGTCGCGTTGCTGGTCTTCGCGATCATGGTTGCGGGCTGTACAAGCAGCACTGGATCACAGACACCTGCCACAACGACCGCAGTACCGATCCAGAATGTGACAATCAAGATCAGCGGGTCGACAACAGTCCTCCCGATCGTCCAGGCAGCAGCTGACGCATACGAGGCAGCACACCCTGGTGCCGATATCGAGGTTTCCGGTGGGGGATCTGGTGTCGGTATGCAGGCTATTGCCGCCAAGACAGTAGATATCGGTATGACCTCCGCTGCGGTCACCCCGGCCCAGTTAGCCGCAAATCCCAATTTCGTCATAACGACCATCGCGCATGACGGTATTGCCATCATAGTCAACCCGGCCAACACAATCAAGTCTATCTCTCTCCAGCAGGTCAGTGATATCTACACCGGCAAGATCACCACGTGGACCCAGATCACCGGTGCCGGAGTCCCGGACACCAACAACCAGATTGTCCTCATCGGCCGTGACAGCGCTTCCGGTACCCGTACCTTCTTCGACCAGTTCGTACTGAATAATACAAACCCGTCATCCTCAATGCTGGAACAGAACTCCAACGGCGCGGTTGCCCAGAGTGTAGCCCAGACGCCCCAGTCTATCGGCTATGTATCGATCGGTTTCCTGTCACCCACGGTAACTGCGCTTCCGATCTCGGTCAACTCCTCTGTGCTCATCACACCATCAGCCGCTACCGTAGCAGACAAGACATACCCCATCCACCGTGACCTCTACCTCGTCACCCAGGGGCAGCCCACCGGCCTTACCGGAGATTTCATCAATTTCATCCTGAGCCCGGCCGGCCAGCAGATCGTTTCACAGCAGGGTTACGTCCCGCTCAGCTGATGTGCGTGACCTGGACTGTAATTTTCTTACCCAAAAATTTTTTTAACCGGATACCCGGAGAGTGCCCTGATGACCGTTAAGCGTAGCCTTATTCCCATCTCACTGAAGGGCAGGTCATTGTACTCGTCCCTGAAAGAACAAGCGATCAGGTCCATCTTCTTCCTCACAGCCTTCTTTGCCGTAATTGCCATTGCATTCATCCTCTTCTTCCTGTTCCGGAACGGCTACCCGATCTTCCAGCAGGTCGGGTTGGTCAACTTCCTCTTCGGAACGTCATGGTTCCCGGAGTCTGTCGTACCGTCGTACGGGATCTTCGCGATCATCATCGGGACCATTCTCGTCACGATTGGGGCAATGCTCTTTGCCGTCCCGCTTTCCATCGGCTGTGCAATCTATCTTTCCGAGCTCGCGTCTCCACTGGCAAAAAAAATCCTCAAACCGACCGTCGAACTGCTTGCCGGCATCCCGTCTGTCGTTTATGGGTTCTTCGGGCTTATCGTGCTCACGACGTTCATCCGGGTGACTTTTGAAATCCCTACTGGCGAGACCTGGCTTGCGGCATCGGTCCTTCTCGGCATTATGGCCCTGCCTACGATCATCAGTGTCTCAGAAGACGCGATCAGCTCAGTTCCTCATGAGTTCAAGGAAGGGTCCCTTGCGATCGGGGCTACCCGTTGGCAGACGATCAGCAGGGTTACGGTCCCGGCAGCCCTCTCCGGGATTGCCGCAGCGACCATCCTCGGCATCGGCAGAGTCATCGGGGAAACGATGGCGGTCATGATGGTCGCCGGTAACTCTGCAATCATCCCCAGTCCTTTCTGGAATATCCTCTCACCTGTTCGGACCCTGACGGCAACCCTGGGTATCGAAATGGGCGAAGTTGCACCGGGCAGCGACCATTACCACGCACTCTTCGGTGTCGCAGTCGTCCTGCTTATCATCGCGCTGGTAATCAATCTCTCTGCCGCAGCGATCCTGCGTTACCTCCGCGGCAGTACGGGCAGGAGTCACAGCCATGCGCCGTTCTTCCAGCCGGCAACAAAAGAGGCTTTAGTACGGTGGGCGAAAATTATCGGGTTTCTCCTGGTCCTCATCTTCCTTGTCGCTGAAACCCCGTGGTGGCTTGCGGCAGCAGGTCTGGTAATTGGGGGGGCCTGGTACTTTGGCAGGGACCGGCTCTCGCAGAAACACATTGAGAAACTGATGTTCTGGCTGGTAACCGGGGCGGCAGTGATCGTCATTGTCATCCTGTTCATCATCCTGCAGGACATCGTTGTCCACGGCCTGCCTGCACTTTCCTGGGACTTCCTGACCCAGTCACCCCGGGATGTTGGAAGAGCTGGCGGGATCTTCCCGGCCATCATGGGAACCCTCTACCTCGTTACCGGGGCAATAGCCATTGCACTCCCGATCGGTGTTGGCGCGGCGATTTATCTTGTGGAGTATACGACAGAGGGGCGGATCACCCGGCTTATCCGGACCGGTGTCGACCTCCTGAACGGGACACCGTCGATCGTCTTCGGGCTCTTCGGGTTCGCCTTCATCGTTCTCTTCCTGAACATCGGGGTATCGATGATCGCCGGACAGATAACGCTCGCGCTGATGGTGCTACCGACAGTGATACGGACGACGGAAGAGTCGTTGAAGAACATCCCGCAGTCCCTGCGCGAGGGGAGTCTTGCACTGGGAGCCACATCATGGCAGACAATCAGCCGGGTAGTGCTCCCGCCCGCAGTTCCCGGGATAGTAACCGGCGCGATCCTTTCGATCGGCCGGGCCGCGGGGGAGACTGCGCCAATTATGTTCACTGCAGTGGTAGCCTCTTCACGTTATCTTCCGAACTCAGTTTTCCAGCCGGTCATGGCACTACCATTCAATCTCTTCATCCTTGCAACGAGTGTGCCACGATCAACTACAAACCAATATGGTACGGCACTTGTCCTGCTGCTGCTTGTCATAGGGTTCTATTCGGTGGCTATCGTGATCAGGAACCATTTCCAGAATAAGACACGGGGATAAATATGGCAGAAAATACGATCATTTCAACAAAAGACCTCAACCTCTGGTACGGCAAGAAACAAGCGCTCCAGTCAGTTACGATAAGGATACCAAAAAACAAGGTAACAGCCCTTATCGGCCCGTCCGGGTGCGGGAAATCCACCCTGCTCCGGTGTTTCAACCGGTTGAACGACCTCATTGGCCATGTGAAGATCACCGGCGATATTATGCTGGACAATGTGAGCATCCATGCTCCGGGTACCGACGTCGTGACGCTCAGGAAGAAAGTCGGGATGGTCTTCCAGAAGCCCAACCCGTTCCCTAAATCGATCTACGATAACGTAGCATACGGCCCCCGGGTCCACGGCGTTCATGCCAGGGCTGAACTCGATCCCCTTGTCGAACGGAGCCTGCGCCACGCCGCACTCTGGGACGAAGTGAAGGACCGTCTGGATGATTCAGCCCTCGGGCTCTCGGGAGGACAGCAGCAGCGTCTCTGCATAGCACGGACACTTGCGGTCGGGCCTGAAGTGATTCTCATGGACGAGCCCTGCTCGGCACTCGACCCTATTGCAACAGCAAAAATCGAAGATTTAATCGAAATGCTCAAGGAGGACTACACGGTTATTATCGTTACCCACAACATGCAGCAGGCAGCGAGGGTCAGCGATTATACCGGGTTCATGTATCTCGGAAAGCTGATCGAATGCGGGAAAACGGTGCAGATCTTCGAGCACCCGGCTCAGGAACTGACCGAGAATTATATCACCGGGCGGTTCGGATAGGTGACCTGAAATGGCAGAAAAATTTCATACGGACCTTAAAACATTAAAAAAAGATGCTCTTGAAATGGGACACCTGGGACGGGATATGCTCAGGAAATCCGTGGACGCGCTCATCCAGCAGGATGCCGCTATGGCTGCAGAAGTTGTCGAACGCAAAGACGAAATCCACCAGATGGAAATCGCGCTTGAAGAGCGCTGCTACCAGCTGATCGCACTCAACCAGCCTATGGCAAAAGACATGCGGATCATCGTCTGCACCCTGAAATTTATCTCGGCATCAATGCGGATCGGGCGTTACGGAAAATCGATCGCAAATATCGCAAAACAGATCACGGATAAACCCCATATCGCCAACCTGATGAGCCTGCCCCACATGGCCGAGCTGGTGCTCGATATGGTGGACGACGCGGTCAAAGCGTACGAGACCGACAATATCCGGTTCATTGAGAATTTCTCTTCCCGGGACGACACGATTGACGCGCTCCGGCACTCCATCTTCCGCGAGGGGATTACATACATGATGGAGGACCCGAAGAACATCACACGCTGCACGCATTATATCATGGTCGCCCGCTATCTCGAACGATCTGCCGACCACGCATGCAAGATCGCCGAGAACGTCCACTACATGAATACCGGAGAGCGTATAGAGATCAAGTAATTCCACCTGCACTCACTGCCCCGGGGAACCTGTAGATATTTTGCCTTGTGAGACCAGCCCCCCACCTCTTCTTTTCGCTGTGTCTGGCACCGGTATTTGAGATCACTTAACTGAGGATTGACCCTGAGATCATGATTTGTGATTCCGGAGAGTGAACCGCAGCAAATGGGATCAAAACTATAGAGAAATTTTATTAAGTATAGGAATACTACATAATTTATGTAGTCAGGTGCTCGGACAACGAATTGCATAACCGGAAGGGGCCTGGCAACAGGAATATCCCATGAACACACTTCGGGCGAATCCACTTCTCCTGATGATTCCTGACACGATCCAGGAAAAAACCGGTTCGCCGGCTCATCAGCTTGATGAATGCAGGAACCTCATCCGCGTGCTATCGTATGCGATCGATACGCTCTGCAGGGAATGCGATGGGGATGAACGGAAGATCATGCACATCCGGGAAATGATCGCTTCACTGTCGACCCTGAATTCGATCATCGCTGCGATGGATATCCGGCATTCATGTCCCGGTGAATTACCATCCGATACCCAGAATGCGTATGTCGCTGTCCGGAGCTGCGAGCTGGAACGGTTCAGCGCACGGTAAGATAGCGGAGGAGCATGGCACACCATCATACATCACGGAACCTTTTCGATCGCTCTTCTCCGCTGCATGACCCTGAGGGCGCCCCGATGCACCCGGATGATGCGACAGCTCTCAGGGCATGGATCATTGCAAAACAAAGGAATGTAAAGGATATTCCGTACACGGGCACCTTTCCGGATCCATGGTAATCACCCGGTCCCGGCCTGTCGGCCCATATTCGCAGACCGGCCCGGGTTATCTTTTCAGATCGTTTTCGATATCGTTGTTTGCGACGTTATTCATCCCTGTCCACAAATCCGAAAATACTTCTGGTAAATGCGATAGGTTTTTGCCAATACTGAACATTGGGTTCATTGATAGGAATGCGTTCGAACCTGTCAGTACGGCTCCTGGAAATCCTCCTCCTGCTCTGTATCGCGGTACCGGCAGTGCAGGCGATTGAGCCGCTCTGGACCGTCACAGCACCATATGGTGTGGATTTATCCACCGTTGCAATATCGCATGACGGATCGACTATTATCGCCGGAGGGACCCAGCTGATCGAGATCTCCCCAAACGGGACGAACCTGTGGTCCGGGGGATCAGGAACCACGGTAGGAATGAGCCAGGACGGCCAATATATTGTCGCTTCCCTGGGTCAGAACGTGCAACTTTACAACCGTCAGGGAATCATGCTGTGGGACAATTCCCTCGGGGAGATCGTGACCGACATATCTATCTCACCGGACGCGGCGGTGATCGTTGCCGGTGGAGGGAAATATGTGCAGTCCTGGTACAATTCAGGTGCTGGTCTCGGCTGGAACCAGACCGAAACCGTGCATGACATCAAAATTTCCCCGGTAAAAGACCAGATTATTGTTGCCACGGCATATGCATTACGCAGCTTCAACCTGAGTTATGTACCGAACTGGTATGATAACACTATCAGTCCCGGTATCATCGCACTATCGGGTGACGGAACTGGCATCGTAGTCCCGAACGGCAACCATATCAGGATGTATCATGGCAGCGGCACGCTACTCTGGGACCGATCGTTTCCCGGGGGAAATATCATCTCCCTTGCGTATTCGTGGGATGGATCGACAATAGTTGCAGGGCGCGATGATGGAACGGTCCTTGTCGTTGACCGCGACGGAAATCTTCTCTTTACCGGAAAAGCCGGGGTCTGGGCAACAAGCGTAGGTGTGTCTGACGATGGGTCTACTATAGCAACCGGAAGCATCGATAACCTGATCTGTATATTCGACCGTCAGGGCACGCTGCTTGGGTCCTATAAAACACAGGACCCGATCAAATCCGGTTCAGTTGCCGTAAGCGGGAACGGCTCCCTCATAGTGGCAGTCGATCTTTCTGACGTGTATGGGTTTTCCCGGCCCGGGCTTGCTGTCGCGGTTGCACCAACTGCCCCGGAAGGAGCGGGAAACATCTCAACCATCACAGCACCCGGTAATATGACGCCGGTCGCCTCAATTCCTGCATCGATCGTTCCTGTGCTTACCAGCAATGGGTCAGTCCCGGTAGCCGGAACTACTACTGCTTCAGGATTCCCATGGATTCTCACCCTGGTACCCCTGGCACTTTTGCCCCTGGCACGAAGAGGCAAGATCGGATCCTGAACTTACTGGGTATCAGTCAATACCTGTGGCATAGCGAAGTGAGGGAAAAATTACCCGGGGGTTACAACAAACCGGCAATGATCATCACCGGCAGCATAACACGCGGTCTCATCGACCTGCTGGTCCGTACCGAAGTGCCGGGTGAAAATCGCCCGCAGGACTCCTGAATCGAATGCACACGCAGGCCTTCCGAGCTGGGGCAGGCTGCCACACTCAAAACAGTCATATGCCCGGACGCAGAGCGGTGAAAGGCTCTCGATCTCCAGAATACCGAGATTGTTTTTCTTCCAGAACTCCCGGGTTTTTTTGAGTACTTTCCTGATATCCTTGTCAGAAAGTGACGGCGCGAATGTAAGGCCGACCCGGTAGCCGGCTTCGTTGAGGACCGGGTCGATGTTGATCCCCTCCGAGAGGAGCGAGACCCGGATCGTCCGGAACATGTACCGGTAAAAGGCAAACGGGTCCGCGCCGGAATCCGGGATCATCTGGTTATCAGGAAATGCGAGTTTCTCTGAGATGCTACCGACTGCTGGCGACCGAATGAAAAAGATCTTCTTCCGGCAGTCCTGCGGATCGGGCCGCGAAGAGACGATGCCGGCTTCTTCGAGTCCTTTGAGGTGGACCGAGACCGTTGACTTAGCTCTCCCCGAGAGCCGGACGATCTCGTCAAACGTGAGTTCCTTTATGCTGAGCACTGAGAGGATCCTTACCCGGACAGGTGATTCTATGGCCCTGATACCCGACGGTGTGGAAAAGAGGCCTATACCCGGTTGTTGTGCCTGTTTCATGCTTCCCACAAACTATTCGCAACATTCATATATAATTTGTTCGTAACAGATAGAACGTTCGTATGTTATCGAACAAATTTATGAACGGTGACAGAACATGAAGACAACAAAACTTGCAGAAGGCGTCTACTGGGTGGGCGCCATTGACTGGAACCTCCGCGACTACCACGGGTACACGCTTCCCGGCACGACATATAACGCGTACCTCGTTGTCGGGAAAAACCACGTGGCGCTCATCGACAACACGTACCCGGGCCACGAGCACCAGATGATGGAGCGGATCAAAGATATCATTGACCCGAAGAAAATCGACATCATTGTCGCCAACCATGTGGAGAAGGACCATTCAGGTGCGCTGCCGATGCTCACAAAACTCCTTCCCGGCGTCCCGATATACTGTACAGAGTGCGCCGTAGCCGGTTTCGGGAAACATTACGATACCGAGGGCTGGAACTTCAAAACGATCAGGAGTCTTGATAAGATCAACCTTGGCGGCAAGACGCTTGTCTTTGTTGAAGCGCCGCTCCTCCACTGGCCCGACTCGATGTTCACTTACCTTGCGGAGGATAAGATCCTCTTCCCGAACGATGCCTTTGGCCAGCATATCGCAAGCTGTGAACGGTTTGATGACGAGCTCGGGAAGGAAGCGTCCCTTGCGCACGCGAAGAAATTCTTTGCGAACCTGATCGTCCCTCTTGCACCGAAGGTACTGAAGAAACTCGACGAAGTTACGAAACTTGGGATTCCTATCGCCATGATCGCACCGAGCCACGGTGTCATCTGGCGATCCTATCTCGGCGACCTGCTCGGCTCGTACGTGAACTGGTGTAAGGGTGTTTCCCAAAACAAGGTAACCATCGTCTACGACACGATGCACCACTCCACCGATCTCATGGCTCAGACCATTGCCGAAGGCGTCATGGCAGAAGGGGTCGCGGTGAAAGTCTGTCTCCTTAAGGACGGGAAGTTCGAAGGCACCCACCGGAGCAATGTCGTCACAGATGTCCTCGATTCCAAAGCCGTGCTCATAGGGTCGCCAACGCTCCAGGAGGAGGTTTACCCGACCATCGCGGATTTCCTGAGTTACCTTCATGGTGTCCGGCCGGGCCGGCTTGGCGCGAAAAAGATCGGACTCGCGTTCGGGTCGCACGGGGGTAAAGGTGGCGCGATCAAGATCATGACAGACGGCCTCAGGAAAGCCGGTATCGAGCCGATCAACGAGGGATACGAACTCCTCTATAAGCCCGACGCGAAGGAACTGGAGAAGTGTTACGCTATCGGGCAGGATATTGCACGTCGCGTAAAGGCAATGTAGTGCTATAGACTGGGATTCGGGGACAGGCCCCCTCAACATTTTTATTCCCTGCTCCCCCAGAACGTTCTATGAATGTCCTGGCATTCAACGGGAGTCCCCGGAAAACATGGAACACCGCGATACTTCTTGGGCATGCACTGCAGGGTGCTGAGTCCGAGGGCGCAAAAACTGAACTCTTTCACCTGTACGACTTGGATTACAAGGGCTGCCGGAGCTGTTTTGCCTGCAAGCGGATCGGCGGAGCCAGCTACGGGCATTGTGCGGCAAGGGATGGTCTTACACCAGTACTCAAAGCGGTTGAGGCTGCTGATGCAATCCTCATCGGCTCTCCTATCTATTACGGGATTACCACCGGTGAGACGCGATCTTTTCTTGAACGGCTGATGTTCCAGTACTCTGTCTACGACCCGCAACGGTCCACGCTCTTTGGCCGGAAGATCAGGACCGGGTTCATCTATACGGCAGGTGCCATAGAACAGATGGTCAAAGAAAGGGGTTTTGACAGGAACGCACTCCAGACAGAGCAGGCAATGGAGAGGATCTTCGGGTCGTGCGAATCGTTCTTTGTCACGGACACCTACCAGTTCGACGATTATTCGAAATATGTCTCCACGGCATTCAATCCGGTGGAAAAGAAGAAGCGGCGGGACGAGCAGTTCCCCATAGACTGCCAGAAGGCATACGAGCTGGGGGCGAGGCTGGTCCGAAAGGAGAGATGATGAAAAGGAAAATTATCACTATCAACGAGAACAAATGCACCGGCTGCGGACAGTGCATCCCCGACTGCCCTGAGGGAGCGCTCCAGCTCATTGATGGCAAGGCACGGCTGGTGAGCGATCTTTTCTGTGACGGTCTCGGCGCCTGCATCGGAACCTGTCCTGAGGGTGCGATCTGTGTGGTCGAACGCGAGGCTGGGGCGTATGACGAGAAGGCAGTTATGGAGAATATTGTGCCTCAGGGCGGACCGGTCATCAGGGCGCATCTCGAACATCTCCTCAGCCACGGGCAGAAAGATCTGTACAATGAGGCGATCGAGTACCTGATCGAGCACATGGTCCCTATACCCGACCACGACAACTCTGCAATCAAAACCGCTGCGAAGCATCAGGTTCCCGCTCACGTTAATAAATCTGGGGTCTGTTCTCCCGGACCGGATGGGAGACATCCCTTCGCTGGCTGCCCGGGTTCTGCGCCCCATAGCATTGTCCGGGAGATTCAGGCTGATGAGCGGAAACTGTCTTCGAAGGTCGGGTCGGAGTTGCGGCAGTGGCCGATCCAGCTCGCACTCCTGAATCCCACCGCCCCTTACTTCGACAACGCTGACCTTCTCATCTCAGCGGACTGCGTCCCTTTTGCGTACGGCGACTTTCACCAGGATTTCCTCAGGAACAGGATCGTTATCATGTTTTGCCCAAAGCTGGACTCGGATATTGAAGGGTACATCGTGAAACTGGCTGAGATCTTCAGGCTTCACCCGATCAAATCTATCATGGTACTCAGGATGGAGGTGCCGTGCTGTGGCGGGGTCCGGTTTGTGGTGGACAAGGCGCTCGCGAAGGCTGGTGTGAAGATTCCGGTTGAGGAGAAGACGATTACGATACAAGGTGTGGTTGAGTGAAATTGGGATAGACCTATTTATCGATAAAATACAGGGTTCACTTTCATTACATTTTCAAATCATCCTTATCTAAGTATTATTTAGTTTGACAGTTACAAGGGATCTATCCTTATCTCAAAGAAATATCTTTGGAAGAGAAAATATTAAAATAATTATCTGAAAGTGCCGAGCCACTCAAGAATATTATCGGGATTTATTCCATTTTTTCGTAAAATTTCAACAATATCCTTTCCTGATACAATTAAAATAGGATGTCCATCTTCCTTAATTTCTTTATACGCTTGTGAATCAACATAACTTGTTGTCACTAAAATACCAAATTGGCGATGTCGGATTCGAGATATTAGTCTAGAAGTCGGTTTCACTCCAATCCCATGATCTTTACTAAAACATTTGGCTTCTAGAGCACAATCTATTGACATTTTATCATCACCAGTTCCGATTGTATATTTACCAATTGCATCTCGGCCGCCATCCCGCCACGGCCTTGTAATATCAAAATCAATAAAATTTTGATCCATCATTCTTACAATCTCAACGGCACACTTCTCAAAAGCAAATGGTTCAATCCTAAAAAAATCAACAATTTGGTAAAGTACCTTTTTACCGGAAACATCGTGAGGTAACTGTTCCTCTTTATTCCTAATCTTTCGGATTTTTGGAGCTTGCAATGGCTGAATGCTCCTGATACCATCCTCAATAAATTTTTTCCACATATCCGGAGAATGCTGATAATGATCGTCCCCGGCTTTCCTCAAGGCTAAAATCCATTCTTTTTTAATTGGATCATTCTGAGTATCTAACACTGTGAAATGTGCTTCGTAGTTTTGGAACCGTGTCCACTTTTTATCCCAAAATTTTGTCCTCCAAATAGCAATTAGATCATGATCCCGAGGTATGTTTTTATTTCCCGGAACTGCAAGTCCTAAAAATTGGACATCCCGCCCCTCACCAACTTTCTGAAAAATAAAAAACGGGGGGATTTTTAATCGATAGATTTTATCCCGATGAAGGTTCTGGAATACAAATTTCAATAATAAATTTCCCTTCTTAGGGGTATCATGCAATTCATGACCGGGGTTACGGTTATCTCCATAATAATTAAAGATCCCAGTTTCATAGTCGAGATAATCAGGCCATTCATACTCTTCCCCACTTGTATAGAGGACGACAAATGCCGGACACTTCCCATTTTTATAAACTTGACAACTATCATCATTTTTATCGCAACACCGGAAACCACCTTGATTTCCTATTCCTGGCAAAAGCTTTGAAAGGGGATCGTCTCCCGCATTTCCTTTTTTACCACCTTCATAGATTGCATCTATAATTAATGGAGACCTGGGAAGATCTTCAAATTTGAAGCGTTGCATATTAAACGTTTTTTTATCTTACATAAACATAAGGAATTGTATTTGTTATTGACTTTTAAAATATCTAATGAAATAGTTAAAGAAGGTTCTTATACATCTGCGATAGGTAACCAATATTTCATCTCGTTAAAATTACCCGATCAACCGCCAAAGCATCGGAACCATTAGGCTATATCCTCGGAAAATTCTCACGTGAGACTCAACTTTCCCTTCACTTCTTCACCTGTTCCCCAAACCGGAAAACAAATTCCGTTCCTGCCGTTGAGTTAACCTCAACATTCGCCCGCATCTGGTGCTTTGCCAGAAAGTTCACCAGTTTCAGGCCAAGGCTCTGCGTTTTTGTCAGGTCCAGGCCGGGCGGAAGACCGACACCGTTGTCCCTGACAGTCATCTCGTACATCATCATGTTCTTCGAAAGAGTTACGGTGATGGTAGGTGGAGCGTTGCGGATGGCCTGAGTATCGAACGATTCCGGGAATGCGTACTTGAAGGAGTTTGTCACGAGTTCGTTGATGATGAGCCCGGCAGGCGTCGCACGCGGGATGTCAAGCAGGATCTTGTCTGCATTAACAACGACTTTTACCGATCGCTTCGTCATAAACGTGTTTGCAATCTGGTCGAGGAGCGTTTTCAGGTACAGTCCCATATCGACTTCATCGTACATACGGGTCCGGTATAAGGTTTCGTGAATGAGGGCCATGCTCCGGGCCCGGTTCTGCAGGTCATGTTTGAGCATCCTTCCAGCCGGAGTATCTTCTGTCGAACCTTCGAGGCTGAGCAGGGAGATGAATGCAGTCAGGTTGTTCTTGACCCGGTGGTGGATCTCGCTGAGAAGGACTTCTTTCTCAGTGAGAGCAACAGTGAGATCTTTTTCGTGCCGGCTCAGTGCATCGATATTCTCGTGCAGTTCCTCCTGGGTAGCAATGAGTTCTTCGTTCAGCGCATTGAGAGCCACGTTTTTCTGTATCAGTTCGTTTTCCGCCTTTTTAATGGCCGTGATGTCGGCACCGGTAGTGATGAAATAGTCTCCGAGCGGCACACTGGTGAATCGGAAGTATTTGTCGAGAGGGAGAAAGAAATCATCATAGGAATACGGGACACTTTCGGTCATGATTTTCTGCACAACCGGCAGATAGTGATCCGTTGCGCCCGGGCCAAAAATTTCGTCCGCGGTCTTTCCCAGGATTTCCTCCCGGTTCCTGCCCCAGGTTCTGAGAGCCGGAGGGTTCACATCCACGAGTCGCCAGGTAGTGATCCGCCCCTGAGGATCACGGACAAGCTGCCAGAAGTGCACTTCCTCGGTCATGTTCATGAACAGGTTGCGGTACTTCTCCTCACTCTCATGAAGCGCCTCCTCCGCTTTCCTCCGCTCCGTGACATCAATGTGTATCCAAAGCCGGCCGTAGTGTTTCCCAGCGAGGCGAAGGGGAATGAAATATCGGAGGTATTTTCCGTTACCTATACTGACATCTTCGCCTTTTACCGGTTGCCGCTGACGGATTATTTCCCTGATACGAGCCATTGTTGCGTCATGATATCTAGGGGAACACCCGATTTTCTCCAGTATTTCGGATGCAGGAAGGTTCAGCAGATCAGCAGGAGATTCTTCAAACCCGAAGATATTGCAGAATTCATGGTTGACAAATTCTACTTTGTCTTCGTCAGTAACAAGCATTACACCATAAGGCATTTCCGAAAGAATCTGATAAAACCGCTCCAAAGTGCTGTGCAGTTTTTCTTCCATTTGTCTGCGGACGGTAATGTCCCTGAGGTTGCAATGAATAATCTTCCTTCCGTCCATAACGTAGACATTGCTGACAAACTCCACATTGATATCAGTGCCCTGTTGTGTTTTCAGGAGCAGATCTTCATACCGGATGTAACCTTCGTTTTTCCTCTTTGCAAATACTTTCCGGACAAGGGATTTGTCCTGGAAAACATCAAGGTCCCAGAGGTGCCTGCCAACGAAATACTCCAGCGGGTATCCCAGCATATCAAGGATGGACGCATTTACATCGATAATTTCCCCGGTATCCCCGTCAAGGATCACGATACCGTCATATGCCGTCTGGAACAGCCGCCGGTACCTGAGTTCTGATTTTTTCAGATCATTTTCAGCAGATTTTCGCAGCTCTTCGTTGTCAAGAGTTGCGAGAGCAAATGCGATAGCCCTCGATAACTCTTCAAGAAGGGTAATGGTTCGTTCGTCAAAAAAACCGGGTACAGGGGCATAGACAGTTATAATACCGGCGTTTTTTGTTCCAAGGGCGAACGGGAATGCGGCGCTTGCCTTATAACCGCGTTTCAGGGCGTTTTCCCGCCATGGTTCCATACGGGGATCGTGTGCAATATCGTTTGAGAAAAAGTACTTCCCTTCGCGGTACGCCACGCCGGTTGGCCCTCGCCCGCGGGGGACATCTTCAGTCGAGATGTCACTGTTGTCAAGGTATCCGTCAATATGCCCGGCTGAGGCAACAGGCCGGATGATCCTGTGTTCTGCATCGGCAAGACCGATCCATGCCATGCGAAATCCCCCGGTTTCCACAAGGATCCGGCAAATCTCCGAAAAGAACTCAGTCTTTGTCCGGAGATAAACGACAGCCTTGTTCGATTCGTAAAGTACCGAATATAACCTGTTGAGGGAAAGGATCCTTTCTACGGCCCGCTGGTGTTCTACCGCAACCCGGACCTTATGCGTCAGTTCAGCAAACTGCGCTTCAGGGTTACCGCCTTTCTGAAGAAAATCTGCCCCGTTATTGATGGCCTCGACAACAATTTCTTCACGTCCACATTGGGTGAACAGGATAAAGGGGATAGTGTTCCCCGATGATCTTACCTTCTTGAGAAGGTCGATACCGCTCATTCCGGGCATCTGGTATTCGGAGATGATCGCGTCATACTGCTGCTCTGTGAGCTTGTCGATCGCCTCTTTTACCGAGACCGTGGTATCGACCCTGATGCCGCCGGAACGTTCAAAGTAAAACCTGCAGGAATCAAGCTGACGTTCATCATCGTCGACATAGAGTACGGAGATCCGGGCCATGACCAACTCGTATGTGAATTATTGAAACATTAGTGGTATATATCTTCACCAATTTTTTTAGGTAAAAGCTAAACCACATTGGAGGATCAAAGGCAGTACAAAAAAGAAAAGGTTATTGAGTGGAGATAGTATCAAAAATATATGCAGAAAATCCCGGATATGTTTTTCATATCTGTCTTGTGCATCACACTGATCCTGGTAATGGGTTGCACAGGCACACAAACAGCGCCGTCTGAACCGCAGGTGGCCAATGTGACAGTCGCGGTTACTCCGGCAACAGCCACTTCCATTCCGATACCTAAATATAGCATCGGGGATCTTGTCAGCCCGGAACCGGGAGGAGTAATCTCCGGTGGAAATACTGCTGCGTACATAATCCTGGACATCAATACCGCACAGGACATTTACACAATTGATACTGCCACAGAACCATCTGACGGTAGCGGGACCTGGAGCAGATTATATCCTTCACCGACTTCTTCGTCGATCGCCTCGGTCAATAACTGGTATTACATCGGTCAAACGGATGCATCGAAATTTGTGACCACTTACTCCAGCGAGAATGCCTATGACCTGGCAATGGGTCTGCCTACACCGACACCTGCCGTCACCCCGGTTGGGTCATCCCTCACCCAGTATCTGCCGGTAACATCCCCTACACCGTCACAAACAATCACCTTCCAGGGTTCCGGTAACGGCATCCAGACTTTTACAGCCTATGGCACCGGGACACGAATTTTCAACATATCGTACTCAGGGAGTGGTAATTTCGTCGTCTGGCTTGAAAATGCGCAGGCAAATCATATCAGTCAGCTTGCAAATACGGTCGGCTCCTTCCAGGATAAAATACCCGAGCAGCTGGGGGCCGGGACGTATTATCTTGATGTGACAGCTGAAGGACCGTGGACTGTGGAGCTCACTTCTCCATAAAATCCCTGTTTTGCCTGTTAATTCTGTCTGGTGCTGTTGCATCTGCAGTCAATGGCAGATTTTTCACACCGGAAGAATTTACAATTAACCGGAGACGCAACAGAACCCACAAGATCACGCATGGAAGATACAACTATCATACCGTCACTCTATCAGCTGCACTCCACGCCCGTTCAGGACCCGGATCACGCTGGCAGAATCGACGACCGTAAACCCGATCTTACTCCGCCGGTCATTCAAGGTCACGACAAAGATCCTGTCCCGTATTGGGCGGCCTGCATCAAGCGGAAACCAGGTGATGAAATTGCCGGACCCCCATAACCGCCATTTCCCGTTTATGATGGATGGTTTCCTCACATCAATGTGGTCGATGGCTGACAAAGGGATCACTTTGCTCCGGAGCAGCGGGAACGTGTAATGGAAGAACTCAATACTGTTACCGGTAATCCGCACGAGTTTATCCTGGTATAACAGTTCTGGATCCGGTTGCAGTCCTGGTGTCGCGGTTTGCATATGTTTGAATGTGTTTCTTCCTGACCAAAAATAGTTCCCCTGTTCAGGAAACATCTGAAATTGTTAAGCATCATCTCCCAACATTATCCACAATATCTCCTGAAGACTGATAAAAGACAACTGAAATTATAACCGTTCCGGGGAAATTTTGTTCAACATTTTGACCAGTTGTCAACTGCCCGGACCTCAAGTAAAACGGATAAAAACCAGTTCGGCACCTATAGGATTATAACGTCATTAAAAGATTTCAATGGGATTGTAATATATATATCAATTCGCATTTTATTTATCAAGGGTTTACCGGCAAAGGAAGAAACTGCGTTGAAGACCGGTGGACAAATGGAAGGTGTCGGAAATACCATGTCTTACAAGACTGCCTTACTCATCAACCCGTATACCGGAGAATTGCAGTGTAAAATCTGCGGAACCATATTTTATTCTGAAATAAAGCCGATCGTTGGCGAAGTATACTACAACACCGAGTTCAGGTGCCCGAACGGGTGCGACATCAATACGAATCCCACAGATGAGTGCGGGGAACATTCCTGAGGATTCACTCAGGCAACAACCCTCTCAGTGCCTGATATTACAGGCTTTGGCTAACATCTGGGAAGGTTCTGTAAAGTTGTCGGCAGTTTTGAAATTTGATATCCCGAAAGAAATAGGCAAGCTGCCGAAAATCTGACAGACCCCTCTGGAAAATGGGGTTTATTTCGAATCCAGGAACCGGTATGTCCCTTTTGGTATCACAATTTCGAACCGAGCTCCTTTGCCCGGTTCACCGGTCTCACGGATCCTGATGCCGGTAATATCAAGAATTTCACGGGAGAGGGCTAAGCCAAGCCCGGTATTATTTCCAAAACCCCGGTCGAATATCCTTTCCTTTTCCTCCGCAATGACCCCGTCACCATCATCTTCGCATATGACGACGTGATCGCCATCGCGCTCTTCTACAGAGAATCGTATTGTGGTAATTTTCCCACCGTGACGCACTGCATTGTCCACCAGATTATAAAAAACCTCGACAATCAGCGGGTCGGCAAACACTTCAGTTCCGGCAGGGAGATCGTTCTTCACTGAGATCTGTCCGATCGGAGTCCATCCTACCGCATTCTCCACGATTGTCCGGCAGTCCTGCCAGACCGGGACATTGACACCAACATTCTCGTATTCCTTGGTAAAAGTGATCTGATGTTCAATCGTGCGGGTAATCTGCTCTTCTTTCGTGATAAATTCTGATATCTTTGCAGCGTCACCGAGGGATTTTTTCGACAGTTCGATGTAAGCATTCAGTGCGAGGAGCTGATTCTTAATATCGTGGCGGGTAACATCGGAGAGCAGGTTCAGTTTTTTGTTTGCCATACGGAGCGCTTCTTCCACCCGCTTGCGTTCGGTGATTTCCCGCATGTTCAGAACAATGCCTTTTATTGCCGGATGATCGATCTGGTTTGTCATAAGTGCTTCAATCCATATCCAACCCCGATCTTTATGGTTGACACGGCACTCCAGGACACGATTCTTTTCATTGCCTAGTAATAAACTTGCGATGGTTCCCCTGATTTTATTTTGATCATCCGGATGCAGAAATTCCAGTGCAAACTTTCCTTCGTATTTATCAGGTTTATATCCGGTCTCATTGACGACATTATTTGATATATAGGTGTATTTCCCAGCGGAATCAAGAATCCCGATTACATCGCTGGAACCCGTGGTCAGTAACCGGAACCTTTCCTCACTCTTTTGGAGTGCTTCTTCCGACTTCCTTCTGTCGGTTATATCCCTCATGGAAACGAGCATTGCGGAAGAATCGCCGTACTTGATTTTCTTCCCGATGCACTCGACCCAGATTTCCCGTTTCGTTTCCGTGATAAGTTTATAATTAACAAGGTAAGCATCAATACCAAGTGCAACCTGGCTGAAATCCCATAACACTTTGGCCCGTGATACCGGGGCGACAAAGTCTATCACATTCTTCGTTCCGATCATCGCCTTGTAATCCGGAGCATCTACGATTAAGCCGGCCGCACGGTTGGCAAAGAGCAGCTTCCCCAAAAAATCTGTAATAATAATGCCGTCAAGGGAGAGTTCGACAAGAACCCGGAATTTCTCTTCGCTCGCGCGGATCTCCCCCTCTTTTTTACTAAGTTCATTATAATTCTGCCGGAGTTCTTCTTCAGATGAAGTGAGTTGTTCATAGGCAGCATGGAGGTCTTCGTTTTTCTGAAGCAGTTCCTCCTCGACGCGTTTCAGCGCAGATATATCAACAACGACCGCACGGAACCCGGCAAGAGTATTGTTCCTGTGCATGGGGGTGGAATAAATGACGACCGGGAACGTGCTGCCGTTCTTACGCAGAGCCGTATATTCCTTTGGATCAAAGGATATTCCGTCCAGGGATTTCTGAACATTGTCCCTCATGTGCTCATGCTGGGATGGAGCGATAAGCGAAAGAGCATTGATTCCGCGTTCAAGATCCTGGTCAGTGAATCCCATTTCGGTGTGTGCCCGCTGGTTTGCATAGGTAATACGGAGATCCAGATCCGTCTCGAAGATCATCTGAGGCAGGAGTTCGGCAAGATCACGATATTTTGCCTCGCTCTCCCGCAGCGCATCATCCGCTCGTCGGCGCTCACTATTGTCAATGAAGGTCTCAAGGAGACGTTCACGGCCGTCCAGGTTTGTCCGGGTTACATATTTTATAATGGGAATTTTTTTACCATCCCCGGTGATGAGCATGCGTTCAGCATTATCGACATTTTTATGAAGGTCCGTGATCGGACACTGGCCGGTCTCAGCAGGACATATGAATTTATGACATATATTGCCGATAATCTGGTCCTTGGGCAGGCCGATCATGGCGGCACCTGCGGGATTGATATCAACAATTTCATGGGTCAAGGCATCAATAATCACTATTCCAGCTTTTACTGATGAGAAGATCTGATCCAGGTAGTCCTTACTCCTGGCAAGGGTCTCTTCCGCCTTTTTTGAGTCTGTGATGTCCCGGATGGACTCGATCGCGCCGATTATCACACCATCGGAATTCATGAGGGGGGCTGCCCTTCCCCAGAGGACGCATGATTCCCCTCTCGCTATTGCATTTGTGGTTTCCGCCGTCAGGCCCACTTTGTCTGCCCGGACAAAGGAATATTTTTGTTTGATCTCATCCTCCGGAGAAAACACAAGATCAATCAAAACAGGTCGACGCGTGCCATAAAACGGGATTGCATATTCAAAATCCCCTTTCCCCATCATCTCAGCCATTGACCGCCCGGTCATTTCCTCCATCGCCCGGTTCCATGCAATAACTGTACCAGATCGGTCGATGGCAAATGTGGCATCGGGAAGAAAGTTGATGATATCTAAAAGCCGTTTCTCAGATTCCATGCGCTGGTGTTCTGCCCGCCTCCGGGCAACTGCCTGTCGTATCTTGAGCTCAAGCTCAGCAAACTGAGATACCGGGTCGCCTCCTTTCTGAATATAGAAATCTGCACCATTGTTAATCGCATCGATAATAACCTCATCGCGTCCTCGGCCTGTGAAGAGAATAAACGGGAGATCACCAAACTGTTCTCGGACGACTTTTAAAAATACGATGCCGTTCATCTCGGGCATCTGGTAATCGGAGACGATTATATCGTACGACCGGAGGGAGGGAGTTTCCAGCGCGTTTTGTGCTGAGGTAAAGGTTTTGACGTGAAACTCTCCATGCAATTCCAGGAATTGCTGTGCTACAAAGAGGAGATCGGGCTCATCATCTACATAGATCACCCGAATAGCATCAACCATGATACACCATAATTACAATAAATAATATCTCTTTCGATAATGATTGCTGTATCATTGGCGGTCGATTTGATAATTTTTATGAGATTGAATATTAATTATCAACCTGTAAGGTTCTGTCAGGTTTTCGGCAGTTTTGAAATTTGATATCCTGAAAGAAATAGGCATGCTGCCAAAGACTTGACATAACCCTCAATCGTCATATATCTCATCAATATACGTGCCGTAATCTGTCCTGTCAGGCATGATATCGTTGTCACCGGGTACACCGCAGAGGGTACTATTCTCTTCCAGTCCCCTTGCAAATTCGTGCGGTGCTGCATCGGGATTGAGGAATGTCAGCTTATATGCATATTTCCAATATTTCTGCGGGTTGATCCGGTACGCAGATTCCCCCAGTTTACGGGCATCATCAATCCTTTCGAGACGGGAGAGAATGATCGCCTTGTTGCATAACACCGGGATGCAGCAGGGATGATAACGATCTGCATTTTCCACTGAGTGCAGGGATTCTTCGGGATATCCCAGGAATAATTCCAGGATTGCCCGGTTGTTCCATAACGCTGCATGAAAAGGGAATTGCCTGAGAGCGTGGGTGATATGTACCAGGTAGTGCCAGACCAATTCATGGTCTGACGGGTCCGTATACAGGTTTCTGCATGCCGGTCGTTCACCGTACACAATTCTTACCACTATTTCAGATTTCCCTGCACCGGGTCCCGGTTGTCCGGACATTTTCGGAATCCCACCTCCAGTCTTTAACTATAGATTTTTAATATTATATTATATAGTAATTCTTAAAAATATATATTTTCCTACTGACTTTTCCAATAAGTGCGAAGGAATCTGCGGCCAGGCAGCACGAGTCATTTCTGGTTCGTTGAAGAAGACCGGTAACGGCAGGATTATATCATCGCCCCATGATAATTTCGTAAATCCGGGAATTCACCGGATGGTAAGCGGATTCTTATGAATACCATTCGATTCATAACCGTCATCGTGTTCATCCTGATCGCAGGCATCGCATTCCCAGGCACCGCCTCTGCTTCAGGGCAGGTCCAGGCAGCCCTCGGTTCGATCGTGCCTCTGTCAGGATATTCGTATACCGGCCAGACGGTCTACCTCTTCCTCACCGGTCCCAACCTCGCGCCCGACGGTGTCGCGCTCGATAACGTCAACCGTCCGGCCGACAACGGTGGCGCCACGCAGGTAGACGTAGACTCCAATGGGCACTGGATCTATTCATGGAATACCGGCTCTTCCGGTGGAAAACTGGATACCGGTATTTACACGGTCTGGGTTGCCGACGGCCCGGCTGACCTGTCCCATCTTAGTTCTGTCGATTTCAGCACGATAACCGTCGTCCTGTCAGAACCCACCATGACCGCGGGCATTTCGACCCAGCCGGGACAGACTCAGCCGCAATCGTCCCCGCCGGGTTTCATGAACCTGACCTCCACTCCCACCGGGGCGTCGGTCGTAGTCAACAATGCGTACCGTGGTGCAACTCCCCTGACCATTACCGGGCTCGAAGCCGGCACATACAATGTCACGTTCACCAGGTTCGGGTATGAAAAACTGTCGTCACCTGTTGCAATCGAATCCGGAAGTGAAAGTGACGTCAATGCAATCCTCGTCCCGGCGGTCGGCTCGCTTGCAGTCAATACCAGTCCAGCCGGTTCGCAGCTCGCGGTTGACGGAACCTACGAAGGACTCTCACCGGCAACAGTGGCAAACATCACCCAAGGGGGCCATACACTCATGGTAACAAAAGCCGGGTTCTCAACCCGGAATATATCGTTCCAGGTAACTGCCGGGCAGACGTCGCAGGTCCAGGTCACGCTGGAGACGGCAGCTTTGCCCGCGGCAGCGGTAACGCGTGCCGCCGGACTTTTACCGGCAACTATTCTCGCGTCTGGAGGGGCGGTCCTGCTGGTTGTTTTCATACGAAGGAAGAGCCGGCAGTAAAGACGGCTCAATCGGGATTATTTTATCGGATCCTTACGGGAAATCTCCCTATTCTCGTTTTATACGTGGAAAAATTCAAATACAACCAGTAACCAGTATGCGTGGTGAAAACCATGAAGATCAGTGCAAGGAACCAGATACCAGGGACCGTAAAGATGATCAAGAAAGGTCCGGTGAGCACGGAAGTGGTTATCTCCATTTCCGGCGGTAACGAGATTGTCTCTTCCATTACCACCCATTCCGTCGAGAAAATGAACCTGAAGGAAGGGTCGAAAGTCTACGCCGTCATGAAAGCATCAGAAGTGATGGTCGGGATCGACTAATTTTTACTCTTTTTTTCAGGACGCCAGACCCTAATTAAACCGGGTTGAGAGCAGGGCATCAAGGTATTCTGATGGATATGCCCCCTTGTCCGGGTTGAACCATACATCGATACGTGATTCGCCGACAATGCAGTGGAGTTCAACCAGGCCGTATTTGTGAATGATGTTTACCGTGCCCGCCGCTGTTTCCTGTACGTAGAGTTCCTCATTACCTAAAAAAGCCGCAATATCGTCTTTCGTTATCGGGCGGGACAGGTGATACTCACGTCGCACCCAGCAGGGATACGGGGAAACCGGGTCCGGGAGGGGGGTGGCCATAATCGTCTCCTTGCATGTGATAATTTCAGGCTATTATTCTTTTCTGCGGTTTATCAGATTTAAAGAGAGAAACAACTTTTATTTAACTTTTTTTAAAAGTAAATAAAATTCCCAAATCTTATATGATCTGATATACTACAGGATTATGATACGTATGGGTTCACAAAAAGATGTAATGGCAATCTTTGCAGAACGTGATATCCGCCAGGCATTTTCCGAAAATGATGGCTGGAAAATCACGCAGCTGAACATATCCCCTTCTGATGGATCGCTGTACCGGATTTCCCGGTATAAATGGGGTGGTGGGGATGATGTCGCATTTGTCAAAGTTTCCTTTGATCCTGCCCCGGATGCAGAGGCAATAAAAGCCCTTGAGGCACTGCCTGAGGGTAAGCGATCCCGGACAGCAAAATACCTGCTTACTCCCCGGGCAACCAATACCGCAGATATCCCGGCGAACATACGGATCCTGCCGATGACCGCATTTACTTTCGACGGGGAGACCCTTGTCTGGCTGACAAAAAAGAAGAATGCGCGAAAAATTTTCCTGAAAACAGCAGCAGCTGCCTGAACAGAACAAACCCCCGGCAATGATCACCCGCCACCACCTTGTTCTGATACTGCTTTGCGGCCTGATCATCGGTAGCGTAACTGCGGGAACAGATCCTTTTATTCTCGTCGTGCTGATTGGTGGTGCTGCAATTGGCGCCATCCTTCCGGACATCCATATGAAACGGCCGAAAAAAACCAGGGCCCTGACAATTGCATGGTATGTCGTACAAATCGGCAGATGGATCTGTATACCCATAATGTCCAGGATTTACCGGATCTGTGGCATCGTGGATATCGACACTGACGATAAATGCCTGACTCATTCAGTCCCGGGAATGGTGATATATTCCGGCGTTTTTGCAGGAATTATGCTCCCCCTGGCCTTCCTGTCCGGAAAGAGCATTCTCCCTGAGGTATTCCTGGGAGGTATCATCCTGGGATTTTTCCTACACCTCACCGAAGATTTGTGCACCAAAAAGGGGATCCCGGTATTCTATCCCTTCACTGAATGCATGATTCACGGCTCGATTCGTCCGTGTGATATGCACGATAAACGTATTCGGCGATTCCAGGTCCAGCATGTATGTATCCTGGGGATTGTCCTGCTTCTTCATGCAGCCGCTATACCTGCCGGCATCCTCATTGCCTGCGGATTCGCAGGTATCGGTATAGGTATTGTGGCCATGATAGGGCAGTCGGATGTCCGTATGACACACCCGGAGAAATGGTTCTCTAAGTATAGGAAGGGAGTATCAACATGAGTTGCATAAAGCTGGCAGGATTCCGGAGTATGATTCATCCAGGATGACACGGGATACTGGATCTGTTTTACCAAAGGATGAGAAGGAATCCAGGCTCTGACGGGAACATCATACAGAGAGCATCTGAAGGTCCGCATCCTCACAATCCTTTCCGCACCGGCATGCCTGGATATCATCCGGCAAATCCCCTGGCAGGCCTTCCCAGGCTAATTTGCCTTTACAGATGACGTAGACCCGGTCCGCTATTTCAAGGATATCGGCATGTTGGTGAGTGACAATGATACAGGGTATCCGGGTATCTTCAACAATTTTTTTCAGCGCGATTTTTACACCACGGTCAGATTCTGCGTCCAGAGCGATGAACGGTTCATCGAGCATGAGCAGGGCCGGTTCGATTGCAAGGGCACGGGCGAGGGCGACCCGCTGCTTCTGTCCTCCGGAGAGGTTCCCGGCTTTCACTGAAGAGAGCCCGGTGATATCGAGCACGTCAAGCCAGCGTCCGACACGCTCCATGATAAGGTGGCGCGGGGTATGCCGGGCACGGAGGCCAAAGGCAATATTTTCCCGAACGGTCAGGTGGGGAAAAACAGCGGGATTCTGAAATACATATCCAATGCCGCGGTCCTCGGCAGGGACGTTGATTCCCAGAGAAGTGTCACAGACCGTGTTCCCTCCGAGAAGAACCCGTCCTGAATCCGGTGACAGGAGACCAGATATGATATTCAGCGTCGTGGATTTCCCGGCACCGTTTGTCCCCATGAGACCCACAATCTCCCCGGCTCCTGCCCGTAATGAGATCCTCAAGGAGAAATCCCGGAGTTTTTTTGCGATTGTTACTTCAAGCATGGAACGTCTCCTTCCGTGCAATCAGCCGGACCGCAATCATGATAGCAAACGAGATGATCACGAGGAGCATCGAGATTGCAACCCCAATGACATAATCGCTTTCCATCCCGACATATACCGCAAGCGGCATGGTCTGTGTAACGCCGGGGAGGTTGCCCGCAAACATGATCGTGGCGCCGAATTCCCCGAGCGCCCTGCCAAAGGTCATGACCGCCCCGGAGACAAGCCCGCCCGCGGTAAGTGGGACCGTAATCAGGGTGAAGATCCGGAGAGGAGATGCGCCCAGCGTACGTGCGGTTTGTTCGTATGACGGGTCGAGCTGCTCGAAGAGGGATTTTGCCTGGCGGAGATAAAACGGCGATGCAACAAAGATCTGTGCCATGATAACGGCGACTGTTGTAAAGGCCAGCGTGATGCCGAACATGCTGAAATACTGCCCGAGAAGGCCGACCCTTCCGTACAGGATGAGCAGGGCAACACCCGCGACAGCGGGTGGAAGGACCAGCGGAAGATCGATGAGTGCGTCCACGATGACTTTTCCGGGATAATCAAGCCTAGTGTGGAAATAGGCAAACGGTGTCCCGATAAGGACCACGACAACCAGGGTGACCAGGGTAGTATAAAAACTCAGGTACAGCGCGGAGAGAACCACCGGGTTGCTCATCGAAGAGAAGAAGAGGTCAGGAGATATCTTGAAAAAGAGCGCAGCGATCGGCATCGCAAGATACAGCGTGACAGCAAGAATGAGGAGAGCTGCACCCACATAGGTAATCGAGCGCCCGAAATTCTTGTTTTTCATGATAGGCATCGGTTGCTGCTCCTGGCCGGTGAAATCCGGCGGGTTAATTTATTGTTAGTAATACCGGAAGAAAAGTTGTCCGGAGAAAAAATAAAGTTAGACTTTTATAACAGGTGTGAACCCGTACTTTGCGAGATCCTGCTGGCCTGGTGTCGTTGTCATGAAGTTCTCAAACGCAGTGGCGGCAAATTTATTGGTGGTCTGATTCAGGATACCAATCGTATAAGTCTGGATATAGTTGTCAGCTGTCGGGATAGTGATTGCCTGGTACGTGCCACTTGGTGCAGCTGCGTATGTTGACTGGTACACAAATCCCGCATCTACTTCTCCGAGAGCAACTTTGGTCGCAACGGCAGGCTCAGAAGTTTCGTAGGTCACGACGTTGCCGTACACGGACTGGTTCCAGGCCTGGTTATAGGTCGTATTTGCAAGGTTGTTAAGCACGGCAATAGTCGCTGTCCCGGCAGGGACACTTGGCTCTTCCATCGCGATCTTTATGCCTGGCTTTGCAAGGTCAGCAAGCGACTGGATGTTTGCCGTGTTTGCCGGCGGAAGAATTACGATAATTACATTGGTGGCGAGCGGTTTGACTGTCCCTGGGAGGAAATATCCTTCTTTGGTGAGGGTGTTCGTATACGAGTTGCTTGCTGAGATGAACACATCTGCATATGCACCGTTCTCGACCTGGGTCTTGAGTGCCTGGGTGCCGTCAAGGTTGAAGACAACAGAACTGCCAGGATACTCTTTCGAAAAGTCTGAAGCAAGTTGTGGGGACACTCCCTGGAGCGAGGCTGCGGTAAACGATACAACATTCCCGGGCGACGGAGTATAGACCGGTTTTGGTGTACTGGTCGGTGTAGGTACAAGTGTCGGTGCTGCAGTAACTACCGCTGCGGGTGCTGCAGCTGTCGTGACCGCGGGAGCAGTCTCAGCGGGGGTTGCCACCGGCTGCTCCGGAGTAGTCGTGCATCCTGCGAGAAAAACCGCTGCGAGCAGGAGTCCACATACAATACCGGCGATGATAACCGCCTTTCGTTGATCGATTAAGGTCATAAGTACATCATTCCTTGTATATCCCATTCTTCTGTCGTTTAAGTTAAAATAATTGCGTTAATTGTTTGCATAAGTCAATGATATCACTTATCGCATTCCCTTGATGAACTATTGCAAGGTACTCCATCCCTTATTTACGACGTATCTTTGGCCCTTAAAGTAAAAATAATTACATTAATTGTTGTCTAAAGTTAAATGAAAACTATTATACATGTTGAAAACACATAATTGTTGTCTACAAATACATGCCAGCATTTCGTAGACACATGCACACATCAGCGTGGGACATCCCCGGCCAAGGGATTGTCTCTTTCCGTTTTTTTGAACAAACTAACAAAACAGCATATTTGAAAAAGAACCGGTCTGATCGTATGACCAAGCCAGCGTTTGTCCGGGTGCAATTCTGGTAACGTCGTGAGATGAGAGAATATTGAATCACACCGGAAATGCCGTACTTGAAGGAGATGATGTTTCAGCAGCACACGCCCCCGGCATTTTTTATGAGCCGGACTTTCATTTCGTTCTTCCCGATTTGTTCAGTTGCTACCGTATATCCTCTCTGCCCGGCATCAACTTCAATCCATGGGGGAAAGTGATCACAGAGGATCTCCAGTTCCTCAAAAGCTCCTTTCCGGACAAAATCCTGGAGCACCTGTTTACTGGAAACTTCCGGGCGTTTACCCTGGATATCCCTGATCGAGATCGTGAAGTGGCCAGGGGAGATTTCCGTTGGGGCCGGAATACCGGTGATGGACGGGGGGTACTCCACATTCTGTTCAGTCTTCTCCTCGCGCCAGACAGAGTCGAGGAACTCAGCGGGAGTCCCGGATATCTCCCATACTGAGACCCGGGCTTTCTCCAGCTCGAAGTACAGGGCGCCGCTCGCCGACTTCGCAACAAAAACACGACAGTCGCGGAGGAGATCTTTCAGCTCGTCGACCTTTTTCCGCAGGTCGCGGAGCCCTTGTGACGGCTCAATGGTAAACACCATCTCCCGGTCTTTCTGCCACGAGTCACAGACCCGGCGGTAGACAACGATGTTCCCTGATTCGTTCAGAGGAACGGATGCGCCGTCCGTTCCGATGATGGCAGCTATCTCCTGGATGCACATGGTTCTCTAATCCTGTTTACTGAACTACCAGCCGCTCGACCGGTTTTCCGCCCTCAATATGGGAATCGAGGATTTCAGCAACGTCATCCGGGGTCACGGAGCCATACCAGACATTGTCCGGGTAGACAACAACGACCGGTCCTTTTTCGCAGATGCCAAAGCAGCCGGTATTGGTGAGAAAAACCTCGCTACCGGTACCCCGCTCTTCGATCTCTTCCATGAACTTCTGCATTACATCGACACCAGTCTTGGTGTGACAGAATCCTTTCTGGGTCCCGTTCGGCCGGGAACTCGTGCATACAAAGATATGTTTTCCTGGTTTCTGCATGTCAGCAACCTTCCCTGATAATCATTTTTTCTTTGATCTGTGTCCGGTAGGACGCATACTTCGCTTCGAGCAGAGTGTTCGTGAACCGGTCAAGGAACGCAAGCGTGCCCGTGTACCCGACCGAGAGGATCCGCTGCCCGCCGGTCCGGTCATGGATCGGGAACCCGGCCCGTACCACGGGGATACCCCGGCGCTCGGTCAGGAACTTCCCTCCCGAGTGGCCGACAGCGATGTTCACCCCGGCGCGTGCAGCCGCTTCATCGATAGCCGCAAAATCGGTCTCCTCAAGGAGGACCGGCTTGTCATCAATATCTGCAAAGACCGGTACCAGTAGTTCGGCAAGCCTGCTGTTCTTTGTCCCACTCGCGACGACGACCGGAGGAGCCCCGTTCTCAGTGCAGGCCCGGGTAAAGGCATACACCAGCTCGGGTTCACCGTAAATGACCGGCCGCCCTTCTGAGTTGTACTTGTGCGAGTCGGCCATTGCATCAAGGAGCCAGCCTCGTTCAAGCATGAGCTGGTCCGGTAACGACCCGCGGGTAAGACCCCGGAGTGCCTCAATGAACTGGTCAATCGCCTCAATGCCAATGGGCAGGGGGAGGTTGACGAGGGGCACGCCAAAATGCTCTTTGAGTAACAGGCCCGGTGAGAGAACGTCCGGGCAGGTGAGCCCGAACTGGATAGTAACCGGAGCGCCGGGCATTCGTGCGATGTCATCTGTCCGGGTCCCTCCCGGCGGGATCTTCTGGTACTTGCCTCTGTAGGGCCGGTCGAGTGTCACGGAATAATCGGGGATCAGCGTGTACTCGATCCCCATCAGACCGAGAATGCGTTTGATCTCCCGGATATCAGCAGGGCTGATGTGGGGAACGATCACGTTGATCCTGCGGTGTTTTTCCGTGGGTTTTGCAAAATGTGCGATGACCTCCCGGGTCGCCGCCCAGAACCCTTCCGGGTGACTCCCGCTGTAACTCGGGGTCGGCACCGGAATGATCTCCACACATTCGAGGTTCCGCTCTTCTACGTAGGTTGTTACAATGCGGTCGAGGTCCTCCCCCATCGTCTCCGAGAGGCAGGTGGTGAGAATTCCCAGTACCTCAGGCTGATAGACCCGGAGGACGTTGTCGATCGCTTTTTTCAGGTTCGCCTCACCGCCGTAGATGGTCTGTTTTTCGTTCAGGCCGGACGATGCAATATCGACCGGTTCATTGAAATGCTCGACGTTTGCCAGCCGCATGTACGTGCTGCAGCCCTGCGAACCGTGCGAGATAACCATGGCATTCTCGATCCCTTTGAAAGCTATCACGCCGCCAAGCGGCATGCACATCTGGCACTGGTTCTCGTTCACCATCCGGACTTTGCCCTCTGTTTCTTTCCAGTCCATGTCAGCACACCACCGGTGCAAGGGTCCGTTTCAGCTGTTTCCAGACCGGCGAGCATGTGGTAGCATACACCTCATGCGCGAAGGTAAGTGCACCGTCGAATCCCGCGAGACATTCTTTCCGGTCATGGTTGTGGTCAACAAATCCAATCCCGAGTTTGTATGCGAGAACACGTTCCTTGACACCGCCGGCCATTACATCGACGTGTTTTTCGAGAAGAAACTTCTCGAGTTCTGCGGGGTTGGCATCATCGATTATCACTGCATTCTCGTCAAGCATCCCGCTGATGTCATCGTATTCCTCCTTCCTGCCTGTCTGGGTGCCGGTCAGGACTATCTCCATCCCCAGCTCTTTGAGCTGACGGATGATAGCGACCGCTTTGTAGGCACCGCCGACGTAAATGGCAGCCCGTTTCCCGGTAAGTTTCTTCCGGTAGCGATCGATAACAGGACGGATCCGTGCCATCTCGCGTGCAATGAGGGCCTCAGTGCGGAGTGTTATCTCCGTATCATCGTAAAACTCTGCGATCCGCCGGAGACTTTCCGCAGTGTTCTCCGCCCCAAAGAAGTTTACGGAGATGAATGGAGTGCCAAACCACTTCTCGAGATTTGCCGCCACCCAGTGCATCGAGCCGGTGCACTGCACGATATTGAGACAGGCACCGGGGGCCTGCTTCAGCGCCCCTACAGTAGAATCACCGGTGAAGGCAACGTTGATCTCAATGCCCATCTCTCCAAGGTACCGTTCGATGAGCCATTTTTCCCCGCCGAGGTTGTACTCACCGAGGAAGTTAAGTTTCCTTGTTTTTTCAACAGTCTCTCCATCCCTGGGGGTAATGAGTTTCATCAGCGCTTCGGAGGCAGCCCGATACCCGACCACCTTGTTGCCGGAGATGAACCCACTCGACTCGACCGCAATGACATCGATGCCGTACCTGGCAGAAGCCGCTTTGCTGACCGCAATAATGTCGTCACCGATCATCCCGGAGACGCAGGTTGCGTAGACAAAAATAGCGGGAGGGTGGTACTTCTCCACAATCTCATCGATCGCAACGACAAGTTTCTTCTCACCGCCAAAGACCACATCCCGCTCTTTCATGTCGGTCGAGAAGCTGTTCCGGTACATCTCAGAGCCGCTTGACAAGCTTCCCCGGATGTCCCAGGTGTATGTTGCACATCCGATCGGGCCGTGGACGAGATGGACTGCATCCGTGACCGGGTTTAAGACTACCCGTGCTCCACAAAAGACACACGCACGCTGGCTCACCGAACCCGCGAGACTGTCGTCAGTGCAGTGAATGCTCGTCTTGTTCCGGCCACCAGATGCAATAGAATCCTGGCGTTCACTGATGCAGGCATTCGGGCCTGTTTTCTGCACGCAGCATTCCTCCATAGTTTACCTCCTGGTTTTGTAAATTCCGGTCTACAATACAAGTTCGTAATCTTCGTCAAGGCAGTCGCGGTCCCTGCGTTCGAGGAGCGCGTTGCTGATCTGCTCGATCAGGCGAAGGCACCCGCGGTAACCGACAACCGGCATCAATGGATGGACAGCACGGTCGAGGACCGGAAAGCCAACCCTTACGAGTGGAATATCCTCAGCACGGGCTATATACTTACCATACGTCGTCCCAAGAATGAGATCGACTTTCTCTTCCCTGATCCACTGATGGAGCTCGAAGAGGTCGCCTTCCGCCCTGACCTTGCTGCCTTCAATCCCCGCATCAGCGAGCATCTTCTGGATCTCGGCTTCAAAGGCTTTGCCTGGTGTACCTGTGAGGGCGTATTTTGGGATCATGCCCATTGTCAGCACAAACTCGGTGAGAGCAATGACATGGTCGGGGTCGCCAAAGATCGCGACTTTCTTTCCCTGATAGTGGAAGTGAGTATCGATGAGAGTATCCACGACCTGCCCGCGCTCGATGGCAAGCGATTTCGGGACGGCAACGCCAAACCAGTTCTTGATTGCCATGATAAAATCGTCCGTCGCTTTCAGCCCGACAGGGAGCCTGAGCGGAATACCGGTGACACCGAATTTCTCCTGCAGGAAATCGGCTGCATCATTCGATGCAAACGAGCCGAGCGCGATCGTTGCCGATGAGTTGGCCGAGTCGCGGATCTCCGCGATCGTTGCCCCTCCTTCCGGATACATCTCGTATTTGCTCGTCAGCGGGGAGTCGAGAACGTTTGAGGTGTCCGGGAACATTATCGTTTTCACACCAAGCTCGGTTACGATCCTGCGGATCTCCCGCATGTCGCCCGGATTGACAAAACCGGGGATGACATTGAGCTGGTTCTTCTTCTCATCACCATCGGACTGCGCGAGGTACGAGACCATTGCCCTGACCATTCCTGAAAACCCCGTGATATGCGACCCCTGATAACTCGGAGTGTTGACATGGATGACGATCTTACCTTCGGGGACCTCGGATTGCTTAATGATGTTCGGGATGTCGTCCCCGATCGTCTCTGAAAGGCAGGTTGTGTGAACCGCCATGATTGCGGGGTTGTATATCTGGAACACATTCCTGATCGAGGTCTTCAGGTTCGCAGCCCCGCCAAAGACTGAGGCTCCTTCCGTAAACGAGCTCGACGACGCGAGCACCGGATCGCGGAAATGCCGTGTCAGGTGCATCCGGTGGTATGCGCAGCAGCCCTGGGAGCCATGGCTGTGCGGCAGGCACCCGTGGATACCGAGTGCCGCGTACATCGCACCTATTGGCTGGCAGGTTTTTGCCGGATTGATCTTGCCGGTCGTGTGTTCGACCGATCCTTCCGGTACGCATTCAAGCATTGGATTCACTCCGGGTTTCTGGTTCTTTTTCCCATGGGGGGATTATCAGTTTCCATGCGGGGGTGGTAAGAGCGTTCACCACATCACGGGCGAAGTTGATTGCTCCATTGTAACCCGCATACGGGCCACTGTAGTCATATGCGTGGAGCTGTTTTGACGCGACGCCCATCTTATGGACAATGTATTTGTCCCTGACTCCTGACAGGAAGAGGTCGGGTTTCACAGTCTGGATCAGCACCTCGACTTCGTGGTGGTTTGCATCATCGATGATGATCTGCCCGCCTTTCATGTTCGGGTAGATCCCCTCATAGTAGTTGAGCGGGACTTTTGTCCTGAGCTCGTCGAACTTCTCCCTGGACATGTTCAGGTGAACGTGCGCATCTTTGTACATCTTCTCGTCCGGGCTGAGATGGAGTTCGGGAATGTTCTTACTGTCCGCATCGGTCTTGATGGTCGGAATGACCTGCCGGCCCTCATAGTCGTCCCGGTGAGCGAATTCATAGCCGGCGATGATCATCTCCATACCGAGGTCGCGGAGGAGGTACTGGTAGTGGTGGCTCCGCGATCCGCCAACAATTGCAAAGGCAGTTTTTCCCTGCAGGATCTTCCGGTACTGGTCGAGAACAGGGCTGACCCTCGTGGTCTCCCGCTCAATGACCTCATCAGTTTTCCGGACCAGCTCCTCATCGCCGAAGACCTGTGCAAGCTGGCGCAGTGACTGGTTCGTCGCGTCGATCCCGATGAAGTTGACCTTCAGCCATGGCGTCCCGTACTTTGTCTCCATCATTTCAGCGATGTAATTGATCGACCGGTGGCACTGGACAAGGTTCAGGTCCGCGAGGTGCAGGTTTTTGATGTCCAGGTAACTCGAATCACCGGTGAGGACGCAGTTGACCGTGTAGCCGACGTCCCCGAGAATGCGCTCGAGTTCCCAGCCGTCCCCGCCGATGTTATACTCGCCGAGGATGTTGATGACATACCTGCCGGGTTTCCGCTCGGTTCCGGTACCGACAATTTTCTCCATCACGTTGTTGTTGGCAATGTGGTGGCCTGCCGACTGGCTGACCCCTTTGTAACCCTCGCAGTTGTAGGCAAGGACTTGGATCCCGTGCCGTTCCTCAGCTTTCTTTGCAACCGCACCGATATCGTCACCGATGAGACCTACCGGGCACGTTGCGCAGATGTTGATCGCACGCGGGTGGAACGCCGCGACAACCTCATCGATCATCTTTGCGAGTTTCTTCTCGCCGCCAAAGACGATATCCGGCTCCTGCATATCGGTAGTGAAGCAGAGGTTTGAGTACACCTTGTCTTTTGGGGTCTTGTCATCTGCCCGTGCTTTGTTCCGGCGTGTTCCCCAGCTGTAGTATCCGCACCCGACCGGGCCGTGGGTGATAGTCACCATGTCCTTGATAGGGCCGACGACAACACCTTTGCATCCTGCATACGCACAGCCGCGTTGCGAGATGATACCGGGGATAGTCCGGGTGTTTGCCTCGATCTGCGGGCAGCACGCCGCTGCTTCATCCTTGACGATGAGATGTTTCTTCCGCGTCTTTTTTACCGTTTCCGGGTAAGGAGCCAGCATCTCATCTATTGTTGTTTCAATATCTGCCATCAATTTCCTCCCGGATCACCAGATCGCTGCTTCTCCTGATTCACTGGTACGGACCCGTACCGCATCCAGGACCGGCATCACGAAGACTGTCCCGTCCCCGATGCCGTAATCGGTCTTGTTTGCGTTCGTTATCGCTTCGACAATCCGCGGCACATCATCATCGTGCGCGAGGATGGTGAAAAGCCTGCGCGGAAAGAACCGCGAACCGTCAAGGAAACTCGTGACAAGCTGCTCGGTGTCTTCCGCACCACAAAAATCGTCAACACCCATCGCGAGAAGTTTTGCCTTGCACTCCTCGATCTGCTTCGGGTCGGTAACGAGCCTGCCCCTGCCGGATACCTTCACCGCGGTGAACCCGGCCACACCGGCAGCAACTAGGGCTTTTTTAGTGACGCCGGTTTTCTTCATCCGAACTATTGCCATAATCTCTTTCATTGGGTTCTCACCTAGAGCAGCTGGATGCCTTTCGAGATGGTGTAAACCTCTTCAATGGGGCTTACAAAGATCTTCCCGTCGCCAAAAGTCCCGTCTTTACCGGTCTTTGCGGTCTTCAGGATCATTCCGATGACCTTATCCTTATCCGCATCCTGGATTGCGACAAGGATAAGGATCTTGGGGATCTCGTCATAGACCATGCCACCGATCTTGATCCCTTTCTGTTTCCCCCGGCCTACGACATCCACCATCGTCGCCGCATTGAACCCCGCAGAGGATAGCTCTGCAAGTACGTCGTCTTTCTTTTCCGGTCGTACAATTGCACGTATCAGTAACATTGCCTCACATCCGCCTTAGTATATCTTGTTCGAATCCCGCTCTTACATCGCGTCGAGGAATCCGTGCTGCATCATGAGTTCCTCCAGTCGTTCCTGTTTCATCGGTTTTGGGACAACGAACAACGTATTTTCGTTAATAGCCCTTGCCAGGTTTCTGTACTCGTTGGCCTGATTCGAAGTTGGGTCGAAATCAATTACGGTCTTCTTGTTGATCTCGGCCCGCTGGACGAGGTTGTCACGCGGGACGAAGTAGATGAGCTGGGACCCGAGTTCCCTGGCGAATGCTTCAAGCAGCGGGCGTTCGTTGTCAACTTTCCGGCTGTTGCAGATGATGCCGCCAAGCCTCACCTTGCCGTTTGCTGCATATTTTTGGATACCTTTTGCAATGTTGTTTGCCGCATAGAGCGCCATCAGTTCGCCGGATGCAACGATATAAATCTCTTCAGCCTTCCCCTCACGTATAGGCATCGCGAACCCCCCGCATACGACATCCCCAAGCACATCGTAGAAAACGTAGTCAAGGTCTTCCGTGTATGCCCCGAGCTGTTCGAGCAAGTTTATAGAGGTGATGATCCCCCGCCCTGCACAGCCAACTCCCGGTTCAGGACCACCGGACTCCACGCACCGGGTGTTCCCGAATCCCGGTTTCAGGATCGCATCAAGCTCGATGTCGTCACCTTCTTCCCTCAGGGTATCCAGAACAGTCTTCTGGCACAGGCCGTGCAGGAGAAGCCGTGTCGAATCTGCCTTTGGATCGCATCCTACAACCATGATCTGTTTTCCTGCTTCTGCCAAAGCCGCAACCGTATTCTGGGTTGTTGTGGATTTGCCGATACCGCCTTTTCCGTAAATTGCCACTTGCCGTTTCATTTTTTAGCCTCGAATTCCGTTGATTTTTTCAAAACGATGATTCCAGAACGTGATTCTGTATTTGCAGATTCATCCCATTCCTGTCAAAGCATGTCGTCGTATCTTTACGACTCCCACCCCCAACTCGCAGTTCGGGATCACGGGCTGTGACGCCCCAAAGGGTACCTTACCGGTAAACCGGAAGGGACTGGAAGCGGTTTCCTGGATCTTTCCGCCCGGGAGTAAGTGCGGGGATTCAGACTTCGGATCATGGCTGACAGCGTTACTCAGCTTTGTTAGCGCTGCACGCACTGTAACCGGTATTATGATGGCTGGCAACGTTGTGCCGTTTTCATCGTACCTTGCCGTATGGTGCATAGTGCCTCCTGGTGTTACACAACATCATTCGTTTTACAAATATTTATATGTATTAGTAGGAAACTTCCTTCCATCAATGCGGAGATCAATCAGGAAGATTTTTGGTACCTAAACCAAACGAAAAATGATTCTGTCAAGTCTTTGGGAGTTACAGTATAGTCTACACCTAAGATACAGATGTCATCTCCCGAAGACTTGACAGAACCTTATAATAATATTTACGATATATTTTAAGATATGATCTGGAACTGGAAGAGGATTCTGGGGATTTTAGTATTAATTCTGGGAATTATTCTTTCACTGAATGAATTCATTCGATATTCAGATATAATGTATTTATTTTCAGAAAACTTTTATTTGATTTTCGGTCTCGTAATTTCAATAACTGGTTTATGGCTGTTCATTTCCAGCATTAACTGGAAGTCAAAAAATGTTGAAGTTGTAGTCAATATTCTCGCAATTTTAGCAACGATTTGTGCCGCCCTTTTTGGGGCATATCTGGGTTCACTCAATGCTCAAAATTTACTGAAGGAACAGAATAATGCTGAACAACAAAATGTTGCTAATGCTTTATATATTGAAATTTCAACCCTACAATCTGAGGGAGTGAAGTTGGATATAATCCAACAATACAAAGATGATATTGCTCATAATAAATTTACCATAAATGCTCCCGATGTACCATTTTATTCGGATAAGGGATTGTACTATTCTTTACAACCAGAGATAGCCTCCTTTAATCCGCTACTTTCTTCACAGTTATATTCTTTTTACAATAATATAATAAACGCCGATTATTTTCGGAATAATGTTATTGAAGACCTAAACACTATAAATCGCAATTCCAGCACTGAGATGTATACACCACCCCAATATGATTTCAATGAATCGGAGATCGAACATATCAATAATTTATTTCCCTGGAATAATGATGAGCAGGTAAGATTACTTGTACTTCAGTATTACAATCCAGATTTCACATATGCTCAAAATGAGAAATATATCGATGCAGCAGAGAATTCGTTAGCGATGAAAAAATTAATTATCCAGGCAGATGAGGAAATTCCATCCCTGCTATATGAGTTAAACGACGTAAGATCATACCAGAACAGTAGCGAAACGTATTCCGCTAAATCAGTTGGTTCAGGATTTTACACAAATTATGGAGGAGCAGGTGGGATTTCTTCGATTAGTGCTCCGACTATTATGGAAGGTCCAACCGCTATGCCTCCAGCTCCAACGTTAATCTCACCGCAAGATGGTGCGGCTGAACGAAATTTAAAATTTGGAGATAATATAAGTCTTACATGGTCCCCGGTCCCAAATGCTGCTTCTTATTCTGTGGAGATTCAATATTATGATGAGAAGCTGAGTTCCTGGGATGATATGGGGCTGACCAAAGTCTTAAACACAGGATATGACTTCCCCTTCGTTGATGTTCAACCAAACTTTCGATGGAGATGGAGGGTATGGGCGATATCAATGGATGGACAAATCGGGGAAATGAGTGAATGGAGTAAATGGCAAACACTTAATACTTTATGAAGGATTAAAAATATTATTTTTATTATATCAGCTGGTATGAATGATTCTTATTAGGGATCTGTAGAAATCATTTTTCCGAGGAAAAATTTGACCTGATTGACCAAGGTTCTGTCAAGTCTTCGGGAGTAACAGTATAGTCTACACCGAAGATATGGATATCACCTCCCTAAGACTTGACAGAACATGGGACATTCATTTATCGTGTCGCGATATCATATCAGGTTAAAATCCTGACAAATTTTTCGAAATACAAAATATCTAATCCCATAAAAACACACCGGTGAACATGGCAGAATGGATTCCCATCTGGGTACTGATTCCCGCAGGGATACTTTTTATCGGCATCTACTCTGCGGGTCTCCACCTTTTGCTCAAAAAAATTCTGAAAAAGATTCCCATAGGGGTCCCGCCATTTCTCGCCATTGTAACTGCTGTCATTTATACAATGGTTGCTCCGCATGGACCTGCGCCGGAGTCTTTTGTCATCCCGATGCTCCTTCTCATGCTGACATTCGTCATCATGGCAGTACTAGGCGCATTTTCGTTCTTTGAGGGAAAGGATGTCGGGATGCGGCCGTGGATGGCTGTCGGACTTGTCTCCTACGTCGCTGCATTCCTGCTGGGAATGTTCCTTCTTGGCGGAAGTGATGCTGTCAAGGTCGGGAGCGCCCTCCCTCCGTTTTCATTCAGGTTTCCTGTATTAGGATTCATTCTTGACCGCCTCATCGGCCTGCTGAACCTCTCCTCCGTCGCATATTTCTCACTGGGGTATAGCATTATTCTTGGCGTCGGATTGTATCTCGAAGTATTCCTCTGGTCAGCGGGGATATTTTTTGTCATGAGTTATGCTACGGAAAAAAAGGTGCCGGAATGCTGAAATGACAGGAAGTAATCACCGGTGGACCCGTAATCCCCAGCAACAGGTTTCTGCCATCTCAGTATCAACTTTATCTGTGCTGTATTCCTAGTTTACCGTTGCTGCATTCTCTATAGACGCGTTCAGGAATTCCGTTCGCGGATTTTTTTGTACCGGAACAACCGGGAAAATTCCTCACGTTCTAACTCATCCATGCGCAGGCGGATTAAATCGCGGTAGGCAATGAGGTCGGGGATGAGCCGGTACTCCAGCGCGTTCACACGGCGCCGCAATCTCTGGATCTCCGCAAGGAGCTCATAGAGGGTCCTCTCGGTCTCAGCACACTGAATTACCGCAAGGACAACATTCTCAAAATCGTCAGCCATATCATCGATAATGGATGTCGTACCGAGCAGCCCGTACCCCCGTTCTTCAAGCGTCTTGACGACACGCGTCGGCGTATATACCGGAAATTTCATCCCTACTGAGTGCCGGAACTCTTCCTCAACCCGTGGACAGGGTTCCACGGAAAATGCTGCAAGGGTGACCCCGATATCGCCTTCCATCATGGACGCAACATCAGCGCTGCGCTGAGCATGCTGATACAGGTCAGCCAGCCTGCGTCGCTCGTCTTTCAGTTTTTCGATCTGGATATCAAGATCAAAGAGGAGTTTCTGCCGTTTCATCTTCAGGAACGTGTATCCTTTTTGGGCGAGCTCGATCTTCCGGTTGACTGCCATCAGTGCGGCCCTGCCCGGGCGGATGGTGTCACTGACCATATCGGTCTCTCCTCCATTGCCATACCAACACGGACGAACGCAGAAGCATCATAACACCAGGTACCGCATGATAAAATCGTTGGGCATCCCATGCTGTTTTCCCCGTGCGATAGCCCGTATGTTCGCGATCTCGTATCGTTTTCGCTCAAAATAGACGAGGATAGGGAGGACCGAGAACGCGTGCCGTTTTGAGATCCCTTCCATCTGGTCAAGAAGGATGGTCGCTACTGCGATCTCAACCTGATGGGCTGGAGTCTTTTTCAACCGCCACCGTTCCCAGGTCCGTTCGGCAGCCTCCTCGTCACTGATAGGGTTTCCCGGGGTGAGTCTTTTCAGAGCTCGGCTGTAAACCGGGAACTGTGAAGTCTGTTTTATGAGAGAAATAAACATCTCCCGATCTTCAGTTTCGGCAATGCGGACATACTGCTCCGGAGGATTGTTTCCTCCTGGTATCATGAAACCCCCAATGTCTTCAACCACCCCTCCGCTTCTGAGCCGGAACAGGTTCTTGATGTTGGTTATATCGATCTCGAGCCGGAGGTACTTGAGGAAGATATCCCCGCCAGATATGCCTGACCGGGCATCCCGGATCAGATCGGCATAGTACTTTTTGTAGAGTTCATTCTCGACACGGGAGAATGTTCCTTTGAGTACTCCTTTATCAAACTCGTTTTTCAATACTGACGAGAGACGCCAGTGTCCAAGCCGGTCGATGATATGGCCGACAGTATCTTCCTGGATTAAGCTGTGCAGGAATTCCTCTTCGAGTTCACCGGCCGGTATAAGGATCTCGTTAATCTTCTGCACCGGGATATTGTGTTGTTTCCCCCGGAGTATCGCCATGACATTGATGATGTCCCAGCGGTGGAGGTAACGTGAAGTAAGGGTTTTCAGATGGCCCGGTGTCATGCGAAGCACGGATTGAAAGGAACGTGCGAAATTTTTTGTCAGTGCTGCTTCGACAAGCGTCATCCCCTTCATGGGCAGGGATAGTTCTTCGATCTCAAGTTTGTAGCCGCTTTCATGGATAAATCGTATCAGGCTCTCGAGGCTCATGTTGAGCAACCGGGGGTAATCGGCAGGCCGTATGAGCCGGGCTTTGCGGGATCTCAGCCTGGTAGCGACGTAAATGTACGGGGCGGGACCGGGAGTGGGGCGGAGTTCAACCATGGTCTGGCTCTGGCATTAGAGGTGATGAGAACGGCAGGTAAAATACTTTTGGAATTCCCCGTAATTCCTAATCCTTTTAAAGGTTAGACAAATCGGAATAATCTGGTGGAGGAAGGGTATAGACTCATATTATACCAAAGTCAGGAACAGCCAGTATACCAGCACTTGCAGGATCGTGAGGGGGACGCCGACTTTCGCAAACTCAGAAAACGTGAGAGTCTCACCCTGTTTCTCGGCGCTCTGGATGATGATGATATTGCTTGCAGCGCCAAGGATCAGCAGGTTACCGGCAATAGTACTGCCGGCAGCGAGCGCCATGAACTGTGCTAAAGTACCACCAGCGGTATTGATGAGAGGGAGGAAGAGAGCGACGAACGGTACGTTGGAGATGAACTGGCTGATGATGACACTCGTAGCAAGGATTGAAGGGATGGAGGAAACCTGCGAACCAGTGATAAATGTCTGGAAAAATCCTGTTTGCCATACACTCTCCATGAGCACGAACATCGCGGCAAAAAAGATCAGTGTTTGCCAGTCAATACTGGTGAAGATCTTTACGCGCCGGGTCGAGAAGACAAGTATCGGGGCGGCAGCACAGGCTGCGATCAGCGGAAGAGAGACGAGGAGCTTCGATTCTGTGAGTGATGATGCGATATTTACGATTATCAGCGCAATAATCACGAGAAGGGAGATCCTGACAATGCAGGCCAGGTGAGGATCACGTTCATGAGGTTCGTTATTAGTACCGTTAGTCATACTGACCTGGAATCCATCCCGATAAAAAAACCGCAGGATAAAAAATGCAATACCAAGATTAACGAAGGTAGGGATAACCAGGAAGACCCCGAACGTGATGAATGGTGCTGCCATTCCGCTGTTGATAGCGACGAGCAGGTTCTGGGGGTTACCGATAGGGCTCATCACGCTTCCAGTGGTTATGGCAACTGCGAGCGTGAGAAGCATAAGCTTTGGTGAGACCCTGAACCGTGCAGCGCACCAGAGTACGACTGGAGTCCCGATGATCGCAATTGTGTCGTTCATGAGTATGGCAGAGAGTATACCAAAGCCCATCAGGATCATAAACACGAGCTGGTCACGGTTCTGAACCCGCGAAAAGAAACGGTGCGCAATGATGGAAAAATATCCACTCTCCACAAGTGCTTCACCGACAACAAACATACCAAAGAGGAAGACCATCACATCCGGATTGATGGCATGAAAAGCATCTGAGGGCGTGATCTGGCCGGTGAGAAGTACTGCAAGTGCTCCGCCGAGCATGATCTGCCAGATCCTGAACGTGAACCTGCCTACCTGCCGGACTGCGATTGCAAAAAAAACAGTCAACAGGACAATGATTGGAATGTACGTAGATCAGTGTGATCAGCACCGGATGATGAGCATTGTCCCGCTTTGCTATCAACTGATGAGATCGATAGACAAAAAAACAATACAGGACAGCCTTGTCTTACCAGTTCTAATAATTGCACAGGGTTGCAGGTTCCTGAGAAATCACCGGTCCATGCCAGACCATCTGAAAAATACTCCAGAAATATATCTTCGTTCTTAGTGTCTCTCGTGGCCGACCTGCCAATGCAGAAGGATGCCGCTTCCCATCCGGTTGGCTTCGATAAGGGTAAGCCGGGGAAAATTCTCCTCTTTTACAAATCCCCCTCCATCAGCAAGCGTCGGAGCATTCTTCCCTCCGATGATAATGTTGCCGATATACGTGTAGATCTCGTCCACCAGGCCCGCAGCGACCAACCCGGCAATCAGTGTCCCGCCTCCTTCGACCATGACCCTCTTTATTCCCCGTCTGCCTATCTCGTCCATCAGCGCGGGCAGGTCAACTTCATCATCACCTGCAACGAGCACTTCAGCAAATTTTTTTAATGGTTCGACAGCGCCCGCGGCCGCTCTACGGGATACAGCGATTATCCGTTTCCCGTCACCTTTATGGAGAACAGATGCGTCCAGGGGAGTACGTGCTTTGCTGTCAATGATAATGCGGAGAGGGTGTTCATCGGCACCCCGGTTTTTCCGGCCCGCCCTGTATCCTTCACCTTTGACCGTAAGGGAAGGGTCATCGGCAAGGACTGTCCCAATGCCGACCATGACCGCATCGCACCCGGATTTGAGGTGGTCGACGCGGGCAAAATCCTGTTCCCCGGATATCCTTACCTGCCGCCGCTCACGGGTCGAAAGTTTCCCGTCTGCACTCATGGCGACATTGACAACGACAAATGGTCGCATTGTACTGGATTAATCGTGCCGGAATTTATTTTAATCATCGCTTTCGTATGTCCTCTCCGGACTCCCTGTCCCGTACATGATAGTGCCATCAGAGGCAGCGGGATAAAAAGAAAAGTCGGTCAGAAATCCCGGTATGCCTGTTTCCGGTACTCTATCTCAAGGACATGGATGATCAGGACATCATTATGAATTGAGAGCAGGGCCCGGACGTCCCCTCTGACCCGGAGAGAATAAACTGGGTGATTTGGATTTGACGCTTTCAATTTTTTGATGAATTGATACGGATCTTCCTTAATATCGTGAATTGCACTGACAACCTTTCGGGCGATCTCGGGCGGTAGTTTTTCCAGATCACGGTCTGCACGATGGGTATACTTCACCCGGTACTGACTCATTTAACCCCGAATTTCTTCTTGATATCCTCTTCCGAGATCAGATTTCCCTTTTTAATATCATCGAGGGCTTCTTCGAGTCCTTTGATGGCATCCGCACTGAGTGGCTCATCGTCAATGGTGAGATTCACGAGACGCTCGATGACATCGTTGTATGATTCCTTCGGATTTCGCTTGAGGTTATTCAGCTGAGTTTTGAGATCTTCCCGGATGTAAATTGAGGTTGCTGCCTGCATAGTAATACCTATAGGTAACTATAGGTATTAAACCATTTTGTCAGTTGATTACACTTACCGAAAACCGGTATAAAGAAAAGTCAGGCCTATAGGAGCGAGGATAATTCGAAAATTAAGGAATTCTATTCGACAACAATTGTCAAGTTAAACACCCGATCATTAATCGGGGCGCTGGGAGGTGCTCCTGGAAATATGAGGACACCCTTCATAGTTTGTATGCCGGTATTTACCATGGTGACATTCCATTCATTTACACTGGTCTGAATTGACGGCCCAGTATAGTTACTCGCCTCTAATGTAGTCATGGGTGTCCAGTTCGGATAATACCAATAAAAAATAAAGCCCTCATCGGTTATTTTTAGACCGGGTGTGCCGGTTATGGCCCAATTAAATCCGGTTCTGGTATAATCACCTAACATTATTGAGAGGGAGCTGTTCAGTTTCGCGCAGATTGTGGCGTTGCTCTGCGTTTCGTTAATAATCATATTTTGTCCCGGCATCAACGATTCTGAACATTTTCCCGATGCAGTACCAATAGGGATGGCAGGTGTAGTATTTTGGGTTGAGATCAATGGTTGCATAAGGGAGCTTTTCGGCATTGCCCACAAATTAACGATGCTTTTATTCGGGACATCAACATCCACGCTAACCAGATAATTCAGGGTATCAAATTGTACTTCGGTAAACGCGATCGGCACACCATTTTTCCAAATCGGTTCCGTAATTACTGCAACGATTGTATAACCTCGCGTAGTATACGATTCGACAGTATCGTTATTGAGGGCAGTTTCAACAGCTGTTGCAATAGGGGAAGTTGTATTATCGGGTGCGGAGGGCAGAGCGATTTCAGGAGTTCTCTTGTATCGGTTCCAAATATTATCCACACTCCTGTTTGTGATATTTACATACACGTCAAAAAGTGAATTAGGAGTTTCGATTTCCACTCCGGTTACATTAAATATCATACCGTTCTTCCTAGGGTTTGACTCCTCATAAGTCATCGGTCCCACATAATTGATTTCGTAAGAACCAGCATGGGCAAGCCATGTCTTTACCTGGGAATCATTTAGGGCGATTGCGATCGCTGTTGCATTAATATTTTTTACCGGAACTTGACTCCCATCAATGCTATTTTGTTGGAAACATCCTGTCATAAATATGAAACATAACAGAAATGCAACCAGGATTATGCTATTTTTCAGTAATTTCATGTCATTTCTCCATCCATTTCAAGATCAAAATAACGGTAATATTCTATTATTATATCATCTACCGAAATTAATCGAGCTCCAATATTTTGTCTTGGTACCAACGATTCCGAACTTTATACTGAAACAACCTCCCTTTTGGACTTTGACTGTAGGACCTGAGGCAGCCGGTCGATAGCAAATTCATCAGAATGATCATCACGACCATCCCCAATCCTGATTTTTGTTTAATCATGTTAACCTCTAATACTTTCTTGGATTACGATCTGCTTATCGTTTTTTCGATGAAAAAAATGGAAAATTTCAATAAAATTTTCAGTTGTTATTTGTGTGCAGTGTTACGGGTGTCATACCATTAAATAAAACTCCAAGATTTGTTAGTCCCATATTTGTGTTTATTTGTCGAGTCCAGCTGAAAGAAATCGGGTTAAGGTTAAGATTCTCGGCTTGAATGTTTGTGAATGTTGTCGTTCCCGAAATGTCGTTATTATCGGTAACGAGGTAGGCTTCCAAAGCACAAAAAGCACCCAAATTGGTTGTACCGATATTTGGAGCGCTAACTGCGAGTTCCGATGAAGATGTTCCAGTTGATAAATCTTTAAAAATAAGGTTCCACCTGAGCGCAGCTGGATCCCATGCCATTGTCCCTTGAATCTGATGACCTACAGCGGTATTAATTTCAGGTCCTTTATAGACAATACCATTGTCAACATAATACGCCTGTCCTGTCCAAACGTGATTACCTGCTAAATTGTATTCCAGCAATGGCTGAAGAATATCCGCGCCATTGGATGGTTCAATTCCATTGAAGATATACATATAAGCGTTGGTATATGGATCGGGGGGAGATGATGGCACAGTCCAGTCTGCAACGAATTGAGCCATTTGTGATATTCCCCACGATTGCGAAGATTCAACCCAGCCCCCTGAAGATGCAATAGTTGTCTTCTTATCAGACGAAGATAATACGGTCAATATCCGTTTATCATTCAAGTAAACATTGGTAGTCCCGTTATCATTTACTTGAACAAATGATCCATTCGGAATCTGATTGATCTTATCTGCCGAAATATATCCTTCTGGGGTGGGAATTTTACGTGAATCGATATCATTTGAGATTGAAAGCTGCTTTCCATTGGAATCGAAGACTCGGGTAATCCCGTCTGCTGAATGCTGAATAATCGATCCTTCTGGAATATTGGTCAGGTTATCGCCTTTTGAAAGGCTAAAACCATTTTGGATAACTAGGTTTGGTTGGGAATTATCCACTTGGAGATGTGGTAATTGAGCATTAGCCCCGGTTGTAGCTTGTTCCTGTGCGTTCACCATTGGTACTATCGCCATTGTTGCCAGAAATAGAGCTAGCAAGACGACGCTAATTTTTAGTTCTTTCATGTCATTACCTCGTTCTGTTTTCCAAGAGATTGCAGAGGCATGATCAGAAACTTCATTAGCAGAGAAGTGTATTCACTCATGCCTACGGGCAGGCGAGGTTCATCTCTGTTTCTACGCAAGGTGAACCCCGCTCTACGTTTCTCGATTCGGTTCAGAAGTATAAATATTCTGTGATTTTATAAGTATGATAAAATTTTAACGATGTTATTAAATTACAGCCTCATTAAAAATTTTTAATGCCGCTATAATAAAAATGAGGGTTTTGAGTTCTGTTAAGTTGGCATCGGATCGAAAATAAGTACTATTTTTGTTTTAATTTCCGGGCTGACTCGATTCAACTGTCCGGGCAGTGTTCCTAAGCTTATTGAACGCATCCACCGTTGACGGCGCTGGTGTGGCTGTAGCATCCTGAGCGAGCTTGTCCATATCAGCAACCATCGTGTCGAGTCCCTCATCGGTCGGCACATCAATCTCCAGCGACTCGTAGATCCCGCGGATGAAGTCCCTGGTAAGTATCGAACCCGAGGGTTTCATACCCTGCTTTTTCTTCTGGGGTGACCCTTCTTTTCTCACGGGGGGAGTCATATATAAATGAAAGAAAAGATATAACCCCTGAAAGATAACCTTGTCTTGTTTGAGTATTAGAGTACTGATTCAAAAACGGATCGAGATATTCCATAATTGTCTATTTGACCCCCTCGAATTATATAAAACCGTATTTAGACCACATAGATGGTTGTTTAGATAACAAGAAAATTAAATTGCGAGAACAGCAATGTCAGAAAAGGTATTCCGAGTTTACCATTATAATCTGTCAGAGACGGATATTGTCCGGGCTTGGGTAGTTGCTTCGCTCATAGTCAGCTGCATACTTATTACCGCATTTGCTTTTTCGCGTTCGTTTACCCTTATCACTTATCAGCTCTTCTTTATCCCTATCGTCTATGCTGCATATTACTATCCACGTCGTGGTGTAATGGTTGCAGGACTGTGCGGTATCGCCTACCAGTCTGTAGGATATTACTACAATTACCCTGATCCCGTAGCTCTGACCGGTGTGACATCACAGGCGATTTTGTTCATCCTCGTCGCGATCGCTATCGCCTATTTCATTGAACGTATACGGCGAGGTGAAGCGCGGTACCGGACTGTCTTTGAGCATTCGCAGCTGGGGATTGTATTGTTCAATCGCTCCGATCTCCGGATAACTCTGGTTAACAGCAAGTTTAGCAGTATGCTCCATTATTCTGCTGAAGGACTCGTGAATAAGTCTTTTACTGAACTCTTTGTCAGCCCAACCGAACGAGAACATTTTCTCGAAAGATTTCATAAACAACCTGAAAGCGAGGACTTTGAGGCCCGGTTTACTACTCTTGAAGGAGACGGGTGCTGGGTGAACCTCTCGTGGAGCAGTATCGCCGGGGAAACCGTCAGCTGTACAGCAGTAAATATCAATACACGCAAGTTTGCCGAAAAAATAAATAACGACACGATGACGAAATACCGCCAGTTAACAGAGAATTCTCCTACCGGAATCCTGATAGTACAGGACCACAACATCCGGTATACCAACCCCGCATTTTTAAAATTTTCCGGGTATTCTGCCGCTGATCTTCTTGGTAAAGAACCGCTTATTTTTATAGAACCCGGGGAAAGAGAGGAATTTTCCGGGTTTGAGAAACGATGGTCTGCTACCCGACCTGCTGGAGATAAGAAAGAGTTTCATGTAATGACGAAATCCGGTGAGATCAAAGTTGGCGTTATGTTTACGACACCCATTGTCCATGTTGGTAAACCTGCAACGCTGATCAACATTGTCGATATTTCAGCTCAGGAGCGACTCGAAGAACAGATCCATAGTGAGAACGAGCGCCGGAGAGGGATCATCATGACAGTTGCGCACGAGTTGCGCACTCCACTCCAGCCTATCCTCGGCTACCTCAACCTGCTCATCCAGGATCCCCAGGGGTTTGGAATTGTCGATGACACGAAAAAGATCATCGAAAAATGCCTTGTAAGCGTCGAACGCGAGCGCCAGATCATCAACCAGATGCTTGAACTCTCTATTCTCGATAGTGGAAAACTCCAGCTTAGCTATTCAACCTTCCCGCTCCTGACGCTCGTCCAATCCGTGCTCGATACCAGCGGGTACCTGTCAAAAGCGGATGTGACGATCAATATTTCTCCTGATCTCATGATATCGGCGGACAGGGACCGGCTCTACAGCGTGTTGGATTCGTTACTGTCTAATTCTGTCAACTATTCCAAACCTCCCCGGAAAATTGTCATCTCGTACTGCTCCGGTGATAACGATCGTACCTGTTGCATATCTGTCCAGGACAACGGGTCGGGTATTCCCGAGAGTGCATTTGAGACTATCTTCGAACCATTCCAACTCGCTGACGCTACGAAGTTGTCCCGGAAGTATGACCGGATAGGACTCTCCCTTTCTATCGCAAAAAAGATAATCCGGATGCACAATGGAGATATAACAGTAAAAAGCACCGTTAATGAAGGGAGTACATTTACCATACATCTGCCAAGGGACGTGTCACATGCCTAAAAAAATTATGCTCGTTGAAGACGACCAGCCCATTCTTGAGATGATGGATATCCTGTTACGCCGTATCGGGTATGAACCTATTCTCATTCCGAATGTAAATGAAGCTCTCGAACGTGTTCGCCGGGACCCCCCTTCATTAGTGCTGCTTGATATTATGATGACACCGATCAACGGTTGGGAGTTCCTTGAAAAACTCCGCAAGGAGTATGGGATGATCGATCTACCAGTAATCCTCTTTACAGCATCACCCGCGGTTGATGAGAAGCTGGCCCTGCTGAGGGATCCAAAAGTCGGAGTGCTTCAGAAGCCGGTCTCTGTCAACGAGCTTAAGGCAGGTTTAAAGAAATTCCTCAAGGATTGATGTGCATTCCTGCCATCATGGTTATTTTTCGATAATTGCATGGGTCATGGTTACCGCGCCCAATCCATGCTGTCGTGGGTAATGTCTGACCGAAAGGCCCAAACCGGTGAAAAATTCCCGGTGTGGCAGGCTGATGAACTGTTCGTTGTTTGGCACGGGTGCTTCCAGGGTTTTTTCATAACGGGGCGCTGATGCGATCTCCTGCAGGTTCTCATCGCTTACCTCACCGACACGGAAAAAGAGCTGCTTGTATTTGATAATAGTACCGAAGTTAGCTGAGCTGGATGCGCCGATGATCTTCTCGATACGCCGCAGGGGAAATGTGCGAAAACAGACTGCCGAGGTTTCTGTATCAGAACGGTAAAGATAGATATCCGAAAGGCCGTAACGTTCCTGGATCCCGATTAATTCATTCTCGATTCTGCCTTGGTTCCTTCGTGCGGGGTAGACAAAGAACGGGATTTGGCGATCAATGCCGGGGACTGCATTCACAAGGTAGGTAGCGTAAGAGAACGTGGAATATGGCTTCGACCTAACCCCGAATCGGTTACGAAGCCAGGATATAATGCGGGAACCTCGAAGAGGGCTTTCATCTCCCTTGGACGGGATCACAGGGGTAACAGCATTAACACGTGGAATGTATTTAAGCATTTTTCCCAAGGGCTGGCTGATCTGGTCCAGAGACAAAACTGTGCAGATAAAACCGGTCTTTGAATTGATGGTCCCGGGGACCCGGATGATTCTCCGGGTATCTGTCGTGATTTTTGCATCAAATCTGATCCCCTCCGCCAGTGCCCGGGCGACGATCTTTTTCCGGACTTCTTTTGCCATATCCTCACGGACAGTGGGATTTTCGTGTCCATACTGCCGGGTGTCGGTCCCAATAATGTGAAATCCCTTGCTCCCCGAGAATGCTATATATTTTACCGGAATTGCCTGATCCTGACAGAACGCCAGGACCCTGAGCGTATCTTTCCGTGCAAGTTCGAGGTTGTCATACGAAAACGGTGATCGGTCGATGTCAAAGACGATATCTGACGAGAGGAATATATTGCTGGATAGCGGGGTTTTCTCACGCATTCCGACATTTTCCGGTGATAGCCAGCAGCTGGTGGAGTAATACACATCGGACGGGCGGTACCGTACCAGCCACTTCTGAAGTACTTTGCCGGACCGGATACGGTCCCGGATCTTGAGAAACGATCCCCCGGGTAGGACAAAACGGAAGTGACGGAATGAGAGATCAGTGATAGGAGAGATGTCCGGAAGGGAATTACGGTAAAATGCCCGGTATGGATCGGTCATTGCCTGGTCTTACTTCAGGAGCTGTTTATAGTCCTGTTTTTGTAAGTATTCAAGAAATCCTTTCTTTGTCTTTTCCGAAAGCCCGCTGACCGCCTCACCTGCAAGATGTTCCAACGCGACCGGTTTTTTTGTTTTTCCGATATCCTGGATCTTATCGCTGTATTTCTTCTTCACCCAGGCTGCGATCCGTGAATACCCGGCTCGTGGCCGGGCAGAAGGTTTCTTTATGGGTTCGGAAGTTTTCCCCGTTCCCGTTGTATTTGTATTAAAAATTCCCATACAATCACCATCGGACAATGATGAAGTATCAGTTCATGCTTAAAAATATTACCTACGTTCGCGGGTAATATGATTCAAATTGGTTATATCTAAAGAACGATGAAGGCAGGTTCATGAATGGTTTAAACGACTGTTAACAGGCATCTCATCAACAGCAGGGTCTCGGCATACATGTCAAGAGCTGTGGCATCATCAGTAGGTCCGGAATAGTAGTGCAGCACCAGCGCAAACGGGTAATAACTGTCAGAACGTCATGCGAAAAACAAGAGTGCCCCAGGCCTGATTTGAACAGGCGACAACTAGATCTTCAGTCTAGCGCTCTCCCAAGCTGAGCTACTAGGGCAGGAATACAAATGTTGGCACTTTTGACTAATAAATGATAAGTGAAAGTAAACTTTCAAATATCATATTAGGATAAAAGTGTCTCTTTGCTTCCTACATGATTGTACGGGAAGGAATAAAACTTTTTCCTTCAATACCGTCTACAAAAAACAAGTGTTTATACCAACAAATACACTGTTGACTATGAAAAAAATTTAAGAGATATAATTGTGTTAATAAAGATATTTAGGGATTGAACCAACAACAATGTGATATTCATTTGTCCATTCTAACATTAAAAGATTTAATTCGGAAGATAGTGAATCTAATTTTTTAGTCAATCTCTCTTCAAATTCTAACTTTTTTTCCATAATGGAACAAAATTCAACGTTATTCTGATAAAGAATTTTTATGAAGTTAGGAAATTCGTTTAAAAATTGGAATGCCGAATTATTTGGAGTGAGTTCCTTTTCTATACTAGAATCAAGCTTCCCATCGAATATTGATTTAAATAGTCTTTCGTTATAAAAATGTTGGGGAATAGGATGTTCTTCAATCCAAGGAAATATAATCTTCTCAAAAATTGGTACAACCATGGTGTTAAGAAATAACTCGTATTCTTTCTGTTCTTTCTCATATTCTTCAATGTATTCAAAAACCAACTTAATATGTTTTTGAAATATTGGATCATCATAATTTATATCGATGTTAATAGACTCAAAATTTGAACTAATAAAATCGTGTGTTTTAGAAATTTGATTATAACCAGTAATTGAAAGAATTAATAAATTTTTATTAGTCAAATCTAATTGAATCACATTTGTCTTATTCTTGATAGATCTTTTAACATCTTTTATTTTGTCATTAAGAGGGATGAAAACAATTCTCGTGATTTCTTCAATTTTTGCTAATTTTCGTTGTATAATTAGTAAATCTAATGTTTTTTGATTCACTTTTAACATTTTATCCGTAGTGCTTGCGTAATATGCTGTAATAATTACTAAAATTCCTGTGATTGCGACCATCGCCCAATTAGAATCCTTAATGATAACTGCTCCATAGATTAGAAGAGAAATGCAAACCAAAATGCAAAACTGAAAAATGAATAATTCAAAGCGTCTCATTCTATACCTCATTTTTTGGTGGCACAATCCTTGCATAACGGTCTTCCGAACGAAAGAGGGCTAGTTGTCTTATTACTCCCGCAGGAATGACAGAATTTTTCTGCATATTGTTTATTCTTAAATTTTGCCCATATTGGATAGCAGTTATTGCATAGCGGTTTACTTGGGTCAAATGTTTCCATGCACTCTCCGCAACGAATGCAATAAGCCCTCCTTTCAGTGTCTTCAGTGTAGTGTTTTGCCTGTGTTACCAGATGCCTAAGTTCCTTTAAGACATCCTTGTATATTTCGGGATCATTCTGTTTTGAGAAGAGAATTCCCATCTCCCAATTGTGAGTTTGGGAATATTCATGCAGGTTCATTGATGTGATTAACCCCTCTTTTTCATTGAGATAGCATTTTGAATGGAGGTTTTCACATTGCCCATATTTTAGGTGACTTAATTCTTTGAAAAAAGCCAAATCATCATCAGTAACATTTTTCTTACCAAGTTCACCGGTTCTGAAAATGATTACAGTAGGAACATTTTTCTTATCAATACTTTTGAGATAATGTTTTGTTTGAGTGGATATTTTGAGATATGGCGATACTATAAGCATTTTTTTCTCTGCATTTTTTATGATATCAGTCAATGCAGATTGAACACCAGATCCATCTAAAAATTTTGCCATGCATAAACTCTCCGCTATAAACTGGGATAATTATTGATGAACGATCTAAATGATAAGGATGCTGTTACTGATTCTATTGCTTTATCGGAATCGGAACTTTTGCGATCTGGTGATTTTGCATAGCGGGATTTGGAATTCTTACCAACAAATACACTGATAACTATGAATAATCCCAAAAAGTATCATAATGCCAATGTAAAAACGAAACCACACATTAAACCATATCCAATAATTAAAAGTGACATCTGAACATATACAGTCTGGTTAAAATCTTTTATCTGTTTTAATAACTCTGGTTCATTAAATTCAGTCGCAATTCGACGTTCTTCTTTATCTTGATCTTCACTTTCACCTCTGTAAAAACCATTATCTACACATTTTTGCCACTCGGAGTATAATTTCCATTTTGAATTAAAATAATGAGTGAAGAAATAAAAAATTACAATTGAAACAACAATTGTTAATAATAATAAAAATAGTGAACCTAGTACACAAACAATTTGAATCAGGGCTAATTTGTGGGTAGAAGTAGTAATGAAATTACTTAACCAGAGTATTCCACCAACAGCAAAAGCCGTATTCCATTTTAAAAAATCGCTAGTGATAGTAACATATGCACTTGAATATTTTTCTATTTCTTCTTGAATAACCTTCGTAAATGTCATTGTATAGTCAAAATCATTTTTTTTCATAATAATTAACCCAAACTGTAAATTTATTTATTATCATCACATCAGTTATCTGAGAATCTTTTCCCGATCGTTTGTTGCGGCGATATGGTTTATTAACAATCATGTTTGCATATCTTTTTTCTAATGGCGGATATGATTGAATCGCGAAGTCTTCCCATTCTCCATCAGGAATTTCACGCATTTTTACAATATATATATTCAATCCCGATTGCTTATCAAGTTGAATCCGTTTAATATCCTCAACACTAAATTTCTTTAAAATAGTGTCATCACGCATTTCTTCAAAGTCAAGTTGATAGTTATCAAATTTAATTTGTGACATAACTCATTCCCACTCCATGAATTTACATTTGAATAATAATGTATTAATTGTTCTCATATATAAATCCCAAAATGAGATATTTCTGTAACAACGATTGAATCGATTGCTGTGACTTATTCTATATGAGTCTAGAATAAAATACGATGGAAATGCCCCCCCATCCCCCTCCCAAACAAACTACCGCCACAGTCAGGCAGTTTGTTCGGCGGGGGAGAGACCTTTAAAATAATGAACACTTACAAAAAGGATGTTACTTCCACTCATCACCAAGTTTTGACAGCCGAAAATTATGATGACAAACAACGTACTAAAAACAGGTAAAATTTCAAAAAGTTTCTACTGACGTAAAACATAGGTCAAATACGCTCAAAAAATTGGGGAAACACTAATCTACTTCGTTTCACAGGGCTTTCAGCCCTTTCTGTTTCCACTTCGTATCTTATTAAGAACGTAAAGCGCGGTGCGTGAGCGCACCGCGCGGGGTGGCGGGGAACCCCGCCACCCCAACGCATCAAACCATTTAGATCTAAAATGAGGATACGGTTTGCTGACACACCAAGATGTCTAGGAAGTCAAAAATAGGTTACTTAGTTGGTAAGTGAACTGTAACTGTAAATTCATCTGGTGACGCAGGATACCGATTTGCTAATTCTTCAATCTTTGATATCAAGAAATTCTTTGCATCATCGGAACCGTTTTCAAAGACATTTTGCAATAATTCCATAAATTTTAACGCATTCATGTAATTCCTTTGAATTTCTTCAATTTCTCGTTTGAATTCATCACGATTCGCTGAAATCTGCTGTTTTAATTGTTGATTCTCTATAACGATGCTCTTCACAATCTGATTCGTTTCTATCAAGTCTTTTTCAAATTTTGTTTGCATCTCCCTTACATCTTGAGGCATCTCAAAAGTTACCATTTTCACCGCTTTGAGATACTCTTCAAGAGCCTGTTTTAGGGGATAATTCCGATAATGTTGAGTAAGGTATCCTTCATGACCTGCAAGCATCTCTGGTATTTCAGGACTAATTACCAACTTCAGTTGTGAAAGAAAAAACGCCCTGAATATGTGAAATGATATCTTCCTGGTATTGGTATTCTCATCTCGACCATCGAGACCCGCATTTTTCAACGCCAGATTAAACATATAATTGGCATTCTCATACGTAAAATCAAAAAGACGGTCAGAATCTTTTTTTCCTTCCTTCCGAATGTATTCTTTCAATATCTCAACTGCCTCTTGTGAAATAAATGAATATCGTTGTTTTTTGGTCTTGGTATTCTCACGAGAGATGTAAATTATCCCGTGAGTATCATGCAATTCAATATCTTTGAGCGTTAGAGTAAGGATTTCATCAATACGTGCCCCACTGCTCACTAACATGAGAATAATCGTCTTCAGTGTGACATGAGAATGTGTGAGAATCTTCCGAATCTCTTCATGAGAGATATCATATTTTCTTTTCATAGGACTCAATGGTGGTTTTGTCTTTTTTATCCGTCGTAAATCAAACTCATCAAGAGTGATCCTGTGATGAATCATGAATTCCTTAACTGCCGTCGTACTCACATTGATCAGAATAGGAGACCAACCTTTTTCACTCATATGTTTGATAAATGCAACAAGGTCATCACCGTGATTTCTGGTTTCTTTCAAATACTCATCGCATTTTTTGAAACAACGGTCTCGCTCCTCTTTAGTTCTGCGCATCCTTTGAGGAGATGGAAGTGAGTAAATAAATTGAACAAATGCACAAATGCCCGTAACATACGAGGTTCGAGTGGCAGGTGCTCTAATGTCATCGAGAAAGGTTTCAACAGTCATGATTAATCATTTCTCTGTGCATAATATTTAAAAATTAGGTTAAAGATAACATTAAAAATATAAATGATATGTTCGAATCTGGCAAACAAACGCCCAGTGACCGCTCTTTTTTATATGCCGCGATTGCAGTATTAACAGATGGCGCTCCCACAGAAAGGAGATAAAATGGCAGAATCGGGGCTGAGTGCTGCAATCGCTTCGCGCACCACCCACGTCATTCATCTTACTCATAATGATCTCGATGCTGTGGGAGCTGATGCAATCCACCGGATGAAATTCGGGACTGATGGGATCTTCACCATCTGGTCGTCGGTAGGGAAGTTCCCTGCACTTTTCTCTCTTGTCGCATCCTTTCCGGGTAAAGGCGATCTGCTCTCGATAACCGATCTCGGGTACCACCGCGAGACTGAATCAGCGGCTGCGAAGGCACGGGCGAATGGCTGGCGGGTGGAATGGCGGGATCATCACCGATGGCGTGACGATGAGGTAAGAAAAATTGAAAACCTGGTTTCGATGCTCCACATCGATACATCTGTCTGTGCCACAGCGATTGTTTCGCGCGATCTTGCACCGGAGATTCCGGCTGCCGCTGAAGTTGCACGTGTCGTTTGCGATTATGATCTCTGGAAAAACATCGATCCCCGCTCAGCAGTTCTGGGGCAGGTACTCCAGAGAAAGAAAAATCGGGAGCATGTCCGTGACCGTCTTGTTCAAGGAATATTTACTGACGAGCAGATCGAACACGAATATGCAGAGATAAAAGCTGAAATGGATGTAATGATGCTCAACAGCCTTAAAAAAGCAACAATTCTCGGCAATAAATACCGGATCGCGTTCGCACCCCTTTATGGCTATCCGAGTGAGACCGCACATTTCATCCGTTCCGAGAAAAAAACCGATATCGAAGTGATCATCGGAAAAGACGGGAAGTTCTCGCTACGATCCGTACCACCGGTAAGCCACCTGATAGCCCGGGAGTTTGGCGGCGGCGGACATCCGAATGCGGCAGGGGGCTCGTTTAATTTTACCGTAATCGAGAGGTTCACCTGGTGGCTGTTCAAAAAGAGCAGGCATTTCGACGAATTCGTAAAGATCGCAGAGCAGTATGAGTAATGAAAGAACCGTGTAGTTCCCCGCTTTTATGCCATGTATAGGGTAAATATTCGATCGGTTGCAGTATTATTATAACTTGAACCATCCACGAAATATTTATTCTCATCTGTCGTAACACAATTCGGTTAAAATGAAAAAGATCTATCTACTTATCGGCTTTCTCTGCCTCTTTGCGTTTGCAGTGATGCCGGCACAGGCGTTTACTGCGAAGACGCTATACATTACTCTCAACGGGAACGGTGACGCACAGATGGATATGCAGTATGATCTCTCGTTTGCCGAACAGGTAGCAATCTTTGTTCATGCTGTAAACCCCATGTCAGAACTCCAGAATGTCCTTCAGGAAAATTTCAACGGGCCGATTACGGTTGTCCGGGCTGATACTTCCTCAGCGGAAGTAGACATCCCCTCCTTTGCCACGGTCACACAGTCCGGCGGCGCAACAACGATGACCACCCCGGCACTTTCGTTCGCCCAGGCACAGCAGATCATGCAGCAGTATTGGTTTGCATCGCTCATCTCTCCAGATCTGACACCTCAGGTAACCACCATCACCTTCCCTGACGGTTACCAGGCAACCTATAATAACCAGATTAGCCTCCCATCGGTCTCGCATACCCTTGTATAATCCGATTTTTCTTTTTTGATAACGTGTCCGGGAATGCGTATAACCCGGAGGTTCAACGTTTCACCATGCAGTTTTATAGAGAATCCTTCTCCCATTTTACGAATACATAAACTACTGGGGGCAACTGGTAATCAGGGTGGGGAGCAACCCACCGGAAGACAGGTGAAATATATGAAAAATACCAGAATAACAATGCTTTACGGTATCTGTATGATCTGCCTCGTCGCGGCAGTCATGCCGGCAGCAAGTGCTCTCGGGAACGGGACTTCATGGAACGACAATCCTGAACATATCACCGCGATGCAGGCAAGCGTGGCGTATGTTGGGGCAATCGGGCAGGCGCAGATGAACGGTACGATAACTTATATCGATACCATCAGCAATAGTGCCGGGACCGGCCAGCTCTCCTCCATTGAATCCCAATTCACTGGTACAGTTACTTCAGTACAGTCAATGACCACGGCCGATCAGATAAAAGCCGCAGAAACACAGATGAGGGCGGACCGGAATGATTTCATGACCGATGCAAAAAGTTCGCTAACGGAGTATAATGGAACTGGAAAGGCTCTCCGTCAGAGCGTCAATGCTTCAGTAATGGCACAGTCAGGTACGATCCAGACCCTCAAGAACTCGTGGTGGACCGCACGCGAGACCGCTCGCATGGATGAGTTCGCGCAAAACGACCAGAACCGGAACAATGTACTGGCGAAATTATCCGCAAAAGGCATAGATGTCTCGCAGGCACTGGCAGTAGAAAACCAGATCCAGCAGGAAGGCACTGCACTAAAGACCGCATTTGGCAACCAGGATGGAAACGCAGTCAAGGCAGCAAATGAACAGCTTGCAACACTATGCGGCCAGTTCCGTGATATCATGAAGGGCTACCGGAACGCACACCCTGCCAGGGGAGCCCCGACACCTACGGTTACCGCTCCAATATCGGTATAATCTTTTTTATTGATGTTCGATTTGATAGGGCCGCGGTCGCAAAAGTACTAAGGAAAGCACGTTATTTTCGTTGATTGGACGATCGCACTGGCTGCTTCTTCCACTCATCGATATTTTCACAATCATGCTCGAACGGGAGCCGGTGCCGGTCACAATAATACCGGTGACAGTAATCGCAGAAAAAAGGGAGGTACACCCGTTCCCCGCAGACCGAGCACGATGCAAAAACCGGATATTTTTCTTTTCTGCCAATTTTTGAGAGGAATTTCGTAATTTTTTTTATGATGTCCATGAATTGTACTTATTTTTCTTCCCAAAAAAGCGTGCAGGAACAATGTGCTGATGGGATATCCCTCAAGTTCAGGACTCATGAGAATGAACGCAAGAATTCCGTTCACGGATCAGCATAATGGCTAATATCAGGAAGAGGCTGACCGTCTGAGGGTACGTATCGATAATATATGGCAGGGGCATTACACCCAAAGGATCAATCCATGGATAATACCAGACGAAAAGCGGGAGCAGGGAGATTGCGGCAAATATCAGCATCTTCATACGATAACTGTAATCTTTAAACAGGAAATACAGGGGCACCACCAGAATGATAAAATCGTACGGCTTGATCCGCGGCAGTATCATAAAGAGAGAAAATAAGCTTATTGAATAGATTTTCAGATCATTTTCCTGGTTTTTCCGGATACAATACCAAGCTGCACCGCCGATAATGCAAATATAGGCTAGGGATACAACAATCATAGGGAGCAATCCGCCGATATTTGCCCGGTTTAACAGATCCCCAAACATGGAAAATGGCGTGGGAGTGTTATACCCCGCAGTATCATAGAGAGGACTTGAACTGCCACCGATAGTACCCAGGTAAGAAATAAAGAACGGGGGATTCAGGAAGAAGGACCCAAGGAAAATTGCAGCGAGCACCCCCATTGATATAAGGATGTACTTCAAGCGGTCCGCCAATGAACGCTTAACGACAAAGTACATAGCGATAAATGGAATTGTGATGAGCGAGATCGATGCATTCAGGCCCATCACGACTGCTGATTGCCAGAATTTCTCTTTTATGAGTAAGTACATAATAATGGAGAACAAAAAGAAAAAAATTATATCTTTGTTACCGGTGATGAAGTTCCAGAACAGACAGATAAATCCAGAAAAAAGAAGCGTGATAAAAAAGAGATAATGTGGATCTTGATCCAAAGTAAGGAGGACATAGCTGCTGACAATAAGGATGGCGATGAGAAAGGCGTAGTATACCCAGATATTCTGGAAGGTAAAAATAAACTGAAGAAGCCAGAAAAAGAACAGGGTATGAGGTGGATAGGTGAACGGGAGATTGTCACCAGTATACTGGTTGACATTTGCCACTATGTAGGGATTCTGACCATGGTTAACAGACTGTACCGCCCCTAGAAAGACGCGGTAATCCCATCCGGAATGCGGATCAGACATTCCGAAATATAACGGCACTGCGGCAAGACAGATGAGGATTACGCAGAACGCTATGTACGCATATTTCCAGAGATCCTGTGAACGAGTCGATACTTCCTTTCTTTTTTTCGTCTTGATCCCCTTATTTTTTCCTGATCGCGCGATTATTTTCACAACCCTGGATTATGGATAATTTTTAATGAGGCGTTTATTTAAGAATACTGATTTGAAAATGACAATTAACAGGAACATGAAATAGCTCTTTTTAAAATTCAGGGTGTCCCGATACCGGTTATTGAAGATTCCGCAAGTAAGAAGCGATTCACAGGTTCAAAAAAAACAGGCATAAACCCTTAAAATATGTTTTTCAATAAAAAATGCCTCATATGAAAAACTCTTATCAATACACTCCCAAGAGGTTGTATCATGCCTCCGGAACCTCCCGGCCGTGCTGAAGTAAAAGAACGCGTCAACAGGCTGTCGGCAGAGAAAAGCCCGTACCTGCTCCAGCACGCTCACAACCCGGTCAACTGGTATCCATGGGGAGATGAGGCTTTTTGGCGGGCAGCCCGGGAAAATAAACCAATCTTCCTTTCCATCGGGTATTCGACCTGCCACTGGTGCCATGTTATGGCGCATGAATCTTTCGAAGACACGGAAGTAGCAGCGCTGTTAAATCGGGATTTTATCGCGATTAAGGTTGACCGGGAAGAGCGTCCTGACATCGACAGCACATACATGACGATATGCCAGATGATGACAGGGCAGGGCGGCTGGCCACTCACCATCATCATGACGCCAGAGAAAAAGCCGTTCTTTGCAGCAACGTACATCCCGAAACTGGGCAGATTTGGCATGACCGGACTCGTCGATATACTCGATCAGATCTCCCGGCTCTGGCAGGATCAGCGCGATGAACTCCTTGCATCGGCAGAAAAGATAGTATCAGTGCTCGCTACTTCCAAAGAGGAATCACCGGGATCAGTACCGGATATCCGTGTCCTTGCAAAAGGATACGAGGACCTGTCCCTGATGTTCGATGAAACATATGGGGGGTTTGGAACGGCCCCGAAATTTCCCACTCCCCACAACCTGCTCTTTCTGCTCCGGTACGCGAAACGGACCGGCAATCCGCGAGCCCTGAAAATGGTCACAAAGACTCTGACCACGATTCAATATGGAGGTATCCACGACCAGATCGGCGGAGGATTTCACCGGTATTCAACTGACTCCCGATGGAGGTTCCCGCATTTCGAGAAAATGCTCTACGATCAAGCGCTTCTGCTGGCAGCCTATACCGAAGCATTCCTTGCAACAGGTATGCAGGAATTCCGGAAAATTGCCGAGGAGATCATAACTTATGTATGCCGGGATCTGGTATATCCGGACGGTGCTTTCCTGTCAGCAGAAGACGCAGACAGTCCGGGTGGAGAAGGCGCTTTTTACCTCTGGAGAACGGACGAATTGCAAGACGTCTTAGGGACTGACGACGCCAATCTTGCTGCTAGGATCTACAACGTAGTTCCTGAAGGAAATGTTCCCAGCGCTGAAAAGGGAAAGGAACAGAATATTCTGTACCGTGCATGTTCCAACAAAGAATGCGCATTGACGACGGGGCTTAACACCGCTACACTGGAACAGCGACTGGATTCGATCCTGACACGGCTCTTTGCTTCCCGGGATAAGCGCCCGCGACCGTTTCGTGATGACAAGGTTCTTGCAGACTGGAACGGTCTGATGATCGGAGCCCTTGCTCAATCCGCACGGGCATTTAAGAACGAACAATATCTTGCAACGGCAGAACGAGCTGCACAATTTATCCTGACGCGGATGCGCAATCCTGACGGAGGTCTGTTTCACCGCTACCGGGACGGAGAGACTGCAATCCCCGGTTTTGCAGACGATTATGCTTTTATCATCAGTGGACTGATAGGGCTGTACGAAGCGGGTTTTGACCCGCAGTATCTTAAAGCTGCGAACGAGCTGAATGCGTATTTCATGGCGCATTTCCTTGACACCCGTTCCGGAGGATTCTTTTCGGTATCGGATGAGTCAGAACAGGTTCTAGTCCGGAAAAAGGAACTGTATGACGGTGCTATCCCCTCGGCAAACTCGGTGGCAATGGAAAACCTGGTCCGACTGTCGCGTTTGACCGGTAAGACGGCGCTTGAACATGAGGCATACAATCTAGCCCGATGGTCTGGTGCGATAGTAAACAAACATCCTTCCGGCTATACACGTTTCCTGTGTGCACTGGATTTTATAATAGGTTCTGCGACAGAGATTGTCATATGCGGTGAACGTGATGCCGATGATACACAGATATTGATCGATACGATAAATAACCAGTATCTCCCTTCAATCACAATACTTTTGCTCGAACCGGGATCTTCGCAAGCATTAGCGGTTATGGCGCCGTTTACCAAGGATCTCAGGATACAGGAGGGAAAGGCGACCGCTTATGTCTGTACCGGCCAATCCTGCGCACAGCCTACCACCGACCCGGGCACGCTTCTGAAACTTTTGGGTTTCCGGTAAGAGAAAATATTTTGGAAAAGAACGGAATTTCATTAAAGATTTTTTAATGCCACGAGATCTTTCACTCCAACAAGTTTCCATACCAGTGATCGCTCCTCTTCTGCAATCTTGGCAGGTGCATCGAAAGGAGAGTGGCCGAGAGCTGCCAGGATATTGCATGAAAGATCCCTTTCGACGATAAGATTTACGAATTTTTCCCGGATGATCTTCTTCTCGATCGAATCGTGGACTTCTTCCAGATACCCCTGGAGGGTGACAAAGGTGTATGATGAAAGATCTTTTGTGTATCGTTCAATCTCAACTGACACATAGGGGCTTTTCCTGAAGTACTCGAGTTTTTTTCCGTACTTAGTCGATAAGAAATAGAGAAATGACCCATCAAAAACGTAGAGAAAGGGTGCGATATAAGGATACTTTTCACCTTGGAATGCGATCCGGCAGACATAGCCTTTCTCGATCAGCCTGTCGTACTCCTGTTTCTCCATCCGAGGGATCCTGATAATTTCCATACAACTCACAACAATCTGCGTTCCTTATAGGAACAGATAAATCTTGTTAATATGATTTCTGAAAATCCGGATAAAAATGCAATTATTTTTCAATCCGGTATCCTGCATTTTTCCACGCTGCCATCCCACCAAGGAGGTTGGTGACATTCCGGTACTGGTGAGCTGCAAGAATACTGGCTGCAAGACCGCCTTTGTACCCTCCATCGCAGTAGGTGACAATAGGTTCGTCGCGCGGAATCTCTGTGAGGTAATCGGGGAGTTCCCCTATGTAGCGGTGATGCGACCCGCGAATATGCCCTACACGGTTCAGGTCCTTGACATCCCGGACATCAAGAAGGAAAAGGTGTTCATGATCGAGACGTTCCTTTAGCTGCTGAACCGTACAGGTACCGATAAATGCAGTCTCCAGTGCAGATTTAGACCATGCAGAAAAACCTCCGGTAAGCCATCCCCTGAGGTTATCGTAGCCGAGTCGGACGAGGTGGGCGATAACAGGATCCGGGTCGAGATTGAAATCATCTACTATAACAATGGGTTGATCGTACCGGAGGAACCAGCCCATGAATGATGGCAGCCCTTCACGCCAGATGGAAAGACTCTTCGGAATAAAGCCGGCAGCAAAACTCGTAGGAGACCTGATATCAATGATCTGGCAACCGGACTTCCGGAGAGTGTTTACTTCATCGACGGACAGCAGCTGAAAGACCGGTGTGTGGTGCAGGACCGGTGCGCCCTGAATATTGGAACGTTCCATTTGCCGAAAATAAGGGGGAGTGTACGGGGACTCGTTAATGCGCCGGGCAACAAACGCTTCACGACCATTGAGAAGGGCAGGATTTGTCTGTTTTTCATAACCAATGGTCGTGAGCGGACGATCGGAAATCTCATCACCACAGACTGATCCTGCCCCATGTGCTGGGCAGACGATAACTCCATCGCCAAGCCGTAGGATCTTTTTCACAACACTGTCGTAAATTTTTCCTGCCATCTCCGCATTGCGTTCCCTGCCGTAAAAATCGGTCCTCGCGATACCCCCTGCAAACAGGGTGTCTCCGCAGAAGACGGCATAGGGTTTATCTTCAGATTCCCGGTCGATTAGGATAAGAGAGATGCTCTCCTCGGTATGACCAGGGGTCTCCAGAATCGTCAGGTCAAGCGAGCCAAAGGTGAACCGATCGCCTTCGCGGACAGGTTTGCCATAGGAGAATGCCAGGTTCGCGCCGTGACAAATCGTTGCACCACACCGGTCCGCCAGTTCGGTGGAGCCGATCACATAATCCTCGTTCCGGTGAGTCTCGAAGATATGGGTAATGGTGCAGTTGTTACGGGCTGCTATCCCGAGGTAGATATCACAGTCACGCCGCGGATCGATCACTGCTGCTTTCCCCCCTGCTCCCACCATATAAGAGTTATGGGCAAGGCCTTCTGAGACAACCCTCTCGAACAACATGATGTCTCCCCCGTTTCATCCAACTGTACGTTTGGTCCGTAAATACGTTACGAAAAAAGGAGAAATCAGATTTGAGTCGATCGGCTATCCTTCACGGCATGATATAAGGATACCGGAGAAGGATCGGGGTTCTGGCAGTTCCGGGTTCTTTGATGATGGCACAGAGTTCTGATAAACTCACCGGAACGTACCCGACAACCTCAGCGCTGACGTTGATCCTCTTCTTATCGAAATCTATAAACGGGTAGTTCAAGAGGTCGTTGTTGTGGTGATGGCCATGCACAACCCACCCGTTAAAATCCGGCGGCACATCAGCAGGATCGTGGATGAGCAGAAACCGGATCCCCTCGTGTTCTAGTGTAATGTACGGGACAGTCTCCAACTCTCCATCATCATGGTTTCCCCGGATAAACGTGATGTTGCCGTTGAGCTGATCGCGGTAAAAGCGGGCCGGCGGTGCGCCGTTGCCGTACCGTAAATCCCCCATGTGGTACACCTGACCTGTAACGGGTATTGTATAATTCCAGTTCCTCACCAAAACCGTATCCATCTCATCAGCATTATCAGAGAGAAAAGGGCGTGAACAGTACCCGATGATATTAGTATGGCCGAGATGAAGGTCCGCGATAAGGAAAACCGTATCGTCTGGTGCATGCATAGGACCCTGCAGTTCAAATCCTGCTTCTCTCCGGAACTGCTCGAGGGTCTGCATCCACGATCTGATGTCCCGCAGCTCATCAGCCCGAATCCACTGTTTTCTCAGGAGATCATATTCAGCAAGTATCTCTTGCCCGTGCATTACGGTAACCCGAAGACCAGTCTCATCAAGCAGGACTGGCCGTATTGCGAACTTTTTTCCCTTTTGCATCAGTCGGTCCAGAAAGGAAAAAACCCTGCTCCGGATGCCAGGCAATGTATTTTCTGATGGTCTTGGATAATGATTCAGAGTGGAGAGCACAGCAAATATCTTGGATGCTCTGCGGGTATCAAGACGGTTTGCTATGGTCACGTGGAACCATTTCTGGTCGGGCTGTGCATCCCACCCGTTAAGGCTGGTAGTTATGCTTTGCAGGCTACCAGCGATTTCAGTTGTAAGGTCCCTGAGGGACACTGACGGAGTAACAGGAAAAGCGATGACACTGCCGTGAAATCCCTCACGTTTCTCGCAACCAGCGATAATATATGGTACCATACTGTACTTCTGGGCAACCTGTTCGATGGTTTCGAGAAGAGTCCCCGCTGTGACTTCTTCATTGAGAACCAGCGGACCGAATATTGTTACATGCGGGTGCTGCTCAAGGTAATCCTCAATGCCAAACATCCGGCCTATGGAAAAAATCGACTTTTTGATCCGCCATTTTGTCCGGGCCAGACGGATCTCGATAAGATAAATGTCATCCATACAGCAAGCAGGTGGTTACGATATTTGCGGTCATAATGGTTAAATCTTTGATTGCCTCTTTCAAAGAACGATCACAAGGATTGCAGGAAAATATCATGACAAATATTTCAAATTATAATTAATTATTAGATTTTACGTTGATGCAACAAAACAAGCAATTGATGTTAACAAAATTAAAAGTTAAATACAAAACGTTATAATTAGCAAAGTTCAAACTAGTGAAGAACATGCTGTGGATACTAGCATTAACCAAAAATCAAAAAAATTAATATAAAGAAATTTTCTGAAAAATGCTGCCATGACAATTCCGGAGTACGGGTATGACAAATAAAATCGATATTCCTCTTGGCAGTATAGGAATTATTGTCTTAATATTACTGTTTGTATTATCAGCGGGGTGTATCAAACAGGTCGAGCAAACTCTGAACATATCCGATAATGCTTCACCTCTTGCACGACTACCATTACCTGGTAGTACGAACACAGGTTCTGCCGTACCTGCCGAAGTTCAGGCTTCTGGAACGCCCGCAGGTCCGAGCACTGTAACTTCCGCTGATCCCATATACCCGGAAGACTGGTTCCAGACCTACCGGAACCTTTCGGGAAAGGAAGGGAGAAATATACCTCTTCCGGTAGAAAATGACTGGAGTTCGCGAATCCCCATTTATACCTTGGATTTTTCGCCTATCTATTGCGCCACTGCGATAGAAGTGAATGTGACCCAGGGGCCGCTGGTGATCATCTTTAAGGCGACTCCTAATTTTGATAATCCTCAGATCTCATTTGCCGACGTTACGGTCCGGGCACTTCCCTCAAAAGAGATCGTCGCCAATGAAAGAATCGATCATTATCTACAGCCGCTGGATACAGCCAATACCACTATGGGGGGACCGACTGAATACGGTGCACCCGATGAAAAACAGATAGTAGTATACAAAGATGGTTTGTACCACATTACAGTGGATGGCAACCAGATCGCGGTGGACATATCTGTGTATACTGGCGATTCGCCAGTTGGAGCATCCGGAAGTACATCTGAGGCACCATCATCACAAAACACATTATCTTACTGGTAAAGATTGGGGGTGTTCCAGAAATACTCGTTGAGATGAACGTGAAAGATGCTGCTGGATAGACCTGTGCTATCCTCTCCAAAGACCGGAATCCGGAAAACCCAGCCTTTTAGATTATCAACCTGCGAAGAATTCGCCCACGATATATTGGAGAATAATCATATCCGCGTGCATATGCTCAGCACTGATTTTATGTACAATCTAATGAACTCTGAATATTCTGGGGTTGTCCCAAACTTGGTTTCGGAGAAAATTTCAGAAAGGCAATTCAATATAATATATTTTTAAAATTTTTATTATTTTATATCATTTAAAATAACATTCTCATCAAATTTCTAAGATAAATTAATAAAAAAACATTGATTCTATCTTAATATCAATAGACTTTTGTTAACAATTTACATAGATTTTTTTATACCGGGGTACAATACTCTACTAATTCATCCCGGCGTTACTGTGGTTGTACGATATGTTCGAATCAAACCGGCGGGATTGTTAGATATATCAGGGACGGGAGGGCACCATGGTTCTGGATTTTCCGGTTATGCTGTCATGTACTTTCACCCTCATCGGACTCAACGGTATATTCACGAAGATGAAAAACAGCATCCGCATTACTAAAGACAGGCTCCCTCCAGGCTCTGATCCCCTGCCCGGGTCCAGTGTTCCTGAAAAGGAATTGCCGGCACTGGATGTGACAACCGTCCGTGCAGTTGGTGAACAGGTCCTTGCAATTCTTGCCGAATATTCATGGGAAGGAGTGCTCTCCTTTGCAGCGGTTATTGCGATAGCTCTGGTATCCGGCTGCATCGTGATGTTCATCGATCTCCCTTTACCGGTTATGATCTACCTGAGCTTGGTGGCCCTTGCGGCAACCGGGCTCTCAGTAAAAACAATTATCCGGCGGCGTGCCCAGGGAACCTGGCTCCCTCCAGGAGTATTCCGGGAAAAAAGCGGTCCTGTTCCCGTCACGGACCGGGTACCGGATTGCCCGGGTGTGCAGAAATCCGCACAATTCCTGCAAGCATCAGGTGTCCCGGAAGAGGCGTCGCTTGCCACCCTGGACAGGTACTGGGTCCTCGAACCTTATTCCTTCGTGAAAATCGAGCGGATTGGAAACGATGGATTCACCTACATCGTAGTTGAACCCGTCATCTCCCAGAAAGAGAAGACAATTCTGATGGAGACCTATACGCACCTCCGGGATATCATCATCTATGACAACACGGAGAAAGGCCGGGACGAGCGCATTGATCCGGTCGCAGTAGCCCGGATCATCCGGCAATTCGATCCGGACATCACGGAGGATCGCGTCGCCGTCCTGAATTATTATATCAAGAGGGATCTCTCCGGTTATGGTCCTCTTGAAGTCACTATGCAGGACCCGGCACTTGAGGATATCAGCTGCAATGGTCACGATCTCCCGGTCTTTGTCTTTCACCGGACGTATGGCAGCCTGCCGACGAGCATTATCTTTACCGAGAGTGAACTGAACCAGTTTGTTCTCAAACTCGCCCAGAAAGCAAACAAGCAGATGTCGCTCTCCAATCCGATGGTTGACGCTACACTCCCGGATGGAGCCCGGGTCCAGATCACGTACGGAGACGTGGTCTCAACCAAAGGCAGTTCATTCACAATCCGGAAATTCCGGGCAGACCCCATGACGCCGCTGGACCTCATCCGGTTCGGGACATACGATGCACAGACCCTGGCGTTCCTCTGGCTTGCCATCGAACACCGGAAGAGCCTGCTGGTAGTCGGCGGTACTGCCAGCGGCAAGACATCCATGATGAACGCGGTATCCCTCTTCATCCCGCAGAATGCAAAGGTGGTGTCGCTTGAAGATACCCGCGAGATCCAGCTGCCGCACCGGAACTGGCTCCCCACCCAGACCCGGGAGCTCAACGCGGAAGGGATCAAAGGCGATATCGATCTCTTCGCCCTCTTAAAAGCCTGCATGCGGCAACGCCCGGAATATATTATCGTGGGCGAGGTCCGGGGCGTGGAGGCCCAGACCCTTTTCCAGGCCATGAACTCCGGCCACGCCACCCTTTCAACTATCCATGCGGGCAGTGTATACGAAGCGATCAACCGCCTGACACACGACCCTATCAACGTCCCTCCCGTGATGTTTCAGGCGCTCGACCTTGTTATTGTGCAGGCTATCTATACTGTTGGAAAGACGAGGATCCGGCGCTGCCTCTCCATTCACGAGATTGAAGTCACAAAGACCGGGGAGATCAACCCTGTTCTCCTGTTTGAGTGGAATATCGCGAATGATACGTTCAGGAGAGTCTCGCAGAAATCCAAGGTCCTCGATGAGATCGCCTTTCACTGCGGCTGGGGTGCAGAAGAACTGGAACACCAGATCAAAAAGCGCGAGGAGTTCTTCCACTGGGCTGTCGATGTGGAACCTCCTACCCTCAGCGACCTTGCAAATGCCATAAACGATATGGGTGACTAAAGACGTGTTCCTGCCCCCTGCACTGAGACGAGTCGGGAAGAAGCTGACGGATTTTGAGCTGATGATCCATGGCAGTAATCTCCGCAATGTACTCCGGTCAGCCCATATGCCTTTGACCGCCGAGGAGTATCTCAGGACGGTCCGGATCAACCTTGCCGGCACCCTCGCGATATTCTTCACCCTCTGGGCGTTTTTTATCTTCAGCGGCTTCAATCTTGATATCTTCGGTCTCGAAACCAGCGGTACCCTTCTCTGGGTCCTGTTGTTCATCCTGATCGTCCCCGGGCAGTACGTTATGCAGATGTACTACCCGCAGATTGTGGCTCAGGGAAGAAAGAGCCGGATTGACCTGGACATGCCCTATGCGATATCCTACATGCAGGCCCTCTCGACTACCATGCCCCCGTACGAGATCATCCGCAAAGTTTACGAAGAGCATGACATGTTTGGGGAGATCTCCAAGGAATTCGGCATGATCGTCCGGGATGTCGAACTGTTCGGCGACGATATGAATGCGGCTATGAAGAACCTCCAGCACACCACGCCTTCCACCAACCTTCGCGACTTTCTCAATGACCTCGCTATCGTCTTCGACAGTGGCGGGAATGTCACAACGTATCTCGGGGCAAAGACCGAGTACTACCGTGACCAGGCTAAACAGGAACTCGAACTGGTCTTAAAGACCATCGAGATCATGGCCGAGGTCTACGTCACGGCATTTGTGGCGGGCCCCATTGCCCTCATTATTATGATCGTTGCGCAGGGCATGACAAATTCCACGGGAATGGCCTGGGTTCTCCCGCTGATGTACATTTGTATACCTGCAGGTGCGATCGTCCTTATCTGGATCCTCTCTCTGATGCTTCCCCCGGAGAATATGGAGATTTCCCGGAAAGAGACCATTGAACATGATTTCGGATCCAATGTACCGGGATCCCATGAGAAGGCGCTTTCCGAAGAAGACCCGAAAAACCGAAAGTTTTACAAAAGGATCGCAGCAAACAAACGATGGAATTACCTTCTTGGCCTCCTTCGCCATCCGTTCAGGACATATATCCGGAGTTATTATTACGGTATTGGTCTTGGGGCACTTTGCGGTGGGATTGTTACCTGGGTCTGGCTCACCGGAGGATTAGACACGTTTTTTAAGCATGATGTAATGGAAACCGCCCTCTGCCTTATCATCATCGCCTTCATGGTACCGGTTGCCCTTTCCTATGAGGGGCGACGCTGGTATGTCCATAACATCGAATCCCACCTGCCGGATTTCCTCAGGGAACTCTCGGATATGAAAGATATCGGGATCACCCTGCACGAGGCAATCCACCGGATTGCCGGGGCGAAACTCGGTGTTCTGAGCTCTGAGCTGTCCGTTGCCTCCAAGGATATTGAATCCGGTGCGTATGTCAATACCGCCCTTGTGAGGATGGAAGAGCGGATCGGCCTCGTCTCCGTGAAACGTGCGATCTCACTCCTTGTGCGGGCCAGCGAAATTACCACGAACCTCAGGCAGATCTTTATCATCGCAATCACCGATTTCGAGTATTATCTCAAACTAAAACGGGAACGGTCAAACACCACAATCGTCTACGTGATGATCATCTATCTCTCGTTTGGAATCTACCTGTATACGGCATACCAGCTGAGTGTGCCGTTCCTTTCAGCCTTCAAAGGAATGAATGTGACTATTGACACGGCCGGCAACCTCACGGAAATGTTCAACATCGGCATCATCCTCGCAACCTTCTCCGGTATCATGGCAGGCCAGTTCAGCTCAAACAGCATCCTCGCCGGTTTCAAGCATAGTATTGTTCTCCTGGCAGCCACAATCGCGATGTTCATGGTTGTGATGTGAAGTCCAGGGAAATTTATTGTACCCGGGCGAAGACAATAAAATACAAAATCGTGGGTGTTCGTAGGATTATCAAATCAATTCTGCGGGTATTAATTAACTTCAAAGATAGAATGAACCCGTTGAAATCGTATTGCCCGTCCCCTTATCCACAACCAGCCAGGTAATCTTGGTATTATTCGTAAGAATCATGTTCCCGAACTGCATCCCCGTACCACTGCCAAAATCCTGCCCGCCGACAAAGAAGGTATCCCCGGCTTTGATGGTTGCGTCAGAATTTTCGCCACTGTTACCTACCTCAGAAAAATTCTGGATGTTACCGCTCCCGAGATCGTTGGTAGACAGGGAAGTCTCATTATCACCGGAACGTAAAACCACATTGATTGAACTGAGCAGGAACGGGTCACCTCCTTCGTGTTCAAAATAGATCCCCGGGTTGATGTTGTTCTGGGCCAACACCGGAGTCGCCCGTATTGAACTCTGGGGGCTTTTTTCAGAGCTCCCGGAAAATCCTCCGGCATAGGTGCTTACGATCGCCGCAATCATGACCGTCACTGCAAGCATCAGCATGACACCGACCACCGGTGATACAGCATCAGTCTGGTTTCTGCCGGGTCTCACTCGACCACCACATCTTTGTCAAAGATGACCTGCCCGCTCGGGGTATGGACAATCTTTACCGTGATGACCGCACCTGCCTGATAGCCGGTGGGAAGATCCAATGTATCAGCACCATCACTCAGGAGATAATTCAAGCCGGGATTGTAGGATCCTGATGGCCCACAGAACTGGGCAGGAGTCACAAGGACATCCCCGGGCATCAGAACCGCAGATGTATTCCCAAACCAGCTCGCAAATCCACCAGGTGAAGGTTGAAGAGGGGAGCCGACGAACCGATTATTGTCATTGATAAACAGGACTCCACAGTACATATTGGGAGGAAAATTACTGTTACTCCAACTATTATTTCCTGAAACCGCTTCCTGTCCGATCAGGCCTCCCTTGACAATCTGTCCCGATGAGTTCGTGAAATACGTGGTAATGCTCAGGTCCTTCGTCTGCAGGGGGCTTCCACTGATATGCTCGATCGTCATCGCCGGTACAGAAAAACTGCCATAAGACCGGTTCTCGTAAAAATGGACATCAAGGGTTGCAGTGGGGGCTTTATTATTCGTGCCGGAGAAACTGCCGGCCGCTGCGCTGACAATGGCGGCGATAATGATCGTCACCGAGAGCATCAGCATGACTCCAACTACGGGGGAGACCCCCTCATCATTTTTTCCCATTCAGGCACATCCTTGAAGATCGGGCCGATTTGGATCACTCATAATTTGGTATGGTTCAACAATTGGAATTCTTTAGCCAAGTTCATTGAAAGGAAAATTTATTTAATAAGTATGGTTAACGTTTCATATAAATTTAACACTTTAGTTTACCAAGATTGTAACAGAAAAAAACATTTTTTTTCATTATCCGGTGCTGATTTTTTAGAGACTGGATAATACTGGAATGATAAGACAAAACAATGGTGGGAGAAAAATGACAGTGAAAGATAGCCTGACCATCCGTAAAAGAATTCCTCTGATAAATGGATATTTTCACAAAGATTTCGCGAGTCGGGTATCTTTTACCGTCTTTTCTGAATATACCACCCCACATAACCCTCTTGCATCATATGGAGTTACAGGATGACCTGCAGAAAAGGTGCCGATTCCGGAGTCTCAGAAGTGGTCGGGGAGATGCTCATGATCGCCCTTGTCATCCTATTAATCTCGGTATTTTCTGCAACACTTTTCAATTTCCTCCCGGCAGAACGCGATCCGAGTATTAACATTATGATGACCAATGACCAGCAGAATATAACCCTCTGGCACAAGGGCGGGGACTGGGTAAAGATAGAAGATCTAACCGTCAAGGTCGAGGAGACAAACGGCACATCATTTTCCTATAAGAACAACAATCTCATTCTTGTCCCGAATAAACCTGTGTTCGATCTCGGGAGCAATATAACAGTACAAATGCCAACAGATCTCGAAGGGAATGAGACAGTCGAACTGGTTACGCCACACACAGTAATCTATACCGGGGTGGTCAGCCTGTGACCGATGATGCTGTAGCCCCCGTTGTTGCCGCTATGCTTATTCTTGCCATAGGAGTAACGTTTTTTGCCGCATGGAATGCCTATTATGTTCCCTCAATGAAAGCACAGTCAGAGATTACCCATATCAAAGACGTCGAGACCGGGTTCCTGCGGTTTTCATCGGATATCGAAAGCGCTGCGTCTCTGAAAAGAAGCATGCAACTCTCAGAACTGATCCCGCTGGGTGGCGGGGAGTTTACCTTTGATCCGGTGAAGTCCGGGGGTTCACTCATGATCCAGAACGATACCTATGGATATATGCGTATCATCATCAACGGAACCAATGCGACACCGGCAATTAACTTTCTTCATCTTTCCAATTATTCATATCAGCCGGTGAACAATTTCTGGCAGGACCAGGGATATGTATGGTCTTACGGCTACGTGAATGTCACGAAAGACACGCTTTCAACACCTCTTCAGTCAACTAACATGAGCGATGTCGATTACGGCTTGACCGGGGCTTTGTTCAGTCTGGAAACAGTTCCCTGGCCGGATGACCCTACCCAGTGTTCCCAGATAAATGTATACAGCGTGAACATAACACCGGAGGCTGGGTATACTTTCGAGAGTGGTAACGGGAACGGGTTGCTCGTACTGAATAGTTCAATAATGACTCAGCAGTTTACCAATGTTACGAACTTGACCATCAGCGTCAATCATAATCTGCCCGATGGCTTCCAGAGCGCTATCTGGAACAACGTTAATGAAAGCGCCAATGCTCTTAACGAGAGTGCCAATGGAGGCATCCCCATCTGCAGAAATATTGTAGTATATCAAAGTTCAAGCCGGACGATCCAGTTGTTGTTTGATCCGATTCCCAATATGACTCTGAACAGAAAAATAACAGAGATCTCACTGGGGGCAAACTAATCAATAGTCATCGCAGGGTACCAATTTAACGCAATCCCATTCCTGATCCCCTCAGATATTTTTACAGGGAATATGGTATCGCAGAAAGGTCCTAGTGTTTTGGGGATGCACATCACCACCTTTTTTTATAATCCCCTGAATTAATGCTCCTTCACGGATTGTTTTCCGGTGGGGCATTACATTAGAATTTGTGGCAATATAACAGACAGATTGTTAATATCCACAACAATATAGAGAAAAATGAGTATGCAATAAAAAAAGACCCCGGATCCTTTCACCCTCTGTTCTGCTATAAGCGAGACTGGAAAGATGATGAGTAGGATTACCGCCTTGATACCTATATGCAGGAACGGGTTTGCCACAATCCCTGTCATAAACGGATTTAGTTCGATGCCTCCCATCCGGAGAATGACCTGAGTCGTTACGATGTCAAGCAGGAATAATGTTCCGAGGATGAGCAGGAGTTCCAAACTCCGGCGTACCGTTTCATGATCTATTGGACGATATGTCAGCGATGCGAACCGGGCTGTCTGACAGGGCCCTCCGGTAACCATGGCAGATACGTCAATTTCATTGTATTAATTGTTTTTTATTAAATACAAATATTTGATTGTTAAAGGATGTTAAATAATCATATTCATTGAATGGTCCGCTTTTGTCCTTCACCTGGTTTTCGAGTCAAAGGGTAGTTGATCCCCGGTATTCCACCAGATATGGGCACTGTGGGACGCTCCCTTAAGTACAAAACCTCCACTGCAGGGCTGGAGCTCGTGTGCGAAATATGCCTTAAGGATCGTCTTCTGCGATTCTGTCGAACAGTCCAGCCGGTGGTAATATTCCAGTACAACCTCATCTGCGGTCCGGTAAACCGTCGCTTTTTTCTGCTCTACCGTGAGATTCGCGTAGATTCCCATCTCATACAATACTTGCCAGAGACAGTCAGCGAGAGGCTCTCCGGGAAATTCCTTTTCGTGGAACAGTGGCCAGAGATCCCTGCTGACACGTGCCCATGATGGGGGAGTGAGAAACCAGAATAGGTGGACCGTGCCCCGACAACAGGCTTGCATCTTTTCGAGCGCTTCGCCAATCTCCATCATGGAAAGAGAATACGAAGCAATCACTGCGTCAAACGGTCCGCCTAGTTCGCTGAGGGGTACATCTTCCCACCGGAAAGGTATGATTGCAATCGGTCCTGTACCTGAAGAAGCGAGGTTTTTATCCAGTTCTTCCCGCATGGCAACAGAAGGTTCGACAATCGTGACATCACAGCCATTTGCAGCCAACGGAATGGCATGGGTTCCGCTCCCTCCACCAATATCGAGGACGCGGGCACCGGCAGGAATATGCATAACTTTGAGGTGTTCATTCACATTTTCCTGCCAGGACTGGCGGGTTCGGCTCCTAGCATAGAAATCGGTCACGTTCTTCTGGTTGTTCCAGTAAGTGCCAGCACTCTTGAACCTTGGTGTTGATACCAGGGCAAGTTTCTTCTGCCGCCAAAGATCCCGCCAAAAGCCGGGCTGTGGAGGGATTATAGGGAATCCAGGGATCGATGGTTTCATGGCATATCAGTTAGCCCGGCTCATGGTTTCAGTACAGTATAGTATGATTTCGTGCCGCAGTTCCTGCACTTGACTTTACCATCGATAACAACCTGGCGATTATCCATGATTTGCTCCCCGCATACACTACACTTGTCCTTATTCCGGGGAAATCCCGGAATATCGTCTTCAGGAATGGAGATCTGCACGTGTTCAATTTTCAGGATCTCCGGCTCGGGGATCTCTCCGAGAAGCTTGAGCATTTCCTTCTGCTCCAGCTTATCATGTTTCGCCCGGTCTTTTTCATCGACAGCAACACGTACCGCTTTTCCCGTTCCGGTATCGACAAAAGTGGCGGCGAATTTCCCATAATCCATGAACTTTAGGTTGCGATGACCCAGAGAGCAACCGGTGATTGCCTGCACTGCATCAGCCCCGCACCGGTCGATCTCCATGTAGACAATCAGGTTCCGGTTATGCTCATGAGGGTTCATGCCCAGTTCCCGCAATCCTGCAATGGTCAGTCGCGTCCCCAGGACAATCCCGCCACAGACATGCCCGTGAAAGTCCTTTGCCTTGTTGAATAATACTTCATAATCGCTCATTTGATCACCGTGAATACTTTTTCTGATTTGACGAACATCTTATACCTGCCAGTCCGGTTTTGCGGTACTCCACCAGATATGTGCCACACGGGTCCCGTTCCCAAGGATCACGTTATCTCCGTCCTGTCGGAGGACCGTATGGAAATAATTCCTGATGATCTCGTCCTGAGCAGGAGTCTTGCAGTTCAAGCGCTCCCGGAACTCGTCAACGGCTTCCTCAACGTTTACGTATCGTGACGGGGGAAATCCTTGTTCTGCTGTAAGATTGGCAAAGATTCTCATCTCATACAGCACCTGCCAGAGCCATTCCGCCGTTGGTTCCCCGGGGAACGTACCCCCATGCAGGAATGGCCAGAGGTCTTTATTGACCTGGACCCAGGCAGGGGGTGTCAGGAACCAGAAGAGATGGACTGTTCCACAGCAGCAGGAATGCATTTTTTCAAGGGCTTCGCCGATATCCATCATTGTCAGGGAAAATGATGCTATGACGACATCGAACGGCTTGCCCAGTTCGCTGGCCTGAACATCCTCCCAGCGTTTCGGGATAACTATAATATTTTTAATCTTTTCTTCTTTTATCCGGGCTTCCAGCAGTTCCCGCATCACAGGTGATGGTTCGATAACGGTCACAAGACAGCCCCGGGCTGCGAGCGGGATAGCATAAGTACCCGGCCCGGCGCCAATGTCAAGAACCCGTGAGCCGTCAGGTATGTTCATGGCATTCAGACGGGCCTGGGTTTTCTCGTCATGCTTTCCTTCTCCTTTCGTATATACCGTATTCACCTTCTTCTTGTTCCCCCAAAACTGACGGGAGTTACCATAGTTCGGGACTGCACAGTGGGCAAGTTTCAGCTGGCGCCACAGGTCGCGGAAAGATGGGGTGTCACTTTTAGACGCCGTCAGTGACATAGACGGTGAAGTGATTATAGCAGTGGTCGAATCCACGTTCATAACATTACATTAATTTTTAAAGTTATCAACAGATTGTTTTTAATTCTCTAGATGATTTTACTAAAGGATGTCTTCGATGTATTCTTATAATTTATGTGTATGCCACCAGATATGGGCACCAAGAGCCAGGCCGGCCACACGGTAGCCCCGGTCCGTCTTTTCAAGTGAAGTTTCGCAGTATCTCCTGATTACCTCCTCTTGCTCCAGAGTCGAACAATTCAGGCGCTGGTAAAATCCCCGAACTGCATCGTCGATTGTAGGGAAGTAGGCAGGCTCGCAGCCCGGTTCCACAGCGAGATTGGCATAGATGCCCATATCATAAAGTACCTGCCAGAGACATTCGGCAGTAGGTTCCCCGGGAAACTCTGCCCCGTGCAGCTGCGGCCAGAGAGCCGTATTGAGCCGGGCTGTCAGCGGCTGGGTCAGGAACCAGAAAAGATGAACGGTGCCAGTACAGACCGCATTCATCTTCTGGATAGTTGCTCCGATATCTGTGACCATGAGGCTATAAGATGCAATCACGAAATCAAACGGGCCCCCAAGCTCAGCTGGCGCAACATCTTCCCAGCTTTTTGGCACAACGGTAATGGGATGGGTCTGCTGTTGTTGACGGTACATCAGGAGCGCTTCGCGCATCGCCTCTGCCGGTTCAACCGCCACAACGTCACAGCCATGAGCAGCGAGCGGTACGCTCAGGGTCCCGGTGCCGGCACCAATATCGAGCACTCGGGATCCATCTAAGATTTCCATAAGGGCTATCCGTTCTTCGGCTTCCCTCCTCCAGCTGTCTAGATTCTGAATGAAATGATCCTCCAGCCGCTTTTTGTCATTCCAGAACGATTGAGGAGGATCAAACCGTGGTACGGCAAGACGAGCAATTCGCTGCTGTTTCCACAGGTTCTGCCAATACAGATAGGGGAGGCGCTGTGTCCCGGATGCTATATTTATCGGGTTTATCGGTTTCATGGTTAATATATTTGATTAATTTTTTGTATATATTAAGTACAACGATTAAACATTAATGCCGGAAATGGACGGGGAAGAATATGTCAGTACATCTTATATTACTCTGATCTCCTGTGTTTGTCCATTAGAAATCATGGCGTTTTAATTTTGCACCAAATTCCCATGAAAACCAGTAAATAAATGATAAATATTCTTTTGGGCTAATAGTGAGAGGATCGGAAGAAGCACTTGGCAGGATCGTAAGATAATAGGGAACAGATTACACAACAGCGTGATCGGGATGATAACCTATGATGCAGGAAAAAAAACAATGATCGTTGGACTTACTCAGGGCAGTGTCGTGAAATATTCGCCAGTTCCTTATGAGTTATATCTGGCTCTGGTAAACTCCCGGTTTCCTGAAAAAGTCTACCGACACCAGGTAATGGAGGTTATTCCCATAATTGAATGATAACGACTTAAGCCGACGTTAACACAGCAAATAGTATTTTTGTCAACACCGGTTTCAGATCTTTTCAGGTTTTAGAATTTGAGATATATTTTACCAACAAATACACTACTGTGACAAAATTAAGAAAGAAGTCTCTTCCTTAACTTCGCGGAGCTTTTTATTAAGTTTTGCCGACGAACCCTGTCAATGTTGTGGTGGTGGAAGGGGTGCGGTAAGATTATCAAGAAGGGCCAGATCAAGTTCACCCACCGAATGTCCTGCTGAATCCTGTATGGAAAATTTGCAATAAGTAGCATTCCTCCAATTCTCAAAGTAAAATATACCCTGTGTGCGCGAGTGCGCGGGAAAAACTACTGGTTGATCCATGGGAAGAAACGCTTCTGCTACCCCGAATCCCTTATAGCTTTGAAGACTGATTCGATCGGCATTATGTGATACAACAGTTGAATTATGCGATACAAAATTTGGTGCAATACATATTAGCTTAAAGGAGTTCTGATCAAAGGAGAGGTTATCGTTTCCAGCATTGACGATAGAAGTTGATAACATAACTAAATAATCATTATTGGGGAAAGATGGAATTGTTGTGTTTTCTCTCATTTTCGGATCTGCTGCCATTTCATTATATCCTTCTGGTGTTGTTTTTCCAGAAAATTGGTACGTTATGTTAAGATGTTCATTCGCAATTTGAGGTATCTTCCCGGACCTTGAAGAAATATTCCCCAGCGTATTTAGATCGATATTATCAACTTCGGCAACAGTATTTCCTGAGGAATCAAGCACAGAAAATTTGCATGTTTTTGTATTCCTCAGAATCGAAAAAAAGATGGTTCCTGTTGTGTTTGATTTTGCAGAGAGCACTTCAGGTTTGTCCGAAGATGCCAGGATGACACCCGTTGTAGAGAGATCGGCTCCGACCGGGGGGTGCCAGCTGGATTGGGATAAATCACCAATGATTTCAAATGATTTACTGGTGAAAGAGAAATCATTGTTCCCAGTATTTTGGATGGTAACATTTAACAAAAGATAGTCATATCCGTTAGATAAATTTGCTAACTTATTATTAGATTGTATCATTGAATTTAAGACAGATGGCGCCGTCTTAATTGCTTCATTTATTGTGATATTAAGTGAATACGGGGAAGGTTGTCGAGTTGAGATACACCCAGAAAAACAGATGCCCGTAATAATTAGTACGATAAAAAATAATAGAATATTTGATTTTTCCATTTTATTAAGTATGTTTAAATTAATAAAAAGATTTCTACAAAGTTAAGTTTTTATTGTTTTAAAAATTAAATAAGTTAAGTTAATGGAGTGAACATGATATGTTATTCTATAAGAAAGCAAAATCAGAGGGAGTAGTCGCAGTCAAGGCGAATATGGTTCTAACGGTTAGTGCCATAATCATCATACTTCTGCTCATAGGCATCATCGTTTACTACTTTTTGTTTGTTGAGATGGGACGTCCTGCTATTATCATGCTAATTTGCGGTTCCATTAGTGGAGTAATTCTCGGTTTGATAATGGGGGAAAAAGGTGCTGTAGATTCCCTAACCTGAAAATATATGCATTCTGGATTCTGTCAAGTCTGCGGGAGTTCACCCTTTCGAGAAGACATATCGAATTTCAGTAACTCCCGCACGCTTGACAGAACCCTTCTGTTAATCAATTAAAATCAACAAGTAAGTAAAATTTGATTCTTGCAATTTATCAAAGTATTTTTCATGGTTTATCACTTACCTCTTAAGTTAAATGAAAAATATTTATTTTGTTATTTAATAAAATATTGTTAATAAACCAGATGATCACGGGGATTCTGATAAGTTTGCGGTTGATTTAGTATTTTGTCCGAGATAGAAAAATTATTGATCAACCGCGAATCTATCCGGGCCCTTAATCGCTTGATCCAGCCGCGCCTTTTCCTTAGCCAGTGAATACCTGAAGATCTCCGGATGGAGGAGATTGGCTACGTCCATGAGCCCAATAACCCAGCCCAGGATTCCCGTAGCATACGTACTGTCCATGATATACACCTTGCGTTCTGATATTGCCCGACAAGTAATCCCCAGTTCCCGGCAGGTGCCGAGGAATTCGTCGATCGGCGGGATGAAGTGACCGGTGACAAGAATAACCTCCGGATCAAGGAGGTTGAGGGCTTCAACGGTATATTCAGCATTCACGCTCTCCCGGAAATCCTGTTCCTTGTTCAGGCTCCTTCCCCCAACCATCTCAACAGTGGTATTCACGAACTTGGCTGCATAAGCGGGGAAGAGCGGGTGGCAGAAGACTGTATACACCCGGGGCTTATCTGCACCTACAGCCTTGGCTTCGACGTCATTAATGATCGACTTCACGAAACCCGTGATCCGTTTTCCCTGCTCTTCCTGCATGCCAAGCGCTGCAATATAATGGACCATACTGACGAACGTTTCGATAGAATCTTTCTGTTCCTGGAGGGAACGGAGGTAGCCGTTAGCGATCACGACGTTGCAGATCCGGTCGATCTCCCTGTCATCAGTAACTCCGAGGATCCTGAGGAGCTTCGCGATAGACTGCGCACCCATGATCGACCGATACCCGCCAAGGACCCGGGGCCCGGCTTCGGGGATTGGCTCAATCTCTCCCCGACAGGGGAACCGGTACCCGCAGCTGCATATCCCCTCCGGACGACATGAGAGAACCCGGGCCGCCATCGGACCGAAAAAGACCCGGTGGACGATAGTTGCCCCACAGGCCGGGCACCGGGAATCGAGTTCCGTCGTTGCCGGTGTGTTGAACAGGTATACATGGTCGAGAACCTGACGGAGTTCCGCGCAGAGTCCTTCCCCCTGCTCCCGGTCTGGTTCGAGACCTTTAAGATTTTCATGGGTCCCAACAAAGCGCATCACCTGAAACGGGATCGATGGGGCGATCTCACGGATGCGCTCTGCCGCCCCGATCACTTCGCGCTCCCTCCCGCTGATGTACATAGCGGAGACCTCAACGGCCACCCCGGCCTCATGCAGGGTTCGTACGTTCCGGAAGACCGGGTCTGCTGATTTTGCCCCGCATTCGCGGTACCGCTCATTTGTTGACCCTTTGAGTCCGATATTGGCAAAGTCCAGGTACGGGATCAACGACTGCAGGGCCTCATGCGTCATGTAACCGTTGCTTGAGCACCCGACAAGGAGTCCCTCATTTTTTGCCGCTCGCGCAACCCTGAGAAACGAAGGAAGGGAGACGGCGGGTTCATTAAGACAAAAAGTTATGCCCCGGCAGGTCCCTTCCCGCGCGATAGCAAGTATCTCTTCCGGTGTGTGAGGAGTGAGAACCTTCTGCAGAGTGCCGGGCCGGGTGGTCTGGAACTCTGAGATACAACCTTCACAGGCAAAGTTGCACCCTATCGTGCTGATGAGCAAGAAGATGCTGTTTGGGTAAAAGTGGAGCATCGGTATGGACTCGCTGGAGACCGGGTAGATATTGAGGTAAGCATCCGGGTAGTTTTCCGTTATGGTTCCCTGTTCATTACGGTACATCCGGCAGTACCCGTTCATCTTTTCCGGGATCTTGCAGGCCCGTTCACAATAACTACATTCCATGAATATTACCTTCCACACTCCGGTAGTCCAACTGGTTCACACTGGTTTAGTTCTGGTTGAAGACTCACCAGCGAAAATTTCCTTGTATATAATCCATATGATAACTATGAATAGTTTACTTTCTTGATATGTAAATGATTTATTCCATGAAAAATGTACGGTCATACCGATCGTACGCAAGAAAAACGTCAGATTATATTAATTTCAGCATGCTTACGATAGAAAGTGATTCATTTGGTAAAACCGTTGGATGAAATGAGTTTTGAGGAACTGGGACAATTATTCCCGATAATTCTAGCGCAATATAGCCCAGCGTGGGCGGGAATGTATTCCTCTGAAAAGGATCTCATAGAGCGCGCCGTCGGTATCCAGAATATCGTGAGAATCCGGCATTATGGCAGCACTTCGATTCCCGGTATTGTTGCAAAACCAACGATTGACATCCTGCTTGAGGTAAAAGATGACATCGATACGGGAATGCTGATTAAAAATTTCAAAGATCTTGGATACCTCTACGACCCCCAGCCTCGGAATCCCCCGCCGCATATAATGTTCATGAAAGGCTATACGCAGAATGGTTTTGTGGGGCAGGCGTACCATGTCCATGTCCGGTACAGCGGCGACTGGGACGAACCGTATTTTCAGGATTATCTTGTCCGGCACCCGGAGATCGCGGAGGAATACGGCAAATTAAAAATTCAACTCAAAGAGACATATGAATTTGACCGGGAGGCCTATACCCGGGGCAAGACGAAATTTATCAAGAAAATAACACGAAAAGCACGAACAGAACTTGGCAGGATTGAGTGATTCCCTTGCTATTATCCACAGTTTAGCTGTCCCACTTCAGTCGTTTCGCGTAAAAAGTCCTTTTATATTCTGGAAAAATACTTCCGGCTGACATTCGTTTTCTCTGCGGATTTACCAAAGAAATGATATCCTGAACCACCTTCGGCAATCGTATCGAGAAGCTCATCCGGGTGGGTGACAATGTCCCCGCCCAAGACCGTTACCCCACGCCGGAAAAATGCATCCGGGAGCATGCTTGCGGTCGGCCCCACGACAATGATCGAGGCGCTGGGCCGGGCTAAGGCAAGAAGGGGCTCAAGCGTATTGTTGAGGAGAGTGGTGCCGGTGATGATGAGCATATCAGCCCTGTAGATTTCGGCATCCGCTTTGTCCTTGGGGATAGCATAAGGCAGCTCATCGGGTTTTAAGGTGCGCAGATCAAGTTCGAGAATCCCAAACGGTTTCCCCCGCGTTTTGAGCCTTTTGAGGACAGGCACGAGTGCCCCGATTACAACGACGTATCCTTCATCAGGCAACGGTAATGTTTCGAGTGCATCCCACCCGGTTTCCCGAATGTAGTCATTTTCAGGGTGACGCTTCCCACAGGAAGCTGAAAGAGCGTTGAGGATGGCAATACCGACTGCTTTCTTGAGCGGAGGTGCACTGGGCAGGTCACGGAGGAACTCACCTGCACTGTGTCCGCTGAAACGTCCCGGGTACGGCATGGCACGGGCAGAACTGGGGCAGCAGACAGCTTCCGGAATTTCTTTTGTAGGGGTGAAACAAAGTCCCCCGGAACAGTCGCTGAGTTTTACCCCGGTAAAGAAGATCCCAATCACCACCCGCTCCACAGTGATAGTCTTAAAATCGCTGCCAAGGATTTCCCGGATCTGTCCGATGGTTTCTTTGAGGATTGAACCGGGTCGTGCAAGGGTTTCTGTCATAAGGATTCCTGGTAATTTTGTTAACGTGTTCGGTTATAGAACAAGAAGTGGCGTTTCAATCAGTAAAAAATGCCTCCAGCAAAAAAATGAGGCCGGTCTGTGTTCCAAGCACTCAGGTCTCTTTCTCCCACCAGATCTTTGCATGGTAGGACTTCCTTCTCATAACGTACTGTCCGTTCTCCTGCTGCAGGGTTTTTTCCAGATATTGTGAAAGCACCAGAACCTGCCGTTCATCCATGAGATTCAAGGCATCCCGCTGATCGGCAACAGCCTCTTCAATACAGGAAAAACGAGTGATGTTTTCAGATCGGGATATCTCGACACTGGCATAAATTCCCATCTGATTGAGAAGGTTAAAAATAATATTGGGCGTGCGTCGTGGGGAAGAGGAAACTCCGAAAAGTTCTTCCCAGATCTCAAGATAATCCCGTTGGCGGGGAGACATCATGTCGGCAAACCAGAAGATATAGGCATATTTTGCAGAAACATCATTCATTTTTTCAAGAGCCCCCCGAAGATCCGGAACACCAAGCGAGTAGGACGCCACGACTACATCGTACGGAGGAGCGAGATCCATTTTTATATCGACATCCTCCCATTTTTTCTGGAGAATCGTGATATTGTTGATCCCCCGATGCTGCATGTTCTCGTTCAGGCATTCGAGCATCCCGGAGGAAGGCTCGACCGCCGTGACATGCCGGACGATCCCGGAAAGCGGGATGGCAAGCGTACCGGGTCCGGCACCTATGTCCAGGACTCGCGAAGACGGGGTGATCTTCATGGCGTGGATCCGCTCCCACGCGTGTTTCCAGTTATCCTTCTGTACCCTTGCACTGAATTTCCTGCACCGCTCGGGATCCGACCACCGCTCCGTACAACTGGCTAATCCGTCTTCTGCTTTCTTCTGCCGGTCAATGGTTTTCCAGGCTTCGTTCCAGTCAATCGTATTGATATCCATCATAAAAATCCAGTTCAGTTCATAGTGAAGGCGTTACATTTTCCTGATGACCATCCAGAACCCCGAATCATCGTCGATGATCCGGTAATCCCTGATTCCGGCTGATTCAATCGAGGACTCGGCCTCTCCGGGCAGGAACGTGCGGAACTTGGTTGCTGCGGAATGGTCCGGATCGTCCGCGATCCCGCGCTCTTTGCGTCCGGCGCGGACTTCGTCACGGATACGGGAATTACCATATCCTCCTCCGATGTAAGCCGAGCCACCCGGTCTAAGGACCCGGTAGATCTCCCGGAAGGCCGTGGGAAGATCTTTCCAGAAAGGGAACGACCCACGGCTGATCACGAGACTGAATGTTGCGTCCGCAGCAGGGATTGCATGGACATCCCCTATAACGGGAATTACCCGATCTTCCATGCACCGGCTCCGGATATTCTCCTGCGCCAGGTTATACATCTCCAGTGAACTGTCGAGTGCTGTGACGCGGAGATCCGACAGAAGTGCAATGGCCATCGCAAGCGGTGCTGGCCCGGACCCCACATCCAAGCAGGCACCGTTGGTGATTCCAGTCCGTTCAAGGATCTGGTTGGCGATGATAGGGTAGATCCGGGCAAGCGTGGTTTTTGAAAACTCGTCGTACTGCCGGGCATCGTCACCGGTCTTCCAGAAAGGATCGGAAACTTCGGTCATAACCTGCCCTTATTCTTGTAATACCCGCTGGTTATCGTTTTACTGGCGCCTGTTCATTGTCTGTCAACCGTTCTTGTGAGATGAGCAAAAAAAGGGAAAAATTCCTATGGTAGGAAAGAACAGGTGTGAACACGTGGTTTTCTGCCGGTTTCTTTCCATTTCCACTAATACGATGAGATCCGCGCTCTTTTGTTATCCCGTGATAGTGACCTTTGCTTCCGAGATCAGGGCTCCACTTGCCTTATCGCTCACATCGAGATAGAACGTTTTCCCGATATTGGCGGGGTTCACGAAGTCGAGTGCCCAGAAATTACTAGTAGACGGACTAAACGACCAGGTGTTGCCGTTAAAGGAATACCCTCCATGTGCCGAGTAAGCCGCCACCGTTGGCTGGAGTAATGAAGGATTACAATCGGTAATGTTCACGTACCATGTGTCACCGGGGCTGAACGAAGTGATGCCGTACCCGTCATATTCCCCGGTGGTTGCATTCCGAAACACTACCGATGTGCCGGCCGCGTTGGTAACATTCGCCAGGTCCAGATCATTTAACGAGAATGTTTGAAGGCCCGAGCCGAAGTCCGGTCCATCTCTGGTTGAAATGACGATAGTGTTTGTCGCGAGTGCATCGCCTCCAGCGTTCGTTATCGCCAGGCCTGACGTGACGCTGAACGTAGCCTTGATGGTAGCCTGGGGTGCTCGTGTCTGGGTGCTCATAAGGCCGCCACTAAATCCGCTCACAACTGCAGCTATGATGATGGTAACAACCAGCATGAGCATGACGCCGACGACCGGTGAGACTGCATCTTCTGTGTACTGTTTCATAATCTCATCCCTCGGTAACAGTAATATCTTGGCTGTAAATTGCTTCATTCATTTTTGTATCTATCACCGTTACATGTACGGTATCCCCGGCCCGGAGCTGCTCCCAGCCGCCTCCCAGAACTGCAATCGCGGGATCAATGCTCCCAACGATAAAGTTGCTACCACCAGCATCATACGCATATGGAACAACACCGTTGTACCCCCCGTATTTATCCGCATTATTGGCTACCCCACCAATTGCCTGACCGCTCGCAGTTCCGTAGGGATACGCGAAGAGGCCGACACCCTGCACAAGCGAGTAATTTCCGAAATACTGGACAACCGCAGCATATGGATCTGTCGAGTCTGCTTGTGTAGCGTTAATATCCCCACCCATTCCAAAGGGTGCTACTGCAACAGGTATGTACGCTACAGCCCCCATACCAGGATTAAAGTTGCTGACCATATTCGGTTGGTTCGGAAGCGTGACGTTTCCCCCCACAAACACTGTTCCGTCCGGCATGTTTTGCAGAGCTTGAGGCAGGTCTTGACTCGAGTTGATCTTCATCGTCGTGGTCCATGACGTTATCAGCTTGAGGTTCGCAGTATTGATCGGTGAGCTTGTCCCAAGCACGTTCGCCGAGAACCCGCTTCCAATATAACTCCCGGTGTTAATAATCTGCACATTCATCGAAAGTGTCGGGGCTTTTGCCGGCCCGTTCACCAGGCCGGCTCCAAACCCGCTGACAACAGCTGCGACGATGATTGTCACGACGAGCATCAGCATAACGCCAATGACCGGCGATATGGCATCTTCGCCATTTTTTCTCGATATTCTCTTCAGATAATTCATAGCTAGTTCCACTTCCACAAATCTCCATGAAATATGTCATGACGGAATACGTGAGGCAATCATAAAGCCACAAACCAATTCTATCATGGGCTTATTAGATTTTTAATAGAAAGTATTTAACAACTTTCATTTGTTAATTGATTTAAATTAATTAGTGCAGTTTGATAAAAAATCATTGATTAGAATGATGAAAATATGTCGACCTTGCTATAAGTTCCACTCAAGTATCCTTCCCAAACCAAGCCTCACTTGCATGAGCGGCAGCAACCATCCGGGAAGTATAGGGATCTTTTGGATGCTCTAAAACTTCCGATGTTGTTCCCCTCTCAACAATTCTTCCTGCATGCATCACAGCGATCGTGTCACTCATTTTCTGGACTACCTGAAGATCATGGGAAATGAAGAGCAGGGTAAGTTTCCGTTTCTGTTGTATGTCTTTTAGTAAGCTGAGTACCTGGGCCTGCACTGATAGATCCAGTGCCGATGTCGGTTCGTCTGCCACGATAAATTCGGGATTGAGGGCCAGGACACGGGCCAGCGCGACGCGTTGTTTCTGTCCTCCCGATATCTCAAATGGGTAACGGGAAGCGAGATCAGGTTGGAGACCCACCAGTTCGAGCAGTTCCGGGATACGATCCTTTAACTCCCGTGGTCCTGCCAGATGCCATACCCTGAAAGGTTCTGCCACGCAGTCATGGACCGTCATCCGGGGGTCAAGCGAAGTATCCGGGTCTTGGAAAATAATCTGCATTCGTTGGCGGAACGACCTGAGCGCTGATCGTGAAAGAGTAGTTAAATTCACACCGTCAAACCGGACAGTTCCGCTGGATGGCTCGATCAGCCGGAGAGCTATCCGGCCAAGCGTGGTCTTCCCGCTCCCGCTTTCCCCAACAAGTCCGAGAGTTTCACCGGTCCGGATGGACAGCGATACGTCATCCACTACAAGATTTTTCTGTTTCCGGAGAAACCCCCGCGTATAATATTTCGTAATGTTCTCCAGCTCAATCATCGTGCAGGCACCGTACCTTGCGTGAACTGCTGACTGCCTTAAGCAATGGGTGAATTGCTCTGCACCGGTTTGTTGCCGCCGGGCACCGTGCACAGAACCTGCACCCGTCAGGAAGCTGAGATGGTGCAGGACTCATACCCGGGATAGGGTGAAGACCGGCAGAGGGAAGAGACGCAAGGAGCCCCTGCGTGTAGGGATGCCGGGGCATGGCAAGAACATCTTTTGTCGGCCCGGTTTCAACAATCTCCCCGGCGTACATCACGACAATCCGCTTACTGAGAAAGGATGCGGTTCCCAAATCGTGGGTGATAAGAAACAGCGAACTGTTGCCGGTGATCTGCTTTTTTATCAGGCGCTGGATCTGGGATTTCATCTCCGCATCCAGTCCTGATGTCGGTTCGTCAGCAATGATAAGCTGTGGATTGCAGATGAGCGCCATTGCTATAAGTATTCGTTCCCTCATGCCTCCGGAAAACTCGTGAGGGTACTGTCCTGCAGCCCGTTCAGGTTCTTCAAATCCCAACGCAGACAACATCCGGATCGCTTCACGCCATGCTTCTGCTCTGGGGAGGATATGATGGATCAAAAGCGGCTCGGCAATCTGGTCACCAACCGTTTTCACCGGGTTGAGGGCATTTGCTGAGTTCTGATAGATCATGGCGATCTCTTTTCCCCGGATCTGCTGCATTGTACGGTTGCATGCAGACACAAGATCCTGATCCCCATACGAGATCGTCCCGCTTATTATGGCATTTCTCGGGAGGAGCCCCATGATCGCCATCCCCATGACCGTTTTGCCGCACCCGGACTCCCCGATGAGGCTGATGGTGTCACCGTTCCGGATGGCAAGGTCGACCTCATCTACAGCCCTGATCTCTTCGGAACGGGTAGAAAATGCTACCCGCAGACCGGAAATGCGGATCAGGTCCATGGATTCCTCCAGTCATTGTGCCGTACCGGTACATACAGAATTCTCATATCCGGTTCACCACGACACGGGGATTGAATTTTTCCTCCAAACTATAGCCTATCATCGCAAGGGAAAGGGATATCCCGATGACTGCGATGCCGGGTGGCAGGATCCACCACCAGAGGCCAAGGGCAAGACCTCCCTGGGAATACGCATTCAGGATCATCGTTCCCCAGTCAATAATCGACGTATCCCACAAACCAATAAAACTCAGCCCCATTCCCATTAACAGGAACCGTTGTGACGACGAGACAAACTTGACGATGATAATCGGCATCAGGTTTGGAAGGATATGCCTGAACATAATGTGGAAATCCGAGGCGCCGATTGCCCGGGCTCCTTCAATAAAATTGGTCTGGGCAATCGAGAGCACCTGCGACCGGATGATCCGTATACCGTGAATGTTGCCGAGAAATCCCATGAGGAGGCATACTAAAAGAATGTTAGGTGAGAAGAATGTGATAAGGACAATAAGCAGGACAAACATCGGAATCGGCATGAAGACATCGATCGCCCGGCAGGCTATCTCATCAACGAGTCCACCGTAATACCCGATGACAATACCGATGCTTGTACTGAACAGGACCGAGAACAAGGCAGAAATAAACCCAAAGAGCAGCGCTATACGGGCCCCAAAAATGAGCTGGGCGAAGATATCCTGACCGATGTTGTTAGTACCGAAAATATGCCGGTCATCCGGGGGCTGAAGGGGTTTTCCGGTGATTGCCGTGGGACCATGGGGAGCGATCAGCGGTGCGGCGACCGCGATTCCGATGTAAATGCACAGGACAGCGACGCTTACCCAATAGATTATCGTCCTACTCATCGTTTCCCATCCTGATTCGAGGATCGATCATAGAAATGAAAATATCGGCAAGCAGTATTGCACCTACAGTAAACAAGGTGTCCAGGAGAAATATTCCCTCAAGCAGCGGCAGGTCGCGCATCGTGAGCGCTTCTGTTGTCAGAAATCCGATTCCCGGCCAGGAGAACACCGTCTCAACGAAAACGTTTCCCATAATGATCGCGGCGCACTGGAATGTGGTTATGGTCACCATGGGAAGGAGGGCGTTTTTAAGAGCGTGCCGCCACAGGATGCCTCGTTCACTGAGTCCTTTTGCACGAGCCGTGGTGATATAATCCTCTCCGATGACAGAGATCATCGAATTGCGCATCATGTAGTAATTCCCGGTTGCGATAAAAAAGGTCATAAGGGCAATAGGAAGGATCGCATGGTACAGCACATCCGGAATGCTGAGGCCGGTTGAAAGAACACTGATGCTGCTGTACCCTCCGAGAGGAAACCACCTGAGGTAAAAGGAAAAGACCATCACGGCCATGATCGCCCACCAAAATTCGGGGATCGCCCGGATCACGATCATAATGTTGAAAAGGATAAGATCCAGTTTACCTCCTGATTTCCATCCCGACCACGCGCCGATGACCGTACCGGCAAGAATCCCGAGAACCGTAGCGGGAAGGACAAGAACCAGCGACCAGCAGAGCTTTTCCGTAATCATGGAAAAGACCGGCAGGCCGTACGCGTAGGAATATCCCCATTGTCCCTGGAGGATATTGAAGATATAGAGAACGTACTGGTCGGTCAAGGGGAGATCAAGCCCAAACTGGTGATTAAACTGTTCAACGGCTTCCTTGGGAATCGTGTTTGAGAGCGAGAGGAGATAGTTGGTGATATAATTCCCGGGCATTAGGTGGAGGAGAAAGAATGTGATAGTAATACAAACAAAGAATGAGGCTCCGCTGTAGCAGATACGCTTCAGAAGATATTTCCGGCTGATCATGCGTATCCTCCCCGGGTTCCAGGAATGTTTTCGTAGCAGACCATCGTGACTTTCCTATTTTGCGTTATCAATCGGTACCGGGAATGACCAATGACGGGGATGTGTTATCCCCTGGCAGGGGTTCACCGGCTGGGATCGGCCGTGGAAAAAATTGATCCAGCCATTTTATTCTGCAATCGCTCATGTGGATTATTTACTGCGACTGAACCGGCGTCAGGTTCTCAAGAACTCTTGGATCGAGGATACTGTGGTAGCCCGGCCCGATATCCCAGCCGGTGAACCGATCATTACGGTATGCAATCAGGGTATCGGTACTGGCAACCGGGACAGTAGGGACATCCTGGGCAAGGAGATCCTGCATCCTGTATGCCATCTCCTTTATTGCAGTCTGGTTCGGGGTGTTCCTTATCTGATCGACGAGACTGTTGTATTCTGCATTATTGTAATTGTAGTAGTTGGTATCCTGAGTAGGTGTAACAGCAAAATTCACCAGTGCGTCGGCATCGTCGTGGAGCTGAACCGGGAAAGAATCAATAAAGACCGGGTTGGCATTCACGGCATTCCAGTACTGGGTTGAGTCTTCGTATGAAATTGTGCTCACACTGATCCCGAGCTGTGCCCAGTCATCTTTGAGAACGGCTATGATCTTATCGTTGCCAGCGGCGGCTTTCGTACCAAGAGGGATAGTGATAGTAACCGGGTTGCCATCGGGACCTAGCAACGTACCGGCAGCATTTTTGACAAATCCAGAACTTGCAAGGAGTGTCTGTGCTTCGGTCAGGTCATAATTATACATCCCGACATCTGCCGGATTGACATAATCCCCGGCAAGAGCCGGCAGCAGGAATGTGGTCTCTGTGGGGCGGCCGGTGCCAAACAGGGAACTGATAGTATCTCGGTCGATCGCATGACTCATTGCGTGCCGGAACCCGGATATGTTGGCCGGGTATTGATTCATATTGAACGCAACTTCATAAACTCCCGTATCGTTAATTGCGTAAACTGAGATATTTCTCTCACCGGAAAGACTCTGCGCTACGGCAGGGGTTATGCCGGATACCACATCGATTTCCCCGTTTTTGAGGGCTAATACCTGGCTGTCAGCGTTGGTGATTACCTTCAGGATCACTCCGGAAATGTTCGGAACCCTCCCGTGGTAGTTTTCATTCGTGTTTAACTGGAAGTAGCCGGGCGCTGCCTGTTCAAAGATGAACGGCCCTGTACCGACAAAGGAGGTATCCTGGTAGTGTTGAGGATCGGTGACGTTCTGCCAGATGTGTTCGGGTGAGATGGTAATACCTGGAGTCCTCGAAATCTGGTCGAGGAACCCGGAATATGAAGTCTTGAGATTGAAAACTGCCGTGTGATCGTCAGGACAATCGACCGACTTGACATCATAGAGTACGTATCCCATCGTAAGATTGTAGGCTTTCATGTAGTCATTGGTGAATTTAACGTCAGCGCACGTGAATGGGACACCGTCATTCCAGGTGGCATTCTGGAGATGGAATGTCCAGGTCTTCGCATCGTCTGAAACATTCCAGCTCGCGGCCAGCGCAGGGTCAAATTTGCCGTTACGGTCCTTGATGACAAGCCCCTCCTTGATACCGACAGACTCACTTGCTCTCTCCATGCTGCTTGTGTAAGTTAGTGATGAGGGGGAACTGACCGGGATGACAACATCGGTTGATGGGATTACCGTTGTATTTGATCCGGATGCGGATGTCGTATCAGCAGTACAACCGGAGATAATACAGAAAATCACTATGCCGGACAGGCATAGAGCAAACAATAAAATGATACTACGGTTTCTTTGTTGAATCGGATTTTTCATTTGCTGACCTCAGGTGACTGGGAATAACTGAATGTAGAAATCATTCGTATCCAGCGTTATTTAACCATTTTCGTTTAATTTTTCTAAAAAATTAAGTATAATTATAAAACTTATTTTTACTAACGGCAAATTTTCTTCATTGGTTTAATCACCCGTCAACACATCTCTCTGCTGTCTGCTCAACCAGTCCAAGGGTAAAATACCGGTTATCAATGCAGACCCGGATCAGCTGATTTTCTCGTAATAGCTCATCGGACCGCATGCATCACAGAGACCATCGGCCCCTACGGTATAATCCGGTACCATCTCACCGCACTTCGGACAGGTCACGGACTTCCACTTCTTTTTCGGTTCAACCTTGAGCCTGACTCGCTCGCTGGAGAGAATCTCCCGTCCGGCAGAAAATATTTCATCGAAGAGCTGGTTGTTCATCGTCTTCTTGTTAAAGTCAGGGCTGTTTGTGAACCAGGTATAGATAGTGGGAAACCGGGACAGTTTTCCGGAATCCACGTACACCCGGAATCCTTCTGCCTGATCTCCATCAACAGCCCTGTTGACAGTCATGGCAAACTTGCCGACATTGACTATCCGAAGCCGGTTATTCCCGTATGTGGCATGGGCAATTACCTGAAGCGCATCCGGGGCACACTTGTGCGTCTCGCAGACAGCAAAGAGTTTCTCATCAGTCCGGGCTCCCAGCTGTTCGAGAGCATAATCGACCATAAAGGCGCCTATCAGGAGACCGGGGGCCGGGAAGGTATGAAACGCAATACACCGGTTCAGGTACTCCCGGACCTTGGGCTCCACTCCGCAGTCTTCCATTCGGCCTTTCAGTTCATCGAGGGTATATTCCCTGTGCATCGCATTCGCCTGTTCTTTGGTATTCATCTGCCCATCAATTCCTTAGGATTATTTAAGTAAGCCGTCACGGTACCCATGGCGGATATAATTTAGGAATATTCTTTTGTGCCGGATATGCCACTTCATCCATAACCAAAAGAAATCATAACCTTCAAAATTATTATTAACTAATAACATTTAACTTTTTGCAATAATTAACTAATTTGACAAAACTTATATTGTCAGACATACTACAAAATTCTGATACATATGGGCTCACTAAAAGACGTAATGGAATTGTTCGCCGAACGGGAGATCCGTCAGCTATTTTCCGATTATGATGGATGGAAATTAACGCCTGCCGATGGGTCGCGCATTGCCGGACGTTTTTATTGGGTCTCCCGTTATTACCGGGGAAAAGATGAGATTGCATTGATTGGTGTTTCCTTTGATCCAGAACCTAGTGATGAGTCTATCAACGCGCTCGATATGCTGCCCAGCTCCCGTGGGTGCCGGGCAAAAAAGTACCTGCTCACACCACAAGCAACCAATATCTCCGATATTCCGCCACACATACAAGTCCTGCATATGAATGCTTTTGCGTTCGTCGAAGGAAACCTCATCTGGCTGACAAAAAAGAAGAATGCAAAAAGATTTACCTCAGAGCAGGCAATTGGCAGTCTGAATTATGCGTAGGTCGCTATGACCTTCTTATTCAAGAGAATATATTTTTTCTTTGCGTTTTTTTCAAACGAAGTTCTGACAAATTGATTCCTGGTTGGAAAAACGGGTGGAGATATGCAGAAGGATAGGCCAAGAGGACGAGTTGTGACAGCATTCGTGGTGCTAGAGGGTGATTGTCGGGTTTTTCCCAGGACTACCACGTTTCGCATTCTGAAAACCATGCAAACCTGAGTTAAGTATCTGTACCATAAACGGGTATCTTCGGGAGACAATTGCCATGAAACATAGTCTGTTGACGGAAAGGCAGATGGAGGTGCTGAGGTACCGGAAGAAAGGGCTGACGCAAAAACAGATTGCAGATATTTTCCATACATCAAAATCAAACGTATGCACAATAGAAAAAAATGCTCAGGAAAATATACGTTATGCAAAGGAAACCCTGGATTTTCTCCACACACTGGATGCACGATATCTCTGTACTCTGAAAGCGGGATCCGATCTCTTTGATTCGGCCCCCCTCATTAAAGGGGAAGCCGCGAAGAACGGCATACCTGTGACCACCGAAATGATTGATCTCATCAACCGGCTGCGTGTGGAGTACCCCACCGGTATCCGTGGCCGGCTCATCATGGAAGATATCAAAGTGTTTCTGAGGAACGACGGGGAATTGTATTTCGGATGATCTTTTCCCGGAACCCACATATGAAGATATCCGGATTTGATCCGGTTTGCAGATATGTCAAACAAGAGTTACACCGATCAAGATAATACCGACTCTCGCACTCATAAAATCGTGATTTCATATCCCGTCAATGGCGTTTTTATGCAATCGTGAAAAAGGCTGTTTTAGCCACTTACCCCAAGCGATCTCATTTTGGCTGATAAGGGAGATTGTACTGTGTGAATGCAGATTTGAAGGCAAAGAAAGTTCATCAAAAACCTTCAGCAATTTTATTTGATATGGATAATACGCTGTTCGATCTTGTTGCCGCCCAGGAGGCAGCATGCAGTGCAGTGACAGAGTACCTTGACTGCGGCACCGGAAATGACCTCTTCTGTTACTTCCTCCGGCCTGACCGGGGATTCGAATCCCATGAAAATATCCTTGATTACCTGAATTACCATAATCTTTCCCCCGATGGTCTGTATACTGAGGCATGTGCGATCTATGAAAAGGTGAAACTGGGGAATATTGAACCCTATCCGGGAGTATACGATGTCTTCAGGGAACTCAAAATGCTTGGGTACCCGCTCGGTCTCGTCACGGATGCAGAGAACCGTGATGCCAGACTCAGACTGGGCAAGATCAACCTTCTCACCAGTTTCGATAGCATGGTAACGTTCGACCGCGCTAAGGAGAAAAAACCTTCAAAGAGACCATTTCTCATAGCACTCGATGAGTTACATGTATCGCCTGCCGAGACACTCCTTGTCGGTGACAGCCCCAGGCGGGATATAGAACCGTGCCGTGACTTGGGGATAACGACAGTATACGCACGATATGGCGACCGGTTCTCTGATAATCGCAAGGATGTCGGAGCCGATTTTGTCATCGATTCGATCAGCGGGTTATGGCAGGTTCTCGACAAGACATCATGAACCCTTATCCCGTAATCCACTGCCCGTAATACCGATTGAATTGAGGATCACGGGCGCGATCGTTTTGTATAATGTTTTTTTCCCTATTTTCCTGATGATTTGACAGGCCGGGAACCAAAACCTAAAAAAAGAGAAGACTAAACATTTTAAGATATGTTTGTTCCAACCAGGATATTTTTCACTAAAGGCGTTGGCGTTCATAAAGACCGGCTGGCCTCTTTTGAGCTGTCATTGCGGAAAGCCGGTATCGAGAAATGCAACCTGGTCTATGTATCGAGTATCTTTCCTCCTAAATGCAAACAGATCTCGAGAACAGAGGGGTTAAAACAGCTCCTGCCTGGCGGAATAACGTATTGTGTCATGGCAAGGAATGAAACAAACGAACCTAACCGTCTGGTATCGTCCGCGATTGGGCTTGCACTCCCCAAGGACGCTGAAGAATACGGATACCTCTCAGAGCATCATGCATTTGGCGAGACTCAGGAAAAGACCGGAGAATACGCCGAAGATCTTGCAGCGACCATGCTTGCCACTACGCTTGGCATCGAATTTGATGCCACCCTTGCGTGGCAGGAGCGCGAACAAATTTATAAAGCAAGCGGGAAGATCATCAAAACCCAGAATGTCTGCCAGTCGGCTGAAGGCGACAAGAACGGACTCTGGACAAACACTATTGCTGTAGCAGTTTTTTTATAGTTTTTTTAAACGGATAATCTTTGATCGGGACTCATCATTTTTACGGTTTCTCTGCTAATTTCCGGATCATACCGGCCAGATCCCGCACTGCAACCCGTGCAGGACTGTCAAACGGGATCCGGGATACCGGAGTAGCTGCAAGATCTGCTGCTTCAACCGCCGGATCCTCAGGAATAACCGAAAAGGGCGGTTTGGTACCGATATCAACCGGTGCAGATCCGGATTTGTACTGGTTAACGATGACAAAAATCCGTTTATCTTCCAGCCCGAGTTCAGTTGCGATCTCCCGTATCCGTGCAACCGTGCGGAGCCCGCGGGCGCCGGGATCGCTGACAATAAGCAGCATATCCGGTTTTCCAATGGTTCCCCGGCTGATGTGCTCCATCCCCGCTTCGGTATCGATCACGATAAACCGGTATTCACATCCGAGCTGGAGCATGCATTCTGATAGCAGGTCGTTTGCAAAACAGTAGCATCCGCTTCCTTCGGGGCGACCCATCGCCACAAGGTCGAACCCCTCAGACTCGACGAGGGACTGGCGGAACCGGAACCTGACGTAATCGTGCCGGTTCATCCCCGGGGGAATCTGGCGGGAGAACGCTTCCTCACGCATGCACCCCAGCGTTTCGCTGACGTTGACCCCCAAAGCTTCGTGCAGGTTGGCATTGGGGTCTGCATCGACGGCTAGTACAGGTTTTTGCCCGAGATCGATGAAGGAGCGGACGAGTAGGGAACTGATTGTCGTTTTCCCGGTCCCCCCTTTCCCGGATAATGCGATGGTGAACGGTCGCTCTGTCATGGTAATCTGGAAATGTTTGAGTTCAGATAGTTGCCCGGACGCGGTTGGAAATCTCCGCAGCTGCCTGCATGATGGCGACAGACCCGTTGCGGTCCGCAAACCGGATCCCGCAGCTTGGCGTGATAAGAGACTGTGCATCGAAGAGATCTGTACCCGTCTTTACTCTGAGCTGGTTCCGTATATCGAGGTACTTCCGGTACAGGGATTCCGTGGTCTCTGTCACGAAGATCCGGTGATCGGCCGGGACAATTCCCCACGCGACGACACCACCCTGCTCCATGTACCGGGCTATAGTGTCGGAATAGAGAAGGAATTCCTTTGCAGTGGCGTATGCATCAAAGGAGACGACAGAAGGACGCAGCCCAAGGACAAAATCCCAGTCGGTATTGGAGCAGCAGTGGATACCAAGACCGCCCTGAACCAGCGTTGCGATATCTTCCCAGCCGGCACGCACCGTTTCGCGGTCTACCGGCACGACAGAGGATCCTAATGATGCGAGATAGGGTTCGTTGAGGACAACAAGCGTTTCTGCGACACCGGTCTTTTCCCGCATCTCGATCTCGCACCACCGGGCTTTCAGCGCTATCATCTTTGAAAGGACATCCGCAAGCTGGGCATCGTAATAGATCGGTCGCTTGTTTGCATCGACGACCTGCATGCCGAACGTGACCGGCCCGGTTACCTGGCATTTCAGGATACCTGCACCAGGGAGTTTGCGTGTCATCATGTCAATGAATGCAGATGCATACTCAGGATGGAGTCCGTAGGGAGCATAATTTCCTTCGACGTAATCCATATAGACTCGTTCCATAGCAGCAGTCTGGTCTTTTGAATTATCGAACAGGAGCCGGTCTTCACGGATTATCCTTCCCGGGAGCTGCTCGGAATCATTGAAGACTATGCTTTCCAGCTGGCCTCGTTCAGGGAGCGTGGGGATGTAGGGAAAGTCCGGAAATATTGTGAGGACATCCGTGCACGCTTCGGCTGGGTCCTTATGAGGAAGAGCTCCGACACCCGTGGCTAATGAATGAGGTGATGGGATCATTTTTGCCATGGTATCAGCCTCTCCGGAGTTTGCAGGCATCAAGGAGTTTCTGGACGTTCGGGAAGAGAGAGAGATCGGTATGAGGGAGGAACGTGCTTGAGGTATACTCGTCCATGAAAGCCGGTTCCGCGTTAAGTTCGATATACGCGATCTTATAAGCAATCTCATCGAGTGTCTTGCGTGCTTTACGGTTTATAAGCGCAATATTCGCACCAGCCACCGCCCCGTTCCCGATATTTTTAATCTGTTCCAGATCGATCTCCGGGATCAGTCCGATAATAGTTGCATTCTCCTTGTTCAGGTAGTTCCCGAAAGCCCCGGCAAAATAAATCTTTGATATATCGTTCCGTGACACCCCTGCTTCTTTCATCAGGGTAACACAGGCAGCGTGGATCGATGCCTTGCTCATAATGAGGTTCTTGATATCGTTCTCCGTTATCACGATATCCTTGCCGATGTCCGTCTCGTGCGCCCAAGCCACAACGAACTCCGGGAAGTGGGAATTCGTGCGGACCCGCGGGTTGTCGATACCGGTATTAATCCTACCTGTACGGTCGATAACACAACTGCGGAGGAGTTCTGCAAGGAAGTCGATCAGTCCTGATCCACAGATACCCCGGGGTTTGATACCATTGATAGTTGAAAAGGTAGGTTTGAGAGTTTCAGGATCAATGGTAATCTTTTCAATAGCGCCGGGGTTTGCCCGCATGCCGAAGAGTACCTCCCCGCCTTCCAGAGCCGGGCCAGCAGCACCGGCGCAGGAGAACATCCACTCCCGGTTGCCCAGCACGATCTCGAAGTTAGTGCCGATATCGATCATAAGGGAGATTTCGTCCCGCTCGCTCATCCCGCTCGCAAGGACATCGGCAATTATATCGCCCCCGATAAAGTCACTGACCGACGGGAAAATAAAAAGTCCTCCATTCGGGTTGCAGGCAATCCCAATCTTATCTGAAGCGATCGAGAGTGCACGGCGAACAACCGGAACATAGGGTTCTGCGATCATATATGCGGGGTCGATACCGAGGAGCATATGGGTCATAACGGTATTCCCGGCAATTACCACTTCATAGATATCGTCCCGGTCGATCAATGCAGTATTCGATGCCGAGGTTATTGCCGCATTGATACTTTCTGCCGCAAGGGCCTGGAGTTTGGTGAGACCGTTTTTCCGGGCAAAATTAACGCGTGCAAGAATGTCTTCGCCGCAACTAATCTGCTTGTTATAATTTGAGGCGACACCAACGACTTTGCCGGTGACAAGATCCCAGAGATATGCGACAACGGTCGTAGTGCCAAGATCAACAGACGCCCCGTAGAGCCTTTTCGAGGTATCGTTCTCCTGGAGATCAACAAGACGGTAAACTCCCGGGACGAGCGCGATTGTTCCCGTAACTTTCCAATCGCTGTGCCTCAGGAGTGCAGGAATTCCCCGCATCACTTCGAGGGGAACATACATTTTTTCTGCGATCGGCCCGCCATTTTTCTGAACACCCCAGAGGAGCCGTGATAGGTCAGGTGAAGGGTCCGAAAGTGAGGGTGGCTGGAGTTCGACATAATATTTCCGTACTGAAGGAAGGAACTCGATGCCCGTGTCCTGCCCTTCAACAAGGATCTTCTGCTCCTGAATGAGAGTAAGCTCGGGAATAGAGACCTGAACATCACTTTCAATAGTAGTTTCGCACGCCAGGCAGGCCCCTTTTGCAAGTTCTGCCGGTGTGAAGAACCGGGAATATTTCTGCCGGTCGAACTGGGTCTTTCCCGAAAGTACGTACATCACGCATTTCCCGCATTTGCCCTGGCCCCCACAGACAACGTTTATCGTAAGCCCGGCCTTCTGGGCTGCCTCAAGCATCGTGCTCCCGCGTTCGACTTCAGCCTTGCGGTAGCTCGGCATGAATGTAACAGTCGGCATTTATTTCTTCCACTCCTCGTGCAGGAACTCCCCGATCTCTGCCGCGTCGCGGGGCCCAACCATAACTTTCCACCCGGTTGCTTCCTCGATCCTTCCTGACAACGGAGATGCATAGCCGGGTATGATAAGTTTCCGGTGTGATACTTCGCTTTCAACACCGAACTTTTTAAGTGAGTCCCGCACGAGCGTCTCATTAAGTTTGCCTGCTGCGACCGAGGTAAGTACCGAAAGACCTTCAGTATCGACTATCAGCATGAAACACGGAATCTTTGCTGACTCGAGGTATCCTTCAAGCGTAAAGAAGGTAAGAGAGAAATTCACCGTCATGAGGACCGGTGCGTCTTTCCCGGGAGTACCGATACGGTACAGCCCCGGGTTCATCTGGATCGGTTTCTGGGGATCGGTATAGATATTCTGCCGGAGGGTGAGTGCTGCTTTTGTCGAAGCCGGTGATAACGGGGAAGTGACAATAACCGCAGCATATTTTACCATTCCCAGTGCAGTTGCAGCGTCCTGCAGGCTGGTTGCGGTTGCATCAAGAAAAACCGGATAACCAAGGTCCGGAGCTTCCCGGGTGATGGCAAGTTGCCTGACAGCCGTCGACGTTGTGATATAATCGCCAAGGGACACGGGAGCAAGATCCAGGACCAGGTTTGCGACCCCTTCACCAGTGCAGTCTTTTACCAGCCCGGCAAGCTCATCAAGACCATGAGCCCTGATAGCAAGCGGACACCCGTGTTGTTTTGCGAGAGCGCACATCTCTTTGAAATTTGTCCGTGTCGCTGCATGAATGAGCGGACGATAGCTGCCGCAATGGACGAGTGCAGCAGAAAGAGCGTCTATCTTTGGTGACATCAGGACAAGAGGGAGATCTGCTGCACTTTCGACAGCCGCGACGGCATCTCCGAACCTGCCGGCGTCCCCGGAAGTATTCACTATTGCAACCCCATTGAATCTCAGGTCAGTTCCGACACGGGTAAACGTTTCATCCCGGACCCGGCTGGTGACGGCAATAATCTCCTCCTTCATCTGCGTATCGGAAACCCGGAAAAAGATTCCGGGAGGATGATAGAACGTCTTCTCATGCCGGTAGAGAACGAATTCCTCTCCTACGGGAAGAGACCGTTCCCCGACACCAATCTTCACGAGGCGAATCGGCGGGCGGGTTGTTGCTCCCAGGACAGATTTTGCCTGTTCGTCGAGGTAGGGGCACAGATCGACATCCGCCTTCCCGCCCGCAAGTTTCATGGCAAAGGTAAGGCAGGTCGGATCTCCGCATTCCTTACAGTTCTTCTTCGGCAGAAGTTTATAGATGTCAAGTGCCTTGAGTGCCATGTCAGCTACCCCCGGATGAACCGTTACCCGGTTTCAGGTTTTCGAAAGCATCTTTGAGCATCCCGATGGTTTCCGGGTGGCGGACGCAGACGATCTCGGCCCCGGCAGCTGCCGCCGCAATCCCGGTATAAAATTCCCATTTCACCGCCATTTCATTCTGGACCTGCGGGTCGGCTTCCCGCACTTCCTTGATGGTCAGTGAATCGATGGCAGAACAGATCATCGGCATTGAGAGATCGGTGTCCCCCTTCAGTGCGGAGAACCGTATCCGTTCCATTGCCGAATACGAATACTCAAACCCGTACCCCAGTGTGCCAGTATACGGATCAATTACAATATGGTCGCGCTGTAAACCGATCTCCCGCAGGAGAATGTTGAGCTGTTTGGCAAGATTGACATCGATGGGAGATTGCGCAATGACGGAATGGTTGTACGCAAGAGCTGCAGCAGCTATGCTCCGGTACCTGCCCGCTTCAGCGGTTCCGAGAAGAAGCCGTTCGCCCTCGCCGGTCTCTCCGCATTTCTGGAACACTTCACTGTCAATCCTTGGCTCGTTGCTGCCTTCGATGATCAGTGGAAGATCGGTCGCCGCCAGAACCGTCTCCATTGTCTTTCCTATGGATCCGATATCAGAGAAATCACGTTGTTTAGTGCTGGTCAGGTAGAGACGGATGAGGTCCGCACCATACGTTGACCCGGCAGTTTTTACCCAGTCCTGGACAGAGTCTACGAGGTCCCCGCAGTAGTTCCTGACGATGGGAGACCAGTACTGGGGGTTGTCGCACAACTCAAATGCAACGAGCGGGGAACGGGAAACCGTCCCGGCCTCAAGGAACGGAAGAGTCGTACCGCCCCCTATACGGTACGAGATTTTCCTCGTGCCGCCGTCACTTTTTGTTGCCCCGAGAACCACTTCACCTATCGAACCGGTCCAGTCAAAATGAACATTGTACCCCATGTTCTGGCCTCACACGAGGGGCTTCATGTTCAGGGCCGGGTGCCGGACACGTTCAAGATAGCTCGTAAGATCCTCGATCGTTGCAGCAGATGTTTCATCAGCAATCTTCTCCAGCAGGCCGGCATGTCCTGTATCGGCCAGTTTCTTTTCAAGCCGGGACCTCAGTTCTTCCTTGAGCTGGGACGGCATCCATACCAGGCGATCGATCCCGCCCTCTCCCTGAAGAAACCGGTCCGACAGGATGTAATTCTTGGATATACCGGCAAATCCCGGAGTCTGGGCCCCGCCACCAATAGTACCGGCGAGCGTAGAGAACGTCATCCCGGAAGGAGTTATCCCTTTGAACTCGCGGTTCACCACCATGATACCATTTACCTCTGGAAGCATCAGGGCAATACACTCAAAACAACCGCAGCAGGTCATCGGATATTCCATAACGCTGTAGAGAGTGCACCGGTCCACCTCGCCGTGGCTTGCCTTCTTTACGAACCGGTTGATACCCTCGTATTCCCCGGTCAGGGTATTAATCGCCGTTCCTTTTTCGATCGGCTGGTTCGCCCCGGCTGGAGATATCTCATACGCGATCTTCCCGTCGAGCCAGCTGATAGCCCCACAGAGTGCGGGCCGTTCCGGGGTTATTATGCAGACATGGTTGGGGGCAAATGTCTGGCAGAGCGTGCAGGAATAGTAGGTGTTCACATCCTTGTCGCACATTCCCTTAATCCGGGCGTCACGTTCTTCATAGACCCGTTCTGCCTCTATTTTGGCTGCGATGATCTTGTCGGGGTCGGTGATGAGCGTGACAGAAACCGCATCGAGGAGCTGAGGGAAGTCCATCCGGAATTTACTCGCAAGGAGTTTTCCGATATGTTCGATCTTCACCCCTTTTGCAACAACTTCTTTTGATATCCTGACCCAGACGAGATCCCGCTGGGCAACATGCCATGAGCCTTCACCGTAATTGACAAAGTTGTGGATCCGCCGTTCAAGTACCGGCTCATAGTCTTTCTTCATATTCTTCCCGGATACTTCGATTATGATACCAAGCGGATTCGCAGAACCCTCTTTCATGCCATCAATCTCAGGGCCGACGACAGTTACTGTACCGTCGCTGATCTCTCCCGGTGGACGCATCCGCAGAAGTTCAAAAGCAGGAGAACGCCCACCGCCGAACTCAACATACATTTCTTCTTTCCGGATGCTTTTTCCTTCAAATGCGGGTGAACATCCCATGGGGATGGGGATGGCGGTTACCACTACCTTAATCCCTTTGAGATCCATCCCCTTCAGGACAACATCTTCTGGATGAGCCGGAACCCATGCCCCCCCCTCATAACCGCTGAGCGAAAGGATCGGAAACCCGAGGACTCGCATGCCATCAACCAGCGCAATTTCCGCGTCAGTAAGACCGGGGAATGCAATTACGATTGCCTTTGCCCGTTCAGCTGCATAGGTAAGGAGGCGGTGAGTGTCTCCTGGTGTGACTCCCCCAAACATCATGGCAACGCGGGCAATAATATCGACAAAGTGTATTCCATGCAGCGCAGTTGAGCCAAGAGGTACAAGCCGGTAATCAAGGCCGAGTTTTACACCGGAACCGGAAAGAGACGGGATGATATCGCCGGCAAGGAACGTAAGCATATATTTTTCCTGCAGTTCGCGGCATATCGGTGCAGCAACGTCAGGGTTCTGGGGGGTCCCCACGACAAGGGCGAGGCCGAGGATGCTGCCATCGACAAGAGAGTACCCAAGTTTCCGGATTACCGTGTCACTGATGAATCCGGTGTAGGGTGGTTCTTCTTTTCCCTCATATGCTGTTTTTTCCGCAAGGATACATTCAGAAGCAACAACAGGGTTGTTATTCATCCGGGTAAAAACATCGAGTGCTGCCTTCTGGTCATGAACCGCCGTACCGGTAAGTGCAAACGATATGGGAAGGTGATACGCGGTATCCTCGTAGGAGAACGGATGGGTAATTGCCGTTATCTTTTCCTTCAGGACAGTTTCGCCGTTTTTCCTGGCCAACTCAACGTCGGTCATCGTCAGATTTCCTCTGCTAATGGGTTGCCCGGTAATATAGATATAGTTTCGGCAATGTGTAACCCGGAAGGAATTCCTCCGGGGAAGCGCACTGCTGAAATACATATATATCCGGTTAACTGATATTCTTCTAACGCTGAGGCGAGATGATGGATATCGAGCGAAATAAACGGATTTTTTTCTATTTTGTACTGATTTTTGCCATGATCGTAATTGTCCAGCCAGTTCTTGCTGCCAATTCAACGGTAAGTATTGCCTATCAGGGATCTGGAGGGGCTTATATTGGGGATACCATAATATTCGATGGCCAGGATACGGTTGGAAATATCACAGTGATCAAAATTACGGGCCCGGATCTCCCTCCTGAGGGTGTTCCGGTCTATGACCTGAACGGATTGCCAGGTTCAGGAAATATGATCGAAGTCAACGCTGATGGGTCCTGGCGATTTGCCTGGTATAGCGCGGAGGTTAACGGAATAGAAAAAATGCAGACTGCCAGGTACCATTTTATCGTAAGCGATCTTTCCAATCCGGAAGATACTGCGACAACATCGATTATGATGGCAAAACCAGATTTTAATGTCACCGTGGCACCGAACCCGGCGCTGTTCGATGATTATGTAATGGTGACGGGCAATACCGAAATGCGATTGGACAGTGTTGAAATCGATGTGGCCAATCAATCCGGAACGATCGTTCATTCCAACCTCGCACCGGTCAGCAGTTCCGGGTATTTCAACTTCGGTTTCCATGTAGATATGCCCCCAGGACAATATTATATCACCGTCAGCAATCCAACGATGGTGGGCGGTTCCCAGCGTTTTGTACTCACGGTCGCTTCACCGTCAGTACCGGTTACAACCACGCCCCCATCAGGTCCAGCTGGAACCTCAGGAACAGTTCTTCCTCAGGAAGGAGGGGCAATCTCGATCAATTCAACACCTTCCGGAGCGTCTGTGTACCTTGATTCGGTCATGATGGGAAATACCCCTATTACTCTGGAGAATGTTTCTGAAGGCTCACATCTTGTTGAAATTAAAAATCAAGGATATTCGCTGTATTCGATCATGGTTACGGCAAAAGACGGGACAACGGTCACCCTCGCACCTGTGCTGGTAAAAAGCTCGTCATCCCTGTCCCTTTCCCCCCTCATAGTCATTGCAGGAATAGTCATCTCGGCTTTCGTTATCCTGGGAAGAAGAACAGCACAGAAAAAAGAATGATCTTTATAATGCCTTTTCCTTTTTCGCCCCACTGACGACACGGACTGTGGAAATCAGCGATATATTTTTGAATCTGGAAAATTGAACCTGCAACTATGAGGACTCTGTCAGAATCTGTCGCAGGAATTTGTGTAAACAGAGTCTCCGAAAAAGATTATCTGACGATATTCTCATCTACTATGTGAATGCAACTTTGTAACGAGAAAATCATGGAAAAGCACAGGGTTCAGGAAATGATGCTGCTGATGGCATCGAAGATAAGGTCAATAGCCAATACCATATCAGACGAAGATGTGGAGAAATTCATATCCGAACTTCTCAATGCAAAACGGATCTATGTTATCGGTGCAGGTCGCTCCGGGCTCGTGGCGAAATCGTTCGCAATGCGCCTTATGCACCTCGGCCTGGAAGCGTTTGTTGTTGGTGAGACTATCACGCCGGCTATGCGCCAGGGAGATATGATGGTTGTCTTTTCTGGTTCCGGCAGGACAAAAACCGTGGCCGATATTGCTGAGACCGCAAAAGAGATAGGAGCAAAAATCGGTCTCATCACTGCAAACGCAGATTCAAGAATAGGCAAAATCTCCGATTGTATTGTCATAATCGAACATCACCGGGACGCTGTCGAGGACGATGCAGCGGAATTCGAGATTCGCCAGATGATGGGCGATCATAAATCGTTTGCCCCGCTGGGTACCCTTTTTGAAACAACCTCGATGATCTTTGCTGATGCAGTGATCTCGCGCCTGATGGAGATCACCAAGACCGATGAGACCGCATTGAAAAACCGACATACGAATATCGAGTGAAAACGATCTGGAGGGGGAAAAGAATGAAGTTTGCACCACGCGTGGAAGGGATAGAGATCTCCGGAATCCGCCGGTTATTCGAGGCCGCAGGACAGGATTCGATTAACCTGGGACTTGGGCAACCGGACTTTGACACGCCGCAGCACATCAAGGATGCAGCGATCGCAGCAATTCAGCAGGGAAAGACCGGGTATACCGGTAATACCGGGATTCCTGAGCTCCGTGATGCAATCTGTAAAAAGTTCAAGCGGGAGAACGGACTTTCCTACCAGCCAGACCAGCTTATCGTAACGGCTGGCGCCAGCGAGGCCCTGCATATCATCATGCAGTCCCTGGTCGCGGAAGGGGATTTCGTTCTCTGTCCGGACCCGGGTTTTGTTTCCTATGCGTCGCTTGCTCTGCTTGCAGGTGGACGTCCGGTCAGTGTCCCGCTTGACAGTGCTCTGCATATAGATGCCGAAAAAGCAAAGGAACTTATGGATGGTGCCCGGATAATTGTCCTGAATTCCCCCGGAAACCCGACAGGAGCTGTCGAGAGCAAGGAGAATATCCGGGCTATTGTGGAATATGCCGATGACATGAATGTCATTGTCGTATCCGATGAAGTGTATGAGCATCTTATCTATGGGAAAAAACACTGGAGTGCAGCCGGGTTCGGAGACAATGTCATCACCGTCAACGCCACGAGCAAGACCTATGCAATGACCGGCTGGAGACTGGGATACCTTGCAGCTCCTGCTGAGATCGTAGGCCAATGCCTGAAAGTCCACCAGTACTGCCAGGCATGCGCAACCTCAATATCCCAGTATGCTGCCGTTGCAGCTTACGAAGGGGATCAGCGGCCGGTCAAGGTAATGCGCGATGAATACCGTGTGAGGCGCGATCTTCTCTGCAGCGGTCTGGCTGAATTGGGTTTCCGGTTCCCGGTACCCGAAGGTGCGTTTTATGCGTTTGTCCCTATGAAACCAGATTTTTCCCAAAAAGTTATTGACCGGGGGGTCATTATTGTTCCCGGCAGTGCGTTTGGAACGAATGCACCGGACTATGCACGATTCAGTTACGCGGCATCGCGGGAAAATATAAACCGCGCCCTTGATAGGATCCGCGAGATAAGGAGTGAGTGATATGGTTAAGGAACTGTTGAGAAAATTGTCCAACGCCCACGGGGTCTCAGGAAGTGAAGGCAGCGTTTATGCAGTTATCAAAAAGGAACTGAAAGGGCACGTTGACGAAATAAAAGAAGATTCGATGGGCAACTTGATCGCAATCAAGCACGGAAACAAGTTCAAGGTCATGCTCGCCGCCCACATGGACGAGATCGGTCTCATGGTGAAGTATATCGACGACAAAGGTTTCATCCGGTTCGTGGCACTCGGGGGTTGGTATGGCCCAACGCTCTACAACCAGCGGGTCATCCTCCACGGAGCAAACGGGGAAGTAGCGGGTGTTATCGGTGGAAAACCCCCTCATATGATGGACGAGGAAGAACGCAAGAAAGGCGTGAAAATCGAGGATATGTTCATCGATGTCGGTGCCCAGAACAAGTATGATATTGAGATGCTGGGGATCGAGGTCGGCACTCCTGTCACCATCGATCGTGAGTTCACTGAATTAGCAAACAGCAGGGTTACAGGAAAAGCCTTTGACAACCGGGCCGGTGTTGCCATGCTGATAAAAACGCTCCAGAACCTTGAGAGCCCGTTCACCATCTTCGGCGTTTTCACCGTGCAGGAAGAGGTCGGTTTGAAAGGCGCACGGACCAGTGCATATATGCTTGATCCAGATTGTGCTATCGCGACCGATGTGACCATCCCCGGAGATCACCCCGGAATGGAGATGAAGGATGCACCCGTTGAGATGGGAAAGGGTCCGGTTATTACTATTGTCGACAGCAGCGGACGGGGTCTGATTGCCAGCCGGAAAGTCGTAAAATGGCTGAAAGATACCGCTGATACACACGGGATTACCGTGCAGATGGAAGTCGGGACCGGTGGGACAACCGACGCAACGGCAATTCACCTTACCAAAGGTGGAATTCCCAGCACAACAATCAGCCCACCAACAAGGTATATTCATTCACCTGTTGAGGTGCTTGACATCAAGGATATCGAAGCCGGGGTTCAGCTCCTTCTTGCGGCATTGAAAGTAAAACCCAGTCTTTGATTTGGATCTTTCCAGATCTATTCTTTTTAGGTCATACATTGATTTGTTCGCGTTTTTCCTACTTCTCTGTGAACAACAATGGACTGCAATTCGTTTGACAAAATTTAACGAAAAGATTCCCGAAACGAAGGTTCTGTACTCGTAAATCGTGTAATTATTGTCGTGTGTATTTCCCAGTTAATCAATCAAATAGAAGGCTTTATTGATTGAAATTTTATATTCATAACAAATGGACACGAGCATCGAACAAACACCGTTTGATCAAAAGCTCTTCCTTGTCTTCATCGTAACATTTGCATCAATGACGGTCTACGAATTTGTCGCGCAGTATTTCTTTCCCACTCCTCCCGACTGGCGCATGAATATAATTACCAGCCTCTTCACAAGCGGGATTGTCGTCATTATTGTTTACTTTCCTCTCAATTCTTACTATGCCAGGACTGTCCAGGTACTCTCGGAGATGGAGAGCCGCAGTTCCATAGAAATACAACTGCGTCAGAGCGAAGAGAAATACCGGGTCGTCGTTGAAAATAGCCATGATGCGATCTACATCCATAGATCCGATCGCCTCCTCTTTGCCAACCGTCGTGCTTCGGAGCTCACCGGTTACCCGCACAACGAACTTATGGAAATCCGGCTTTGGGACCTTGTGCATCCCGACGACCGGGACCGACTTATTGAGAATTCCAGGAAAAGGTTTGCTGGGGAAGAGACTCAATCTGGATTTACAGCCCGACTCCTGACCAAAGATGGCACTTCACGGTTATGCGAATTCTTTGTGGATCTGGCGATGTACCAAGGAGGACCTGCGATCCTCGGGATTGCCCGCGACATTACTGAGCGAAAGCGGGGGGAGGATGCGCTGGCGGTTGCAAGCAAGAAATTGAACCTCCTTTCGAATATCACTCGCCACGATATCAGAAACCAGTTGATGGCATTGAATGCCTATCTCCAGCTCAGCGAAGGTTTTGTTGATGACCCTGCAAAGATGAAGGATTTTTTTTATCAAGGAACAGAAAATTATCGATGCTATTACTGAAGAGGTCAATTTCACCAAAGATTATGAGGATCTTGGCGTGAAATCTGCGGTCTGGCAGGATGTGAGCACGCTTATCAGGGACGCAGTAACTGCACTCCCCCTGGGGAATATCGGGCTTGACATAAGCTGCCCCGGTCTTGAGGTGTTTGCCGATCCCCTGTTTGAAAAAGTGTTTTATAACCTCATCGACAACTCCCTGCACTATGGTGGAGATAATTTGACTACCATCCGTATTAACGCGAGTGAACGGAGTGATGATCTTCGAATCATTTTTGAGGATAATGGTAACGGCATCAGTGGTGAGGACAAAAAGCAGTTATTCACGAAAGGGTTTGGTAAAAATACCGGTCTTGGCCTTTTCCTCGCCCGCGAGATCCTTTCCATTACCGGCATTACGATACAGGAAACGGGGGAACCGGGTGAGGGTGCACGGTTTGAGATAGCGGTGCCAAAAGAGGCGTACCGAATTGCTAAAAATCATTGATTATCTCTCGTCAATTATCGCAACAATTATTTCGATAAAAAATTTGGAGAATCGAACCCCTGATTAAAAGTGCTGATATGGAGCATCTAACCTGACGCTCTTTTGTGTGCATTCTCAAAACAATTTGAATTTTCACTAATTTTCATTCAGAGAAGATTCTGGTATACTAAGTAGAGCGCCTCGGCCGGGATTTGAACCCGGGTCAAAAGCTCCGGAGGCTTCTAGGATGTCCACTACCCTACCGAGGCATTATGCAACCATGTCCGCGTTTCCCTGAGATATTGGAATAATCAGGCAAAACAACGCAGGAATTCACGGTTCTATATTTATCATGCCACGAAGAGTAATAAACTTCTCGTTGTATCAGAGTTTCTTTTGGTACATGTGCCAGATCTTACAGGCACCTTCGTGGCTTACCATGCATGGCCCGACCGGGTTCCGGGGCGTGCAGACTTTCCCGAACAGCTTGCAGTCTGACGGCTGGACAAGCCCGCGAAGGACTTTGTCACAAACGCAGGCCGAATGTTTACTTACATGTTTAAAGACAAATCCGAATTTTTTCTGTGCATCGTACTGTTCGAACGCTTTCTTCAACTGGAGTCCCGAGCCGGGAATAACCGGAAATCCACGCCATTCAACGTCAGAAGGTTCAAAGACCTCATACATCACGGTTTTTGCCTTGACATTTCCCTCACGGCAGACCGCCCGGGGATAGGCATTATCTACCCGGTGCGTCCCTTCCCGCACCTGCTTCACAAGCATCAGCAGACCCAGCAGGATATCTTCGGGTTCAAACCCTGCGACAACCTGAGGCACCGGAAATGGTTCGTATTCTTCGTAACCCATTACAGTGCAGACGTGACCAGGCAGCATGAACCCATGGAGTTTTGCCTCTCCCTGTTCAAGGAGCCATTTCATTGCCGGAGGGACGATGCGGTGACAGCAAAGGATCGAGAAGTTTTCCGGGGGATGCGTGAGTATCGCGGCGGCAACTGTCGGGGCGGTAGTCTCAAAGCCAACAGAGATAAATACGACCTCTTTATCGGTTTTCCGGGCAATCTCGACTGCTTTGTGAACACCCTGAACAACGCGGACATCCCCGCCGCAGGATTCGAGCGAGCCTTTTGATCCTGGAACGCGGAGAAGGTCGCCGTAGGTAGCGATGATGCAGTCTTTTTCCACAAGGTCAAGCGCAGCATCTATCTCGCCCTGCGGGGTAATGCAGACCGGGCACCCCGGACCCATGACGATCCTGAGTTTCTCCGGAAGTAAACTCCTCAATCCGGATCGTGCAATCGCGGCTTCATGGGTCCCGCAGATATGCATGAAAGTCATCTCACGGTCAACCAGTTCATGGAGTGTGTCTGCGATCTCGTTTTCCGTCGCCATGCAATCTCATGATTATTTACTGTAGAGCAACATAAGTGTACGTATATGGATGACCGCCTGTTATTCGCAATCGTCACTATCATCATCGGTCTGGCACTTGCAGGATTGGCCAGGGCGATAGTTCGGTGGCTTGAAAAATTTGCGGAAACCAGCAAGATGAAATGGGATAATATCATCATTGCTGCGGTCGGCACTCCCGTCCAGGTCGGTATATTTGCGGCTTCTGTCTATATCGCATTGAAATATTTCGGGATTGTTCCTCCCCAGTATTCATGGATAATTTCTGACAGGGTACTGAATTCTGTTTATATCCTTCTTGGGACCTGGATTACCAGTTCTATCATTCACAATATTCTCGTTGTCTATGGTCATGTGTTCGCGGATAGGATGGGAGAGGGCTGGGATACCCGGTTGATAGAGTTCCTTGAACGTGCTGCCCGGTACATCGTCTGGTTCGCAGGCCTGATGTTAATCCTCGTCAACCTCAAGATCGATGTTACTCCATTCCTTGCGGGTGCAGGCATTGCCGGGTTGGCGTTCGCGCTTGCGGCCCAGGACATCATCTCCAATTTTTATGGCGGAGCTGTTATCACGATAGACCAGCCGTTCAAAGTCGGCGATCGGATAAAGATCGATGATTTTTGCGGGGATGTCATAAATGTAGGGGCACGAAGTACCCGGCTTCAGACGCTGGATTACCAGATCGTAACTATCCCCAATAACAAGATTACGTCAAGTTTTGTTGTGAATTATTCAGAACCTGACGTGAAACTCCGGATCGCCATACCGGTCTCGGTTGCGTACGGTACTGATATTGATAAAGTACGGGATATTCTCTTCGACATCGCCATCAATGCCAAACAAAAAACAGAGTATCTTCTGGATGAACCGGCACCAAAAGTCCTTTTCCTTGAATGTGGCGAATCGTCATTGAAATTCGTGCTTTATGTCTGGGCACGGAAATTCGACCTCTCCGAAGAAGTCAGGGACACGATCAATACGGAAATTATCAGGCAGTTTGCAAAAGAAGGGATCGAGATACCGTTCCCCCAGATGGACGTCAGGTTGAAAAAGTAATCTTGTTGTAGGATATTTTTTTTCCAAGCAGAATTAGTCGAGGCAGCCGTGGACGAGAACGAGAGTAATTGTCCGTTCGCTCCCGGCAGAGAGTGCTTCCTGCAGCAGGCGCTCGCAGGATGATTCCACATTCTCACCATTCTGAAGGATTATCTCTGCAATTCGCTCTTTCCGGACAAAGTCGTGCAGGCCGCCGGAACTGAGGAGCAGGAAAATACCCCGGATATTTATCGTGACAAAGTCGGTTCTCGTCAGTATATGCGGTTCACCGAGTGTACGGGAGATCATGTTCATCCGTTTTTTCTCTTCGCCATGATCACTCGTGAGAACCTCCAGCCCGTCCGGTTGGTGGGATAATGGATGATCCGTGGGAACACAGATTTTGCCGCCAGGGCTGATCAGGTAGGCATTCCCTTCACCGATATCGAGAATCGTGCAGTTCAGCGCATCATCAACAAGACAAGCGCTCAGGTGTGTTATATCCCGAACTCTCTCCGGGGACTTCACTGCATGAGCATTGATCCGGATATCGCTTTCACGGATGGTAGCCTCGAGGGCTGCGGCAGGTGACTTTACATCGTTCTGCACGGCTTCCTTCAGACTGGAAATAGCAATACCGCTTGCAGAACTCTCACCAGGAAAGTCTGACATTCCCTCAGCTACCCCAAAAACATGATATTTCCCGATCTTTTCAGCACAGAAAACGTCATTGTTGGATGCGCTCACCCACCGGTCTGACAGCGCGAAGAAATGCAACTGGGCCATAGCCTGAAAAGAGCTATAGACAATAATAATTCTTTTGATGCTGGGAGTCTCCCCACCTCATACCAGCGTCTTCTGGGGATTATTGAGATGCTTTTTTGCAGCGGACGTGACTTCCCTTCCCTGAGGGGTGCGCTTGACAAATCCAATCTGGATCAGGTACGGCTCATACACATCTTCAATCGTCCGCACTTCTTCACCGACAGAGATAGCAATCGTTTTTACCCCTACCGGTCCTCCATCGAAATCGTTGGCAATAACCGCGAGTATGCGACGGTCAAGCTCATCGAGACCAAGTTTATCGATCTGCATCATGGCAAGAGCTCCTGCGGTGATTTCCTGAGTTATAGTGCCATCCCCTTTGACCGTCGCATAATCTCTCACTCGTCTCAGCAACCGGTTGACAATCCGGGGAGTGCCGCGGCTCCGTTTCGCAATCTCTTCCGCACCATCACGAGTGACCGGTATCTTCAGAATCGATGCACTTCGGGTTACGATCCTGACCAGTTCCTCAGGAGTATACAAGTCGAGCCGTGATGTGATACCGAACCTGTCCCGGAACGGGGCTCCCAACAGCCCCTGTTTAGTTGTGGCCCCGATAAGGGTAAAATGCTCGAGGTTCAGCTTTATCGAACGGGCGCTCGGCCCTTCACCAATCATCACATCGATGAAAAAATCCTCCATCGCAGGATACAACACTTCTTCGATGATTGGGTTGATCCGGTGGATCTCATCGATAAACAGGATATCCCCCCGCTTGAGCGGGGTTAACAGCGCGGCAATATCCCCTGGTTTCTCGAGCACCGGGCCGGTAGTAGAACGGATATCTGCTCCCATTTCATGGGCAATGATATGTGCGAGTGTTGTTTTTCCGAGACCTGGCGGTCCGGAGAACAGGATGTGGTCAAGAGGTTCATTGCGTTTTTGTGCGGCTTCAATCGCAATTTTCAGGCTCTCTTTGACTTGAACCTGCCCGACAAACTCTTTCAGCCGGTCCGGCCGGATAGTGAGGTCATCGCTTTCCTCAGTGAGAGGAGCGGGTGAGATAATTCTCTCATCCATGAGGTTACCGCTCCTTCAGTTTTGCGAGTGCTGCCTTGATAAGTCCCTGTACTGACGAAGAGCCAGGCGCAGGAACTGCAGCATTCACAGCATCCCGGGATTCCTTTTCGGCAAAACCCAGCGAGACCAGTGCGCTGACCGCGTCGTGAATCACCATGCTGTCTTTACCTGTCTCCCCGCTTACGATCATTTCGCCCACTTTCTTCATTTTGTCCCTGAGTTCGAGGATCAGCCGTTTTGCGCTCTTTGGGCCGACGCCGGATATCCGGGTCAAGGCTTTTTCATCTTCGTTTAAGATCGCGATTGCAAACTCTTCGATACTGATCTGGGACAGGAGGTTCATGGCAGTCTGCGGGCCAATTCCGGTCACACCAATCAGGATCCGGAACATTTCCAGTTCGCTCTGGTACTGGAAACCATATAGCGTAATCGCATCCTCGCGGACTGCCATATGGGTATAAAGAGTTACCGTTTCTGGGGAGCTCGCCAGCCGCTGGAGGGCCGGCTGGGTTACCTGCACCTGGTATCCGACACCGTGCACATCAATTACCACCCAACGGTCTCCCACAAGGACCATCTCACCGGAAAGACGCGCGATCATGATTGTACTATCTCAGGATATGGATATGACATAAGGCAATCGAAAGGGCATCGGCCGCATCATCGGGCCGCGGAATTTCGGACAGGTGAAGCAGCCGCATGATCATCTCCTGCATCTGGCGTTTATCGGCACGCCCAGATCCGGTAATTGCCTGTTTGACCTGGTTCGGGGTGTATTCCGTAACCGGGATATTCCGCTGTTCTGCCAGAAGAAGGATAACCCCGCGGGCTTCGCTGACACTCATGGCCGACGTGACATTCCTGGTAAAAAACAGTTTTTCAACTGCGATCTGGTCCGGGGAATATTTGTCAAGAAGAACTGCAACTTCAGTATAAATCTGCAACAGCCGTTCTGAGGTGCGCTGATCCTTACCGGAAGTCTCGATGCAGCCATAACAGACCGGTACTGTGGTCCGGTTGTTAACTGCAATGACCCCGTATCCTACGCGTGCCAGCCCGGGATCAATGCCGATGACAATCATTTTTCAGGAGAACTCCTGATCTGTATATATCACTAGGGTATTATACGGCATGTGGTGTGCGGTGTGAAGGTGATGTCATCGAGGCTGGCCAAGGACTAAAATGTTCTGATGGTCTGCGGCAGGTGATCGGTATCTACCTCGTTAAATTCCAAATGCCTGTTCAGTGCCTGCGCGGCGATATCGTTTTTTTGTAGCATCAGAAAAATCTGGCACAGTTGATTTTCGACGATAGAATTATTGGTCCGCAAGCAGATGATGAAAAATTCCATAAATATCCTGTTTTGTATTTCAGTTTGCCGGACGATAGGGTTTTTTAGACGCTCTTCAAATGATATACCATGAAAGATGTGCTATTGATAGCAGATCTCCATGGTCAATTCGGTAAAATTGATTCATTTCTGGAATTAAATCCGGAAGCGGTATTTATCGCTGGTGATATTACGAATATGGGTCCGGTTGACGCGGTCGATGATGTGCTCTCACGCATCGATGTGCCGTGTTTTGCAGTGCCCGGCAACTGCGACCCCCGTGAGATCCTCGAGACATTAGAACACTCGGATTCGATCTGCCTTCATGGCTCACAGATCAACCTGGGCAAGGTGTCCATTGTGGGCGTAGGGGGTTCAAACCCGACACCGTTCAATACGCCGTTTGAGATGACGGATAAACAGATTGACGATCTCCTCCACGGCGCAATGCAAAAGATGGAAAAAACGGTTCACAATATACTCCTTACGCACGCACCACCGTTTGAGACGCTTGACAAGATCAATGGCGATCACGTCGGAAGCGCAAGCATCCGGAAACACATGAAGTCTTTTGATCTGGTCTGTTGTGCCCATATCCACGAGCAGCGTGGTGTAATGGATATTGATGGCGTAAAAGTGATCAACCCCGGCGCTGCAATGGATGGCTATTGTGCCATGCTTCATTTCGGCAATGAAGCTAAAGATATCAAGGTCGAACTGCTGACTGTCTAGCCAGGAGCAGTTCGAGATACGAGGCGAGAATCGGCTCGCCGGTTACTCCAATCTCTTTTGCAAGCGTTTCGATCTGTCCTGATATCGCGGGATCGTCATTCTCCACGATAATCTCGATCTCGGCATATGTCCCAAGTTCATCAACGCTGTCAAGAGAGATGGAGGCACGGCCAAACCGGTAATTTTCACGCCATTTGTTCACTTCTGCGGTCTTTTTAAACCCAAGCCGCTGGAGGATCTTTTCGAAAACTTCTCCCGATTCGACTGCAGTGTTCAGTTCTTCCCGTGCCTTGAGTCCGGAAGATTTGATCTTGGCGCCCTTGTAGGTAACCACAGCATGCTGGTCAGTGTACCTGACCCGGACCGCTTCGTCTGTCAAACTAAAATCCCGGTGCGGTGCATTATAATAGATATCATGCTCGTGCACCCGTCCGCAGAACTGAGCTTTATGTTCCGCTAATCGCGTACGGACCGGATCGAGTGCAGGAATTTTAACCTTTAACTCAATTTCAAGCATTTTTGTCCACACGTTTATCTGTCTTTGTTGCAATTTAATATAGTCAGGTGAAGAATGGCGATAAAAGAAGGAGAGTTTATCAGACTGAACTACACGGGAACGGTGAACGGGAGCACTTTCGATACTACTGATGAGACAGAAGCGAAATCTGCCGGAATCCACAGCCCGAACGCTGTTTACGGTCCGGTCACCATTTGTGTGGGACAAAAACATGTGATTGTTGGCCTTGACGAGGAACTTGTCGGCAAAAAAGTCGGTGCTGAAGGGGATATTGAGGTACTTCCGGAGAAGGCATTTGGTGAACGTGATCCCAAACGCATCCAGTCCTTCCCAAAGAACAAGTTCACGGAGAAACCTGTCCGCGGCATGCCGGTGAAGATCGAAGAGCAGGGCGAAGGCACGGTTGTCGATGTTATTGGAAGCCGTGTTATTGTGGATTTCAATCCTCCTCTTGCCGGGCAGACGCTTTCCTACCACTACAAGATTGAGGAGAAAGTGCTGGATCCGATTGAACAGCTGAAAGGACTGGTAAGACTGTATGCAGGCCGCGACATGGAGATCGCTGCAGATGACGGCAAGGCGACCATAACGCTCCCACCCGGGATTAACTACGACCGCCGCTGGCTCCTCTGGCGCGGGCGGATCATTCATGAGGGTTTCGAGCTGATCAAGGGTATATCGGAGATAGTGCTCGTCGAAACGTTTAGAAAACCTGAAACGACCGATAAAAAAGAAGAATAATTTTACTTATTTTTCTGCCATAACCGGTAGATTTGACTTTTCCTAATAAGAATTATCCATAATACGCTTGCAAAGGAATTTCCTGGCGAGTTTTGATAATGCCAAGGCGATTACTGCGTTCCGGGCCCTGTATTCTTATTCGGGGATTACCTTAGTTTGTGTTAAGGAGGGTAGTCTCTCCCCAATGTCTTGTATATACCGGAAACGAAATATCTATATCCTATAAAATAAATATATATTTTTTATTATGGGGTTCATCGAAGACATTGTTAATGGAATAATGAAAATTGTTGATAAAACGCTGTAGACGAATTGGATTACAAGAAGTGAGCAATGGGGTGATAGGAAAATGCTTCAGAAAAAATATGAGTATGATAAAGAACTTTTAATAATTCATACGTTAATCAAACGCAACCGTTATGATTCTTTCGTAAGCAAAGACGCTTTAAAAAAGGAGTTTGACCGGAAAGAATTATCTAATATAATTGATATTTTAAAATATTATATAACAAATGGAATTCTCGTAGAAAAAGATAAGAAAATTTACATTACTTCAAAAGGGATAAAATATATTAATATGTTAGCGCATCGCTAGGATAGTCAGTAATCATATTTATATATGCTATTTTTATCTTATTAAAATATTCGTAGTTTTTTGCCCGGTTAACTTTATCCTTTTTACATCTTCTCAGACCGGCCTTTTTTTCATCTGACCCGTATTCCCGCCGTCGGCTATAAGAACTGCCCCACAGAAATGCAAGGCGGGGCTTACAGTCAAAAGAAGACCCTGCTTTCACTTTTCAGGCATTGGCAAATCTGTACGCCCCTTTGGGCACGGCGATCTCAAATCTTGCTCCTTTGCCCGGTTCAGCTGTCTCATATATCGTAATTCCGGTAATGGACAGGATTTCCCGGGATAGAAATAATCCGAGTCCGGTATTGTGCCCGAAACCGCGTGAGAAGAGATGCTTCTTGTCCTCTGCCGATATCCCGATACCATTGTCCTCTATGGAAATGACCAGCCCCTTTTCAAACTCCTGAACAGTGATGTGGATCATGGTCATCTTCTGCCCACCGTACTTAAGGGCATTGTCGATCAGGTTGTAAAACACCTTCTCAAACAGCGGATCTGCATACACTTCGAGATCGTTGACCTCCACATCAACCCGAATGTCCCGTGTAGGGAGTGCGGTCTGCGCTTTTTTTATTCCTGTTTCCACGTTCTGCCAGACCGGGGCTTTCACGCCAAGATCCTGGTACTCCTTTGTGAAGGCGATCTGGTGTTCGATGGCATTTGCAGCCCTTTCTTCCTTAAGGATATATTCCGACATCCTTGCACTGTCGCCGACAGCCTCTTTCGAGAGTTCAAGGTATGCCTTTAAGGAGAAGAGCTGGTTGTTGATATCGTGACGGGTAATACTTGAGAGCAGGTTCAGCTTCTTATTTACCTGACGCAGGGCTTCTTCCGCCAGTTTGCGCTCGGTGATATTAGTCATGATGTAGTTAAACCCGGTAACTGTACCGTCTTTTATGATGGATCGCTGGGAGACGATGACGGACTCCACCCTGCTATCTCTGGTAACGATCTTGAATTCGTTAAGGCCATACTCGCCTTTCATCCTCTTCTTGAAAGCTTCAATGCAGGAGGGATGGTCATCAGGGTGGATGAACTTTGAGAAATGCTGCCCGATCATTTCGGACGGTATATAGCCATACAGTCGCTCGATGACCGGACTGATGTACGTGAAATTCCCTTTTAAATCAAGGGTGAAAATTACATCATTGATGTTCTCGACGAGGTCCCGGTACATCTCACGGCTCTCACGTAGCGCTTCCTCTCCCTTTTTGCGCTCGGTGATATCCAGAAATGTACCGATCAGGCCGGCAACCGATCCTTCCGCGTTGAAGAATGGAGCCTTGTAAAAGATCACATCATGCCGCGAACCGTTAGCAAACCTGACCTGTGCCTCGTACCTCTGGGGCACTGGTTTGTCAAAGACTTCAAGGTCGGCAGCAGTGTACCGGTCTGCAAGATCCCTCGGGGAAATATCATACGCAGTCTTCCCGATGAGATCGTTTCTAGGTAATCCTATATAATCCTCAAATGGCGGGTTGCACCCGAGATACTTCCCGGAAATATCCTTGTAAAAGATCGGAACCGGCAGCGTATCCATAAGAGTGGTAATGAACCGGGAATATTCCGCAATCTGCAGTTCAGCCCGCTTGCGGGCAGTGATGTCGGTATGAGCAGAAATCCAGACGCTCCCGAATTCGGGATGTTCAAACGTGGATACTACTGCAAGACACCAGAATGTAGTGCCATCTTTTCTGATGTTTTTAACTTCCCCTCTCCATTCACCTGTTTCATTGAGGGATTTCATGATCTCATCTGCAGTATCCTGAGGGCTCATTTTATCTTCAGGGGCATTGACCACAGAGACATGTTTACCGATCAGTTCCCCGGCTTCATACCCAAACATGGCCTCAAATTTGGGATTGGTATAAACAATGACACCATCGCAGACCCGGATCAGGTAAACACCTTCTGCGATGGTCTCGAAAATCTGGTTCTTGAGGCGGAGCGCTTCTTCCACATGTTGGCGAATTGTAACTTCTGTCAATAACTGGGCATTCAATGTCGAAAGATCATGTTCACGTTGTTTCATTTCCGCCCGGGCAACATCCAGAGCACTGACCATATGGTTGAATGCCTCCGAGAACTCTCCCATGAAATCGACACGCTGAGAAAAATCCCCATTTGCGATCTGCTGTGCCTGCCAAGTCAGGTGTTTAAGGTTTGATTGCAGGGATTTGAGACAACCTGCGGAAATCCCTTTTGCATCAAGCCGGGAATCGAGATCGCCCTTACTCAGGCTGATCGCAAATTTCTGAACCGCTCCGATCGTGACCACAATGTCATCAAGTCGCTTTCGTGTTACCGGATCCTTGGGCAGGTGGGATAAATCAAACGTGCCGGTCTCCAGTACTTGGCCAATGATATCAAGTACGGATTCCGCATCGCTAGCCGGAATTGTCCCTTTACTCTCAACTGCACTTTCATCTTTACCCATTGGAATACCTAAATTTTCATTTGACCTCGATCACTCAATCAGATCAACGGAAAACCGGCACGTCCTATCACCGGTGCACCAGCAATCCACTTCTTTAACCCGGAATTTTTTACCGGTAAATCCTTCCATAAGCCCTGCGATGAATCCCTCATCATAGGTACAGACCCCAAAGCCAAGTTCGGGAAGTCCCGAGCAGTCTACATCTTCAGATACCGTGAATACAAATGCTCCTTTCTCTGGATCGGCTTTTTCAACTCGTAATATACCGATATTCATGGTTTTGAGCGCTTCCTTCACGGCATTCACGAAAACAGAAAGATTTGGTGCATCCTTAATCACATGGCGGAAAAACTCCTGTCCGGCAAGGTTCCCTGCATTGTAAAAGATCCGGTCTGAAGTCTCAGTTCCTACCTCACGCTCGAGAGTATCGCGGAGGGTAAACATCATGAGGCGGTACACTTCCAGACGAACCAAGGGTCCCAGGTTCGGGCGGCCTTTCGTGAGATCTCCGAGCAGATCCCACGAAAAATGGTATTTTATGTCATTATTCACAGCAAACATCTCGTTAATCAGTATATGAGCATCTATCTATACTTTTCCGGAATCCCTTGCCAAGCGCTTAAAATGCATTGTGTGAACTTTTCCGTTGCATTGAGGATTAGTGAGCAATAGTTCACCTAGTAAAATTCCTCAAATCAACCCCTAAGGTAATAGCACGATTTTTTATTATAACAGTGGTTCGGTCTTGGTGTGCTTTCATGCGAATATATTTCCATTTTCACTATTGAGATCCTCCCGCTGAATCGCTCTTCAGGGACTCACGATCAACACTTTTCCCACGCCTTCACCTCTTTACAGAATTGGCAAACCGGTGCACTCCCTTCGGCACGAGGATTTCAAAACGTGCTCCCTTACCCTTTGTACCGGTCTCCCGGATGGTTATCCCGGTGATTTCGAGGATCTCCCTGGTAAAGAATAAGCCAAGGCCGGTATGCTTATAATACCTTTTTTTGAATATCTGTTCTTTTGCCTCTGACGGAACCCCCTTTCCATCATCTTCACAGACAATCTTCAGTGCATCCTCGGTCTTTTCTGTAGTGAACCAGATCTTCTTTACTGTTTCACCATGCCGAACTGCATTTTCAACAAGAGTATAAAAAACTTTTCCGAGGAGTAAATCGGCAAAAATTTCCACATCTTCAACATCCACCGATAGAACGATATCACCGGTGTCAAGAGCTGCCAGAGATTTGTGGATTGTATCCCCAATCTGCTGCCACTCTGGGGAATGGACCCCGATTTCCTGATAATTCTGAGTGAAGAGGATCTGGTTTTGTATGTTCTCTGCTGCCATCTCCTCTTTTGTGATGTAATTCAATATTACCGGATCCTTTGTACTCTGTCGGGACATCTGGATATTACTAATCAATGCAGTCAATGAATTCAGAACGTCGTGACGCGTAACACTGTTGAGCAGGTTAAGTTTGCGATTTGCCTGACGGTATGCATCCTGTGCGTTCACCTGAACGGTAATGTCCATTAAGGAAGCAACCGATTGTTTTGTCCCTGGAATTAGATCAATGGTTAAAAAGATATTACGGATTTCCCCGTTTTTAGTGACAAACCTGAACTCATAATGTCTCAGGGCGGTCTCATGCCGCTCCCGTCGCAGACGGTGCTGGGCGAGCATCCTTTCCATATCCTCATTTAGCACAAATTCCGTCCATCTCTTTTTACCTTCCAGCTCATCCCTTGAAAATCCGGACAAACGCTCGAATTCAGCATTGGCAATTGATATCAGAGTATTTTCATCAATGAGAACGGTTGCGGTTCCGGTGTTTTCAAAGATAGTCCGGTACCTGTTTTCCGATACCCTGAGATTTTCCTGAGCCTGTTTTAGTTCAGTGATATCGGTGATCGTTTCGATGGCCCCGTTGATATCTCCAAATTCGTCATAAATAGGAGCAGCAATCGCCCTGACAACTGACGGTTTCCCTTTGAGAATCGGATTAGGTGTCTCAACAGAAAGGATCTCTCCGTTCCGGTGGATCTCAATATATTCACCGTTTTTTAATTCATCCTTTGATGCAAAGATAAGATCAATCAGGATCGGCCTGCGGACTCCATAAAACGGAATGGCATATTCGTAGTCTCCCTTGCCGATGATATCCTCTGTCCTTACCCCGGTTAACTTTTCAATTGCCCGGTTCCAGGCAACAACTGTGCCCTTCCTGTCGATTATAAACGTGGCATCTGGCAGATAATCGATAGCTCTCGACATCTCGAATTGATAATGCCTGATCCTTTCCTCTGCAATTTTCAAAACGGTGATATCTTCACAAATTCCGTCAATCCATTGGATTTTCCCCTCTTGATTTTTCTTTCCTTGTGCTGTGATTGAAACCCAGATCTGTGAACCGTCTTTCTTTTTCAACTGCAATTCATAATTGCTGACAAAGCCGTCTGCTTCCATTACTTGGATGAATTTTTTTCGCTCGTCCGGATCGGCATAGATATTCGTAACCGGCTGTTCCAGACATTCATGTAAAGAATCATACCCGAGCATCCTGACAAATGCCGGATTTGCCCAGAGCCACCTGCCCGGTAATTCAAGTGTGTTCCGGTAGACCCCCACATTGAGGTTATCTACAAGAGAGCGGTATTTCTCCTCATTTGCCCTGAGCGATTCTTCCATTCTCTTACGTTCTGTGATGTCCCGGAAGACCCCCTCGACACCGAGAAAATTTCCGTAAGGATCAAAGTATTTGTGACTGCTTGTTGCGACCGGCACCGGGGTCCCGTCCCGCTTTTTCAGTATTACTTCATAATCCGTGACAAAACCCCTATTGTTTAATTCATCCAGAAATTTTGACCGTTCTTCCGGATTGTAATAGATAGATTGCGCAATGTTTTTTCCGATCAATTCTGATACTGGATCAAACCCGAGCAAAGGTACGATCGATGGACTTACCATGATTAAGTTCCCCGCAGTATCACTCCTGTAGTAGACATCCTGTATACTTTCAAGTATGCTGCGGTATTTCCCCTCGCTCCCCTTAAGTGCATCTTCGCTCTTTTTCAGCTCATCAAACTGTTGCCGTAGTTCCTCTTCGGAAGCAGTAATCTGTGCGTAGGAACCTTGCAGTTCTTCCTCTGCTTTCTTTCGTTCAGTGATATCTTCGAGCGTTTCAACTGCACCGATAATATTACCGATGGAATCCCTGATGAGTGCGGCAGTGAAATGAAGCCAGATCCCGTGCCCTCCCATTCGCGGGAAAAAGTCAGTCACTTCATATGCGTCATCGACATATTTTGACTCGTTAGATTTCCCGGCATACAATTCCTGAATTTTTTCTGGTTTGTTTTCCACCAGCAGGTTCGACAGCACCGGCCGTTTCCTGTCATAGAATGCTTTCCAGGCATGTGTTGTTCCCAGTACTTCATCCGCTTTCACACCACTGTATGCCTCCAGTGCCCGGTTCCAGCTGATGACACGATGATTTTTATCGATAACAAATTGCGGTATGGGTGAACCCTGAACAATACCCTGCAGTTTTCGTTCACTCTCACTGAGTGCATCTTCGCTCTTTTTCAGCTCATCATACTGTTGCCGAAGTTCCTCTTCGGAGGCAGTGATCTGTGCGTAGGAACCTTGCAGTTCTTCCTCTGCTTTCTTTCGTTCAGTGATATCTTCGAGCGTTTCAACTGCACCGATAATATTACCGATGGAATCCCTGATGAGTGCGGCAGTGAAATGAAGCCAGATCCCGTGCCCTCCCATTCGCGGGAAAAAGTCAGTCACTTCATATGCGTCATCGACATATTTTGACTTGTTTAATTTCCCAGCATACAATTCCTGAATTTTTTCCGGGGCATTCTCCATCAACAGACTTGACAATATCGGTCGTTCCCGATCATAGAATGCTTTCCAGGCATGTGTTGTACCAAGCACATCCCGTGCTTTCACACCACTATAATCCTCAAGTGCACGGTTCCAGCTGATAACCCGATGGCTTTTGTCGAGCACAAACTGCGGGATGGGAGAACCGTGAACAATACCCTGAAGCTTTTGTTCACTTTCCCGAATAACTTGTTCACGATCCTTGAGTTCATCGTACTGGTTACGCAGTTCTTCCTCTGCGGCAGTGATCTGCTCATAGGCAGTCTGAAGTGCGTGTTCAGCATTTTTCTTGTCAGTAATATCCGTACCTACAGATTGGTATTCCCGAATATGACTGTCCTTATCAAATACAGCCCGGTCGCTCCATCGCTGCCATCGAATGCTGCCGTCAGACATGATAATGCGATGTTCGATACTATCGACGGGGTGTTCCAGAGTTAATGATGCAAAGAACCGTTTCACTCGATCCTGGTCTTCGAGAGGGATAACCGGCTGGAACCGCTGTCCGATAATTTCTTCCCGTCTCCTGCCAAAATACCGGCAGTATGCCTCGTTGACAAAGACATGAGTGCCGTCCGGTCTGAACCGACAGAGAAACTCCGTTTGGTCCTCGATAACATTCCGGTACCGTTCCTCGCTCTCCCGCAGCTCAGATTCAGTTTGCCTGTAATCGGTGACGTCCCGAAGGATCTCGATCGCGCCGACAATATCGCCCTGCTGGTTATAGAGGGGGCTTGCTTTGCCCAGAAGTATGAGCGCTTTCCGCTTTTTTTGACGGGGAAACATTGTCTCTGCGATAAGGGTATCCTTGTCATGCAGGATATGCGTATAATTCCTGGAAATGATATCCTCAGATTCAAAGAGTAAATCGATTAGGATCGGCTGTCGCTTTCCATAGAAGGGGATCGCATACTCGTAATCCCCCTTACCCAGTATCTGTTTGGCGGGGATACCGGTCATGTCTTCGATTGCCCGGTTCCAGGCAATTACACGACCTGACTTGTCTATAGCAAACGTAGCATCGGGCAGAAAATTGATAATATCAAAAAGGCGCTTTTCGGATTCGATAAGTGAGCGCTCAGCTTGCCTCCGTGCAATCGCTTGCCGGATCTTATGCGCCAGTTCAGCAAACTGGGATTTTAGGTCGCCACCTTTCTGCAGGTAGAAATCCGCACCGTTGTTGATGGCTTCTATCACCACTTCCTCGCGGCCACGTCCAGTGAAGAGTATAAACGGGATATCGTGATGCCCTTCACGAATGGCTTTTAAAAAAGCGATTCCATCCATTTCCGGCATCTGATAATCGGATACAATGGCATCGTAAGTCTTTGAATTAAGAAGAGAAAGTGCATCTGGAGCAGAAGTAATAGTATCAACGCTGAACTGTCCGCTTTGCTCAAGGAAAATTTTGCCAATTTCAAGAAGAGCAAGCTCATCATCAACATAGAGGATAGAGTTCACGGGGCGTCCTTCTAAGTCTTCGGTATTAATCGAGACACCTTCTTGCCTTATTCGAAATAGTGGCATAAGGAAATTGATTATCTCCTGAAAAAACTCCTAGGGTTGCAACATGATCAAGCAATATGCACCTTTTGAAATGAGGGTCTCAAACTGAATATTTTTCCCGATTTACCGTTTTCAGTGTTCATTATGAGTTCAGCATTATTTTCAAGCAGCCCAAAATCATCATAAACATAATATAAAAAAATGTGATGATGATAATAGGACATTTACCAGTATTTATATTCCATTTTATTCTTTTTATTCTTTTGTTCTCCCGGTTCTGGTGCGTTGTCGTGACTCTTTAAATACTGGTCAGGTATCACCACGAGAAAGTCATTTTCATTGAATCCCATTAGCGTACCAGAACCGGTATTTTTGAAATTTTTTCAGAAAAAGTTTTCATAGAAAACTTTTCAAGAGTTTTATCAGAGAATATGACAATTGAAGATAATTATAAAAATTAGTTAAAAATATAAAATATAATTATATAAATTCAGATAATTTTTAGTGCTAACCAATTTATATTTTATATCTAAGCAGTGCGGCGACTCCGCCCAGGGCGCACAGACGCTCACCGGGTTCGAAGTTGCCGGAAAGTACTACAATGGTCGCACGCATCGCTTCTGCTTTTTCAATGGTCTGTGCAATCTCGGGATCCCGAAGAAGCATGTCGGCGATGAGCACTTGCTCGGCAGCACCGCATTCAATCGCTTCCACCACTTCTTTCCGGCCGTATGCAACCGGCCCGTCCTGCGCGATCCGCACGAGAACTTCATCCATACACTGCACTTCCCGGGCCAGCTGAATGTCATCGATCAGTTTGTCGAGCGTACCTTTTCCCACAACTTCCTGGACGGCTCCACGCCCGATCCGGCGGGTTTCGACTACCAGCGCCCGATCAGCGAGTGGACTGTTCCGGTTCCTTACAAATTTGACAAAATCATCTTTGATAAATCCAGGACCGGCAATAATGAGCGGGCCAGATATAACGGAGATATAACTGAGGAGATCTTCAAAAAAGGCAGACCGGGATCCGGTTTCTGCACCTTTTCCACTGCCGGAAGTCAGTGCAATCACACTCTCCGGCCCGTACTGCCGCAACCGGAAGAGTTCTGCGTTCCCTTCTTCAATGGTGAGGATGTGGATGATCCCATAAACTGATGCTCGTACTGCACGATCGATCCGCTCAAGATCCAGCGGGCGCCAATGCCTGATTATAGAAATCTCGTGACCTGTTTCAACATTGATCGTGTGATATTGGCCTGTATCAATACCCTGTTCGATAACTCCGGTTATCCTGAGCCTTACGCCATGTTCGGAAAATTCGACGCGATCCACGCGTATACCAAGCCTTACCGGGCGTTTCTCTGCTTTTTCAGGACGGATCTTGTCAGTAGCAGTATCGCCACTTCGGAATGTCGTGGCAAAAACAAGATCGCCGGGACATACGAGGTGCTGTATATGCCAAAGGTCGTCGATACTTTCCGGAAATAGGCGAATCTCGCCATACCGGTCTTTCAGTTCACCGAATTCAGCCTTCATGGCCGTTCCACGATATCTGATCCTCCGGGCGGAACAAAGGCAGCTACATGTTCTGTATTCAGGATATTTTTAAGAGATTTTGCATCGTCTTCCGCGATCCCGTCTTTCAGGAGTCTCAGAACTTTCTTTGCCACGTCATTAGGTTCAAATTGTCCCGGTTTGAGCTCGACATACACTTTCACTCTTCCCCGTATCGCGGAAGGCGGGCCTCCGATGACAGTTGCATGGGGCTCGAGCATGAGGCCTATCCCGGCTGCAAGGGGCACATTGCGGTAATACATGCGTTCCCCTCTGACAATAAAAGAACCTCGTGAAATAAACTCCCCTGCCTCCGGGGTTTTACTGACCTGATTGGGAAGGGCACTATATACATCTGCTGAGAAATGCCCGCTTCGCCACGCTCCAGAATACGATGCGGCAAACTGAGTAACCTCGTCCATGTGCTCCGTCTTTCCCTTGACTATGACAACGCTGGCGCCGTGGACATCGGCATGCACGAAGAGATCTCCTCCGCTCATGTATTTTTTTACCAGTTCTTCGTTCTGGGATGCATCCTTACCTCCAAGAACAACAATACCATCACTGGTAGTAAACCACCGGAACCGGTGGTACCAGAGTTTTTTCAAGGGAATGAAATCTCTCCGCTGCTCTTTTTTCTTCACCGGCACCTTTTTCATCGCGGCAAGAGCCCCTTCTTTTTTCCGTCTGAATTTCTTGATTACGTCGTAATACCTGCCGGCGTTCTGTTCGATACCCTCATGAACAAATATTTTTGCGATTTTCCCGATATCGACTTCAACAGCTGCTTCGTCAGGGTGAAACGCGACAATTTTTTTGGCTTCCACAGAGGAAACCCCTGCGAGGTGCTTCTCGATCTCCTGCCACGAGAGTCTTTTGCTCGCTGAATCGAGTGACGATATGAGGTGCGAGACGAACTGATAATTCTCGTAAATGGCGTTGACGATTGCTTCGGTCTGTTCGATCTTTTCATCAAATTTTTTTATTGCAGACTGCTGGAATTTCAGAATCCGCTCTTCTTTTGAGAATTTTGGTTTTGCAGCTTTTGTTACCAGTTCAGCTTTTGTCAACGGGTAAAAAGCTTCAAGGGCTTCTGAAAAACTGGTAAAGTGCTGCAGGTCTTTCCTGTCCAGCAGGTCTACCGGTTCACAGTGTTTTGCCGAGATTACCGGTGTCCGGGCATGGATCACCTGGTCAAAAAGCTCCTGGATAACCGGGAAAATCTTTTGAGGATCGGATGATGAAGCGGGCTGGGATTTGTCCAGCCCGACCCTGCTGCAGATATATTCCGCATAGGTCCCGCCGAGCATGGCGCCCATGGCAAGAGCCCGGACAAGGTCCCGTGAATCGTTCCTGAGCAGGTTTGCAAGGTTTTCCTGAGAAGCGGTGGGATCTGAGGTACTGACGGTGTAGACTGCATGAGGAACGACTTCCCGATCTTTAAACCGGTGGTGCCAGAGAGGCTTGATAATTGTATAATTTTCGTCAGTCAAAACAACATTTCCATCGTCAAAAAGTTCGATGATGAGCCGGTACACGGTAGAGCTTTTCCCGATATCGAATATCAGGATCCGCTCGAGCCCGTGCTGCCGGATCGCGAGGACCTTGCCACCGGTAATATATTTGCGCAAGAGCATTGCGAACTGGGGGGGGTTCTTCGGGGGCTCCGGTATAACTTTTACAAGGTGTGCCCTTCTTCCCGCCTCGATGATCATCAGGTACCGTGCTTTGTCTTCCCCGTTGAGCCGGATCCCAAGGGTCCGGGCGTCGAACTGGTAGATCTTATCGATCCAAAGCGGAAGTTTTGCGTTAAGTTCTGATGTGACCGCCTTTACATCGATGCCGCTCATTCCCTGTTCGGATGCCATCGGGATACCAAATTGTTATCGTATTGACCCATCGAATTTCGGGTAATCTCGATAATCTTACCAGTTTTATATTTACTCATGTCTTTATCAGCGAGAGTGTACAAAACAGTTGATACCTTCCTGAATAAAAAGCCCATATCCGTACGAGGTCCTGCTTTCAGTCACTCACTGAGTTCTCCCATGTGATATTTAGTAATTCTCCTGATAGTTGCGATACACTGTATTCTTCCGGCACAAGAGAAAACAGGTCTCATGTTTATGATAGTTCCGGGGTGCTTTTGCAATCAGGGTATATTAAAACGCGTCCCATTTATCGGATTTTCCAAAAAGGTAAATATCAGTATAGTATATATGGCGATCACGAGGCATTACCATCCCCAAACATCTAATCATGAATTCACCACCAGATAGCAGCTCGGCGCACACACTCATACGAGGAACTTTATCAGGATTACTCACGGCCGTCATCCTTGCACTTTTCTGCGGTCCTGCCTTCGCTCTGCCCTCTGCAACTGGAAGGGCAGTACAATTTAACCAGGGGATTCCGGTATACTGGCCGTATCATGTCCTGTTTATTTCAATGGGATTTATCCTTCTCGTTGCCGGTTTTATCGTGGCGAGGCTCCACAAAACCGGGAATTGGTACAAAACACATATGATCCTTCAAACAGCAGGTGGCGCCAGTGTAATTACCGGCCTCTTCATAGGCATATACATGGTCGCGGTTTCCGGTTTTCCGCACCTGAGGAATATCCATGAAATCCTGGGGGTGACGATAGGAATCCTGTTAATTATCACGATAACGCTCGGCTATTTTATACGACGTATAAATAAATCAAAAAACGCTGTCCGGATAAGCCATCGCTGGCTGGGGAGAATTTCCCTTGCCCTCATGGCTGTTAACATAGCACTGGGGCTCCTGTTCCTGTCAATTCTCCTTGGCCGGTAGATCCTAGCTAATTCAATACTCAACGATCTTCACTAAATGGGGAATTATCTATGATGAATCAATCTCGCATTTCTTTCTCTTATTTATAAGAAAACAGCTCGAAGGGGAGCCAATGTTTATTAGACATCAGCTGGAAGTAGTCACGTCCATAATTCCTGGAGGTTAGTTCCATGAGAAATACTGCTGTTAAAGGGTTTTGGAAAATCGGGCTGCTCGTGTTAAAATATTATCCTGATCTGAAAACTGCACGATCGGAGACTTCAGCATGAGTCTCACCCCTTATATTCGCTGGTTCGGGGAGATCAGGAACGAGGATGTCGCCAGTGTCGGAGGCAAAAACGCATCACTGGGCGAGATGTACCAGGATCTGACGAAGAAAGGTGTCAGGATCCCCAATGGGTTTGCAATCACCGCTGATGCGTACTGGCACGTATTGAGGACGGGAGGAATCATCGGCGGGATCAAAGACGCTTTGGAAGGTCTTGACAAGACCAGCGTCGCAGATCTTTCAAGCCGGGGAAAAAAAGTCCGGGACCTGATCCTCGGCGCCGGCATACCAGACGATCTCTGGGATAAAATCCGTACTGCCTATGACAAGCTCTGCCAAGAGTATGGCCCTGACACCGATGTCGCTGTCAGGAGCTCTGCTACCGCAGAAGATCTCCCTACGGCATCTTTTGCAGGCCAGCAGGAGACGTACCTGAACATCAGCGGATATAATGCACTCAGGGAAGCCTGCAGTAAATGTTTTGCATCCCTGTTCACCGACCGGGCGATCTCGTACCGAGTCGACCAGAACTTCGACCATTTTAAGGTTGCCCTCTCTATCGGGGTCATGAAGATGGTCCGTTCTGACATGGCTTCAAGCGGCGTGATCTTCACTCTCGATACCGAGACCGGGTTCCGGGAAGTCGTCTTTATTACCGGCTCGTACGGTCTTGGAGAGAACATCGTGCAGGGTGTTGTTAACCCTGACGAATTTTATGTTTTCAAACCAACGACACGGACCGGCCATCGGGCCATTGTCCGGAAAAATCTGGGCGATAAAAAAATCAAGATGATCTATGGGAAAGGAACCTCCAAGGATCTGACGAGGAATGTCGAAGTTCCCGAATCAGACAGCCGGCGTTTCTGTATAACTGACGATGAGATCCTCGTGCTGGCACGGTACGCTCTCATGATTGAGGACCACTATTCGCAGAAAGCGCACCAGCCGGTTCCAATGGATATCGAATGGGCAAAGGACGGGATAACCGGGGAATTGTTTATTGTGCAGGCACGACCCGAGACCGTTCACTCTCAGGATGCAAAAGATGTCCTCCTGACATATTATCTTGAACAGAAGGCACCGGTTCTTGCAAGGGGAAAGAGTGTCGGCGAAAAGATTGCAGCCGGCAGAGCCCGGGTGATCGCTGATGTGAGCCGGCTCCACGAGTTTCAGCCCGGGGAGATCCTGATCTCAGATACGACAAATCCCGATTGGGAACCGGTTATGAAGACCGCTGCAGCAATCGTTACCAATCGGGGAGGCCGTACCTGCCATGCGGCGATCGTCAGCCGGGAGCTCGGCTTGCCGGCTGTCGTCGGGACCAATGATGCAACAGAGAAGATCAGGACCGGGCAGGAGGTAACTGTCAACTGCTCTGAGGGGGATGAGGGAATCGTATATGAGGGCATCCTGCCGTTCCATGTAGAAAAAGTTTCCCTGGCGGGCCTCAGGCGCCCGAAAACGGAGATTATGATGAATCTCGGGGAACCGGACGAGGCTTTTTCCTTCTCGATGATCCCGAATGATGGCATCGGTCTTGCCCGGATGGAATTTGTCATCAGCAATTATATCAAAATCCACCCAATGGCGCTGGTCCACCCGGAAAAAGTTACCGATGAAAGTGTGAGGGCACAGATCGGGGAACTCACGTACGGGACCGAAAATCCAGAAGAATATTTTGTCGGGAAACTCTCACAGGGCATCGGGACGATCGCGGCGGCTTTTTACCCAAAGCCGGTTGTTGTCAGGATGAGTGACTTCAAGACCAACGAATACGCCAACCTTCTCGGGGGAAGCTATTTTGAGCCTCAGGAGTCCAACCCGATGCTCGGCTTCCGTGGTGCGTCCCGGTATTATGATGAGAGATACCGGGAGGGTTTTGCACTCGAATGCCGTGCGATGAAGCGGGTTCGGGACGATATGGGGCTTACGAACCTGATCATCATGATCCCGTTCTGCCGGCGTGTCGATGAAGGTGAAAAAGTACTGGCCGAGATGGCAAAGAACGGGCTCACGCGGGGAGAAAACGGCCTGGAGATCTATGTCATGTGCGAAATCCCGAACAACATCCTCCTTATCGATGAATTCAGCCGGTTGTTCGACGGATTTTCTATCGGGTCGAACGATCTGACTCAGCTGACGCTCGGGGTCGACCGTGACTCCGGGCTGGTCGCCCACGATTTCGATGAACGAGACCCCGGCGTGATGAAATTTGTATCCATGGCAGTACAGGGTGCTCGGCGAAACCGCCGCCACAGCGGGCTCTGTGGACAGGCGCCAAGCGATTACCCGGAATTCGCCGAATTCCTTGTCAGAGAGGGCATAGATTCAATATCCCTCAACCCGGATTCGGTAATGAAAATCACGCAAAAAGTGGTGGAAATGGAGGAACGTCTGAGCAGGGAGAGAAAAACCTGATGGTTCCCGATTCGATCACAAGAGCCTCTCGTCCAGAACCGATACTCAAAACAATGGAAAATTATCCGCCAACTGTCAGCAAACACACAACATAATTTTTTTTGATTACGACGATAGACCTCAAGCCAAATTATTAATACGGCAAATAGCAATTAGCTCTTGATATGAATAATGAAATGATTCACAGAGGTTTCAGATATGGAATGGACACGTGACTGGGGCCTGACTGCCCGGGTCTGGCTGACGATGTTCCTGCTCTTCATAGTCTATCTTATATTCATGACTATTCTGTGGGAATTCGGCGCTGGAATGGGGCTGATAGTACTTCTTGCCGTGGGTATGGCATTTATCCAGTACTTCTTCTCGGACAAACTGGTGCTCTGGAGCACGAGAGCCCGCATCATCACTAATGATGAATATCCCGAGCTCCATCAGATTATTGAAAAACTTTGCAAAGAGGCAGATCTTCCTCAGCCAAGGATTGCGATCATGCAGAGTCCGGCGCCCAACGCGTTTGCTACAGGACGGAGCCCGAAGCATGCAGTAGTTGCCTGTACTGATTCAATCCTGAGACTGCTCAACCGGGATGAGCTTGAGGCTGTATTGGCCCACGAACTTTCCCACGTAAAGAACCGGGACATCCTGACCATGACCGTGGCAAGTTTCGTTGCAATGATAGCATCGATGGTCATGCAGAGCTTTTTATTCTCTGCACTGCTCGGGGGAGGCGGGCGCAGCAGGAATGGCGGAGGCACAATCATTGTGTTTATTGTCTCGATTGTAGTGTGGATTGTCGCGACCCTGCTGATGCTGGCTCTCTCCCGGTACCGCGAATTCGCAGCAGACCGCGGCAGTGCGCTGATCACGAGAAATCCCGAGGCTCTTATCTCCGCATTGAATAAGATCAGTGGCAGGATGGACGCTGTACCCAATCAGGCGAAAGCGAAGATCCAGGGAGCTAACGCGTTCTTCATCATTCCGGCATTATCCGGAAATACCCTTATGGAGCTCTTCGCCACTCATCCACCTCTCGAGAAGCGGATTGCGAACCTTGAGAAAATTCAGGGTGAACTGCGGGGATATTAATCCCGGTAGTCCCGGTGTTTTTTTGGGACCGGTTTTTTATCACCATTTTTCATCGATATCACTTCACTTTTTCAGTTGCCTCATGCCTTATGTAGTGGCACGATCATCAGTACATGGTGAACCATGTTTGAGAATATTCTCGGATGGATAATACTAGGAATTGTCATCCTGGTCATAATCATTCTCATCTTCTGGTATGTAGGTATTTACAACCGGTTTTATACACTGAAGAATTCCTCTGAAGCAACATTGGGGCAGATCCGCGTTGCAATGAAAAAGCGACTGGATATGATTGATCAGCTCCTCGGGGCAGTCAAGAGCTACGCAAAGTTCGAGCAGGAAACTTTCACGAAAGTCACTGCGATGCGGGCGAGCGTTGCAACCGCAGGTCCCGGTGACCTTAACAAGATGGAGGCAGAGTCCCGTTCGATTTTCGGGCGCCTGCTCGCGGTTGCAGAGAACTATCCTGAACTGAAAACAGCAGGAACTGTTACCAGCCTTATGGATTCAGTAAAAAGCCTTGAGGAAGAGATTGGGCGGCAGCGCTATACCTACAACAACATTTCTCAGGAATTCAACACGATGATGGACACTATCCCCTCGAACTTTATCGGGCATATGATCCATCTCACAAAACTTGAGTACCTGCAGTTCGAAGAGGCCATAGCGACACCCCCGAAGATCGAGTTCTGAAAAGAGGGAAAAACGTGGGCGAAACAAAACAACTGGCCGTTCTCGTTATCGCCGGGTTGGTCATCGGCATTATCGGAATTATTCTCGTCATAACTGTACCGCCACTTTTTGAAGGCGATCTGGTACTCAGCTCCTATGATGCGACACTTTACCAGAATGGCACGCTTCACGAACAATTTACCTATAACGTCGGGACATCCGGAGAGTACCGGATGCTCTACCGGAGCTGGGAAGCACCGCTCGCGTTTGACAGCATTAACAGCTCCTCCATACAACTAGTTTCAATTGATGCGCCTGCTGGAACGATCGGGTATGCCAAAGACTATCAGGGAAATGTGTTCACCACAGATTCCACATCGGATGACTCCCTGAGATCCCAGATCGAATCTCTCGCTGATACCGATGAAATCGGGATCATCAACCCTGACTATTTTACTGCGGGCACGTATTCCGTTGGATACACGTACGTTGTCCACCCCCCGGTAGAATACGATTCTGCAAACGATCATCTGAACCTCCTGCTCGCTGGCGGCAGCCATATACCATATCAATCTGTACAGATCACAATTCCCACCGACAATGTCGTGCAGGCATACGCATCTCCCCCGACCCTGACTACGGAAAAAACCAGAGACACTTATGTTTTCACCGGTGCTGCAGCAGCGGATGAAAATGTTGCCGTTGAAATCCTGACAACCTCCGGGGGTCTCAGCCAGATCCCGGGCTTCAGGGACGAAGTAACGGGTCTTTCAGGAAGCACGACGTGGGGAAACTTTTGGTACAATTTGCCATACTGGGTTGCGTGGATCCTCTATTACCTGGGAATAGCTGCGGTAATCCTCGTTCCACTCCTGTTCATTGTCATCTATAACCGGTATGGACGGGAAAAAGAATTTACCGTCCCCGCGTACCTCAGTACCGTCCCGAATCTGGCACTCAAGCCATGGCAGGTTAACCTTCTGTTTAAAGATGCTGCGATGGAATTTGACGAGGACGGGTTTTATGCCACGCTGCTCGATCTGCACCGGCGGAAGATCATCGCAATGACGGAAAAGGGTGAAGGGAATGGGATTGAGATCCGGTTGCTCTCATCCACGACCCCGGACCCCTACGAACAGCGGGTTGTTGCCTTTATCCAGCAGTTATCAGGGAACGGTGTACTGGATACCGCAAAGATCGGAGAACTGGCAAGAAGTGCGCAGGCAGATTACGGTGCAGAAGAGAAAGCACTAAAATTCCAGCGGATGTTCACCGCTATTACAACTCGTGCTGATGCAACCCTACCAATGCAGTATGTCGTTGATGGAAGGGAGCACCTCGTCCCGCTTCTTTTAGCCAGCATGGTCGGTTGCGGGATCACTGTATTCATCGCCCTCATTGCGCCTATGCAGTCCTATATCCTTTACCCAACAGTAGTGCTCTGGGGTATTGTTGTTGCTCAGGTGAGCCTTGCACTTCTTGTGGCCCCCCAAACCCTGTTCGGCCACTGGAAAGACGATCACTTCAAGGAAAAACTCGAATGGGACTCATTTGCCCACTTCCTTTCTGATCTGACAATGATACAGAAATACGCCCCGGAGGATCTCTCAATGTGGGGGGACTGGCTGGTGTATGGTACAGCGCTCGGTGTCGGCAAAAACGTCGAACGGGCAATGAAATCGCTCAACATTCACATCCCGGACACCGGTGTCCCCGTAGGGGCTGTCGCTATGAGCATGGCATTTATCCCGATAATCGCCTTTATGCCGATGAATCGTGGTGGCGGAGGTGGATTCGGTGGCGGCAGAGGCGGATTCCGGGGTGGAGGTGGATTCGGTGGCGGCGGTGGCTTTGGTGGAGGCGGGGCCCGTGGACGTTAAACGGAAAAGTATTCAGAAACACTCCGTCAACCCCAAATTATTTTTAGCATTCAAATTGACAGTTCTGTTCAATCTGTAGTTTGTAGAGAATTTTTCATTTTGGAAGAATTCGCATATCAACCACAGACACAACAGAACCTATTTATCGATACTTTTGACTAGTTAATCTGCATATGCAAAGAAAAAATGTTATAATTCTCATGATACTTCTTATCTGTGCGATGAGTTTTGCCGGATGCACCAGTACCGCACCGTCATATTCGGTGGACAATAAAGGTGTCCTGTCTGTTACCTGCGCTCCCGTAACCACCACTGAGACTGTGATTTTCTCAAACGCAACTTACACGGAATCAAAGATTGTAATGCACACCTCGACCGGGGACGTGGTGATGTATCTTAGCACACCACCCCATCCAAAAGCGGCTATGGTGTATGTTCCCGGTGCAGGAGAGAAGATCGCAGCACACGAAAAACGGATGGTCCAATATGCGGCTGCCGGGTATGCATTTTTATTTATTGACACCCGGGGAAGAGGTGGGGAAACTCCAGGTTATCCATTAAACCCGCAGCTGGATTTTGCGGTGTTCGAAAACAAAGAGTGGCCGGAGTATTACCAGATAATCTGTGATATCTCATCAGCGCGTGGACTGCTTGCAGACCGGCTCAATGTTCCGGTCTATGCTGTGGGAGGGAGTAATGGCGGGAGGTATGCGGCGGTTGCTGCAGGAGTTGACCCGAAATTTGCCGGATACGTAGGCATCTCCACATCAGACTGGGGGATCCTGGACTCGGTAATTCAGCAGGGAGAAAGCGGTGACGTGGTACGGTTTGCGGCATCACTCGAGCCCAGTACGTACCTGCCGAGGATCTCCCCTCGCCCGGTCTGGATGTTCCATAATGCGACCGACCCGATAATCCCCTTCGCGAACGGGAAGGCTCTCTTCGCAACCGCAATTGAACCAAAGACGTTTATGGAATTTGACGGTGACCACGGGATCAATTCGAATGTGGATAACCTGCTTATTGCGCAATGGAATCAAATTTATGGAAATAGCACATGAATAGATGCCACTTGAGTGAAATAACTAACCTCGCGGACAAAATATTCGGGATTGATTACATAATTCCATAAGACATATTAACTGCCAGAAACAAACGGCATTTTTCCAACCACAATTCTTTTTTCCCACAGAGTAAACTAAGGAAGGTACGGTTATGCAGAAAACCCCGGGTAGAAAATATCAGGTGGTCGAGGAAGCAGAGATCGACCTCGTCCTCCAGTGCAGGGACAGCCACGAATTTTATGAGAGATACCTCCAAGTGTTCCCCGATACAAGAAAAAGTCTCGACAGTATCTCTAAAATCTGGAAACGCAAGAGCGAATTTGCAAAGAAACGGCCGCTGATTCAATCTGCATCAGAAACCGGTGCAAAATGCCCGCATGATATCGCGGCCTTGATCACTGAACAGACAAAGATCATAAACGAGATCGGTGCGCTCTCCCGGGAGAACCTCGAAGTAAACCGGCAGATCCTTGCAGCACTTGCACTGCAGAACCAGATCCTGATAGGACATACAGGACCCACCGGACAAGAATTGGCAAAAGAATCTGGGTCTCAGATTCCCCCGTTACAACATCCCGCGCAGAAAAATCATTTAAAGAAAAAAACGGCCGAGAAAAAGACGCCGATCATAGTCGGTTCGTAAGAGATTTCCGGGGTTCTGATAACCCAAAATGATCAGCGCCACGGTTTACGTTACCGGATTCTGCTTCACGTATTGGTAAACCTCCGGTCGATCAAAGACATTCGAAACAATATAATTGTGGATCATCACATTGTTCTGATATTGCACAAGGTTCTGCCGGTAGCTGGCGAGTTCTGCGTTATAATCCGTTACCATTGCGTTATGTGTTGAGACCAGTGAATTGTATCCCGGGGTGTTTCCGCGACTTCTCATTGATGTCATCTCAGCCTCAAGACTGTTGATCCTTGCTTGTTGTGTTTCGAGACTCAGTGAGGTTGCGTTCATCTGCGGAGCCATCTCTTCGGCACGTTTTTCAGTGAGAGCAACGGTATCTTCGAGGAAACTGGTTTCGTTTCCGCTTGTGTATACTTTTGTGCCATTCCCTATGGATATCACGATAGGATCAGACTGAAGTACCACCCCTCCTGCAAGGATCTTTGTCGGAACTCCAACGTATGAGTAAATGGTCGTCTCAACAAACGCGTATCCCGTGTTCTTGTAGAGGTAGCTTTCCGACCCGACTCCTAGAGCCATGTGGTCCTCCGGACCGAACGAAAAAAGAGCGACCTTGTAGCCCTCATGTGAAAGAAGCCCGGCGAGGAGAAGACTCTTGTCCTCGCAGTTCCCGGAACCGTCCATGACCGTTTCGATTGGGTACTTGGCAGGAATATCCGCATCTGCCTCATATTGCAGAGACTGGACGTAGACCGCCATCAGTTCAAGGAATTCATCATCAGAGAGTCCTTTTTCAACCCTGATCGTATCGAGCTCTCCGGTGAGGTCGCGGTAAAAATCATCCTGTGAAGGGTCGTTAATCATTGCACGGTAGCTGTCGGCTAGCAGGACACTCTCAGAGACATTCCCGTACACGGTAATATCCTGGTCAGCCTGCCGGGCACCCTGGTATACCGAGTTGTTGATTGGAACGCTAATCTCAACGGTTGCACCCTCGAACGGAAAAGAATGATTTACTTCCAGTAGGGATGAATTCTGGGCAACGGGATTGATATGCGGAGTAATAACCTGATCTTCCGGACCGAGAATACCTCCAAAAAATGCGGATGATGCTGCGAAGACGATGATAAAAAAGATGCCATAGATAAGGTACCGGGAAGTTCCGTTCATAAAACATCTTTTCCGGCAAGTCGTTCAAAGGCATCCTTTCTGATGAGAACGTGTACATCACGTATCGAGTTGGTGATCCGTACTGGAGGTTTCCCGAGACAGGATGCCAAGTCGTTCACGGTATGTCCCTATCCATAAGCGTTGATCGCTGAGGGAAATTAAACGTCTCTTTATGCTAATGGAAAATGAAAACGGTGACCTAGAATTTCACATTGATACAGTTGCGTGATGGCGGCTCTGTTACCTACTGTAACATTAACAGTAAATCCCTTCATGAATCTCTGTGGGCATTTCTCTATGTGTTGAGGAAAGTAAGGGAAAATTAATAACCGGTTTTTGAATGTACGCGTGATGGAGGATTCATTCAAGAGAATAACTATAATCTCTGCACTCACACTTATTTAAGCAGCAGATCAGATGGCGCTATCATTCACTCCGGAAAAGGTAACAAAAAAACCTTTATCTGAAAAGTTAGCACGACAATAAACAACGTACATATGGCTTGCGCACGAAAAAATATGACTATTGGTCGAGTGGCATGAGCGAAGAAATAACCGACGAAAAGCCTGTCGAAATAAAAAAAATAAAAACAAAGGCAGACAAGCAGGCTGAGCACATCGGACGGATCAAGCGGACGCTGGTTGCCAGCCTTATCGGTATCGGTGCAGGAATCCTGTCGTACCTTGTTGGCGGGATTCCGGATGCCGGTGGACACCAGGCCGACGGTGTTCTTGCATTCATGCTTATGCTTGCCGGAATCGTTATCCAGAAACATATTTTTATGTTTATGGATGTTGGCCCCAAAAAACTGGCTGCAAAGGACTGGTTCTATCAGGGATTCATGACCTTTGCGTTCTGGTTCATGTCATGGACGATCCTGCTGACATGGTTTATCAGTTCTGTTCCTAAGTAACTCTCCTCGTTTTGGTTCCCATGAGAATTGCAATCGTCCACAAGGATCGCTGTCATGCCAGGAAATGCGGTAATGAGTGCATAATATACTGCCCCCGTGTCAGGACTGGCGATGAAACCGTGATTATTGGGGAGGATGGAAAAGCACTTATCTCAGAAGAGCTGTGTGTCGGTTGCGGCATCTGCATCAAGAAGTGCCCTTTCGACGCGATCGATATCGTGAGCCTTCCGGAAGAACTCGAACACCCGACTCACCGTTATGGTAGAAACGGTTTTGCCCTCTATGGCCTTCCCATACCCGTAGAGGGGAAAGTAACCGGTATCCTCGGTGCGAATGGTATTGGTAAGAGTACTGCCATCAAAATCCTCTCCGGTCAGCTCCGGCCTAATCTTGGAAATTTTGATTCTGAGGTCGCGTGGGAAGAGATCCTCAAACAGTATGCCGGCACCGAACTCTTCGATTACTTGCAGACTGTATCGAAAAAGAGCAAAAAAATTGCATCGAAGCCACAATATATCGATTATATCCCAAAACTGTTCTCAGGGACTGTTCGCGCGCTTCTCTCGACAACGGACGAACGCAAAAAGCTTGATGGGATCCTCCCGATACTGAAACTTGATGCTATCCTCGATCATGAAATTGCCACGCTGAGTGGAGGCGAACTGCAGAGGGTAGCTATTGCGGCATGCCTTGCCCGCGACGCTGATCTCTATTTCTTCGACGAGATCACACCCTTCCTGGACATTTACCAGAGGATTGCAGCCGCAAAGCTGATCCGTGAGCTCGCGACACAACGGCCAGTGGTGATTGTCGAACACGATCTTGCCATTCTCGATATGCTCGCCGATACTGTTCATATCGGATACGGTAAACCGGCGGTTTTCGGTATCATCACCCGTCCAAAAGGGGTAAGGATTGGCATAAATCAATATCTCGAAGGATTCCTTGCCGAGGAGAATGTCCGGTTCCGTGACCGGCAGGTGGTATTTGAGAAACGGGCCCACGATAAAGGATCGGATCGGGAAAATCTCTTCGAAATTCCCAAGATGACCAAGGATTACGGGACCTTCCATCTCACAGTGTCCGGTGGAACGATCAGGGCCGGTGAAGTCCTTGGGGTTGTTGGCGGGAACGGGATGGGGAAAAGCACTTTTGCAAAACTCCTTGCGGGAGTTGAAGCCCCCTCAACCGGTAATTTGGAAATATCGGTAAAAATTTCGTATAAGCCGCAGTACATCAAGGCCGACACGTCCGACAGCGTTGAGATGTATCTCCGAAGGTGCACTACCCGTTTCGATACGTCATTCTATCAGCATGAGATCATCGAATCCCTCTCTCTTGAACAAATACTCCAGTCTCCGGTGGATTCGTTGAGTGGCGGTGAACTACAAAGGGTTGCTATTGCGGCTTGCCTCTCACAGGATGCAGATCTCTATATCCTTGATGAACCCAGCGCTCATCTCGATGTCGAACAACGTGTCAACGTGACACGGATGATCAAGCACCATGCGGAAGGCAAACAAGTCGGTATCATGGTAATTGATCACGACATTTATCTCATCGATATGATTAGCGAGCGTATCCTGGTCTTTGAAGGTGAACCCGGTCGGATAGGAACGGCAGCAGGACCTTTCAGAATGCGTGAAGGGATGAACCGTTTTCTCAATGAACTTGATGTGACATTTCGGCGCGACCAGAGTGGTAGGCCGCGGATCAACAAACCAGATTCATTTCTTGACCGAGAACAGAAATCCCTTGGTGAATTTTACTATTATTCAGCAGATGAGGACTAAAACCCCCAACTCTCTCATACATTTTAATAGGTGAACATTCTATTTTTCCTATATGCGAGGAGAAACGCTTTCTGATGCGATCATCTATGACAAGCTGAACCTCCTAAAAAAAGATTTCTTTGGATATATTGATAAAAATTCAGAAAAAGTCGATGTGAATCTCCCGGTCTTTTTCGGGTACGTCATATCTGCACTTGAGAACTCATTTCCTAATATAACAGATGAAGCGCACGATGACTTCATTGACAGTATCACTTATAAAGTCCTCGACGCAAGCAAGAATGTCGGTGATTTCGATTACACGAAAAAGGTCATGACCAATGCGATCCGTCTGAAAAAGAAAAAAAACGCGGACATTGGCATTAATATTGTCGTTGGTCTGAAGCTGTTAAAGGATGGCGATTACCTTCATGCCCTTGAATTCCTGAAAAAATATGGGGAATCTGACGCAAAGATCGGTGCTGCCGTGGCATTCTGCTACCACGTCCTTTCCCTTCGGGAGTTCAAAAAAGATGATCATTCCCTTAAAAACCAGCGGCCCGGAGAGATGGAACTGCTTGCACGGGAAACCATGCTCAACCTCGCCCGGGTGCATCCTCCGGTAAACCATATCCAGCGACTGGAAATTGACGACCTCTCGTTTCTTGATAAAATATTCTGGCAGATGATCTTTTTCGGGCTCGAATGGTTCCCCAGTGAGCGATGGTTTATCGAAGCGGGACTGAAGAACGCAACCTATTCTAAAAATACCGCAATGCGAAAGCGACTGCTGGATATCGGTTCCGAACGGTTCTACACCGATATCAACGTTCTTCGCGAGATGTATTACTACAAGTTGGAAAACCGTGATGCCGGTGGGGCGGCCGGTGTAGTGAACCAGCTGATCAAATATTACCCTGATGATCTCGAACCGATATATCTTGGGCTCAAACTTTCCCTTCTTATGACCAAGAAGATCACGTATCACAGCTTCAGGAAACTTGCGATTGTCAAGGGTATGCCCCCTCATGCAATAGAACTATTTGATTTTGCATTCGATTTATTGACCGGTGAGCGGAAGGATGCATTTAGCCGGATCTCGAACTTTGAAAATGAGTACCCGAAGTTCCAATACTATGCAACGACGCTCCAGTATATAGCCCATGATATATTCTCCAATGACGAGGTCAGAATAAAACGATCCAAAAAAGCGCTTCTTGATTCGATTGAACTTTTCTGTCTTGAAGAACTGAAAATCAGACGATAATGAGGATTATAAATGAAACACATGTCTGATAACATTCTTCTACACTTCTGATCTTCTTCGAGTCAGCAGAGATCAAAGGGAAAATAGTTTGAAGCCAAAATATGTAGTAATAGCATTTATGGCACTTTCGATCGGGTCCAAGACCGGGCCTAATATTCCTGTACTGGATCCCTGAGGTGTAATTTGCGGAGAAGGTGTCGCGGTGATATCAACAGTAAGACTCGGGATAGAAACCGTCGGTATCGTTGTAGCTGTCACTATCTCCACTGGTATGAGGGGACCTGAGTCGGCAGGATCGAGGTAGTAACCTACAACATCCGGCGTTGAGAACCACACACGGTTAAACTTATCAATGTTCACAGTCCTCACAATCGGGGAAGAACCTATCCCTTCGAATCCCCCGATGTGGCGGAAAACCGTATTATCCATCCAGATATATATGCCATCATCAGTTGCAATATAGAGCTTTCCGGACGGAGAGGCCGCAATATCATTGATATCTAAACGGACATTTGAAAGGTTTACAGTTGTCAGAACCTGATTAAATCCCGAACCTGTAGAGTAATGAACAACCATTGATTCGTTGAAGAAGTATACTCCACCAAATGGATCTTGCCTGACTTGGTCGAGAAGACCGGCTGGATCATCCATTCCGGCAAGTTTTTCGAATACGACCGGATCATCAGGAGATTTGACAATCCATAAGCCTTCATTATCCGTTGCAATATCCAGTGAATTTGGGGATTCGGGATCGAGGGCCATACTGGTAGCGTAATAAAACCCGGGCCCACCAGGGGCATACGGCTGAAACCAGGTCCAGTTCCCATTCCTGTACCGGTGAATGCCGGCATTCCCGGTGGCGATCCACATGTCGTCGTTCCATCGCTGGAGATCAGTAATCCTTGTATCCTTGAGGATCTGCTGATCCCGGATTACCTGATAGTATCTGCCATTAAAGATTTGAAGGCCTCCGGAATATCCGATCCAGAGGTTGCTATTATTATCAAATTCGATCGCAGTAACATAATCGTCCATTAATCCCAGCGATAGGTTATTATGGGTAACACGGCTTGTTGACCACTGGGTTCCGTCATATGTCGAAAGACCTAAAGAGGTCGCGAAAAGCACTTCCCCGTTGGGTCCATTGATGACGTCAAGGATCGTAGAGGAGTGAATTGAATCCAGGGACGGTTTAAAGAGTTTGATAGAATAGGGTTGTATTTGCCCAGTAGTGGAATCATTCCCCGTACCAGTAACTATTTCACCAGAAGCGGCGCCCACAGCTGTTGAAAAAATGATGAAGAATAGTACCACGGAGATTATTTTAAAGATCGCCGGTTGTGCCATCCGCTCTCCGTATCGTGACTTTACCACCGTTCGACGGCATAAACGTTACTGAGCGGCCGACTTTTCCCCCGATATCCTCTCCGATGAGACGTATGTGATTTTCCTTCAAAAGAGCTCTTACCTTGTCTGCATTCCGTTCACCAATATTGAGGTTGGTGCCGAAATATTCAAACATGCATGCTCCACCGGCCATCTTGGCAATAAGGGACCTGTTTTTAGCACCCAGTGCTGTAAGTTCCGACAGGAGTATCGGTACTGCTGAATCTGCATATTTTCCGGGACGATCCTTCCTACCGGCACTTTCCGGTAGCATAATGTGCACCATCGCACCGATTTTAAGATTTTCATCAAAGAGGGTAAGGCCGATACAGGAACCAAGGCCGATAGTCATCATCGGGAACGAACCGACGCAGTATTCTCCGATGCCAATCATCGCTGTCTGTCCGTTCTGTGGTTGGGAACTCATTACCGTCCTCGGCTATTTTAACTTCCTTTCATCATATTCTCAAGAAGTTCGACAATCCTTGCAAGTGTAGAGTTCTCTGGCATCATGATGATATCGCTGTCTATCTTGTGTTCCTCGCAGACGAGCTCGGTTGAAAAGAGCAGGACTTCATCAATGTCTTCTCCCATACCGGCGATAAGGGATTCCATGGTAGCATGTGCCATGTCGATACTGAGGGCAGGAGGTGAAGGCAGCATTACAAATCCGAGAAGTTCTGCTGTTGCATCCAGAAACGCGGATACCATAATATTTCCTACTTCAAGGAGTGCACTCTGGTCCATCTCGTTCATCGGCCTGTCAAGTTCTGTTAGACCGAGCATCGTATTGGTTAGACGTATCGCTGATTCTTTGGTGATGTAAAATATGATAAAACCACCATGGGGGATATCTCCCTGGAGTTCAAATGCGACCATCGCAGCCGACTCTTCACCCATATAATTACCGAGCTGTGAAAGGTCAACAGCTTTGATAGCCGGCACGCTCATCTGAACAGAACTTCCTACCATCTGGGAGAGGGTGGTTGCCGCATGCGCAGCACCAATATTTCCAAGTTCCTGTATTGCATCAGACTGGACTGTCGATAATTTCATGATTTCCTCCTAGATCATGGTGTTTACATCAAGGACTGGAACGACTTCACCATCGCCAAGGATGGTAACTCCGCTTACGCCCCGCGTGTTACCGATGAAACTGCTCAAAGGTTTCACAACGACTTCCTGCTTTCCTTCTACAACATCAACGGGTACACAACATTTCCTTTTCTGGTATTGGACAACAATAAGGATTTCACATTTATCCGATTTTCCTACCATCTCGTCTAACCAGAATATCTGGAGCACTTCGTCGCGGAGGAGGATTGCTTCACCCTTTCCTATTCGGTGGGTGGCATCCCGCTTGAAATTTGCAACTTCAACAATACTGCCGATAGGAATGCCAAGACGTTTACCATTTATTCTGACTATCATAACGTCAACGATGGCCATAGTAGGCGGCAGCAAAAGCTCAAACCGGCTGCCTTTGCCGGGCGTAGTCTCTACCCGGATAGTGCCCTTTAGTGACTCGATGGATCTCTTCACTACGTCCAACCCAACACCCCGACCGCTAATATCTGTGATTTTGTCTGCGGTCGAAAAACCTGCCTGGAAGAGAAGGTCGATGGCCTGATCGGTAGTGAGGGTATCTGCAATTTCCTGGGTAATCATTCCCTTCTCGATTGCTTTTGCTCTTACCTTCTCTACATTAATCCCGGCACCATCATCGATGAGTTCAATAATAACATTATCACGGTCCCGGTGTGCAGCAAGTTTCACAAACCCTTTCCGGGGTTTTCCTGCCTTTTCCCGGGCTTCAGGAGCTTCGATTCCATGGTTGACCGCATTCCGTATTAGGTGAAGAAGGGGGTCGTTGAGCCCATCCATGACGCTCCGGTCAAGTTCTGTTTCCCCACCTTCGATAACAAACTCAACCTCTTTTCCATCATATTGTGCAACATCACGTACGACGCGGGGCAGCCGGTTGAATATCTGGTTGAGGGGGATCATCCTGATATTCATCATCAGAGCCTGGAGTTCTGAAACCGATCGCTCGACCATTCCGATCGCCTCATCCATCTCTTTTATCCGGTGCTGCTCAGAGATTTGTTTGAGCCTTCCACGGTTGATGACAAGGTCTTCGACCAGATTCATGATGTGATCAAGCTGATGGATATCGACCCTGAGGTGTTTGATCTCCCGGGTTTTTTCCTGAGTTATCGGTTGTTTTTTATCAGAATCTGCGGCTTTTTTATATTCCGCGGATTCTTCTGCAGGTTTTTGTTCTTCCCGCTCGACAAGCTTAATTTCGATTTGTGCAATTTCACTCCCGGATGCAGCAGTTCTCAATGCTTCTTCGCCAGCATCACTGGAAATTACGAGTTCGAGCATGCCATCAAATTCACCAGCATCAATTTTTTCCTTGGTTGGATTTACTGACAATATCGTTCCCAGCTCTTCCAGGTTACTTATGGCAAGCATCGCGCGCACATCTTTCATCACGCATTCAGAAGCTACCGTGATGCGAACCTCATATTCCGGGCGGGTATCATCAACAAAAGCTAGAGAATTTTCATCATTTTTGGGGGATTCATTAGTCGCCAGGGGTTTTGCAGCGGTGTCTTTTGGTTTTATCCCCCGTTGTCCCAACCATTGTTTGAGTGCATTGACCTGCTCGTCAGGGTTTTTAGATGAGGAATCGCCCCCGGATTCAACATCGTCGAGCATCTGCTCCACAAGATCAGCACACGCAAGAAGGAGGTTCCCCAGTTCCGGAGTTATTTCAGCAGACCCGTTCCGTATGAGCTGGAAAACATCCTCCATTGCATGACAGAGGCGCTCCATCTGGGAGTATCCCATAGATGCAGATGCTCCCTTGAGCGTGTGAACCGACCGGAATATCTCATCAATGGCATCCTGTTCCGTCCCTTTTTCAAGGAGCAGGAGGTTTTTTACGAGATTTTCGTGGTTTTCACGGGATTCTGCAACAAAAAGGCCCCGGTATGCTTCGAACTCAGACACGTGAACCCTCCATGCGGAGTACGACTCTCTCAATCTCTTTGGTCAGCTTATCCAATGGAAGGATTTTATCAACAGCTTTTTTCTGGATCGCTGATCGTGCCATACCATATACCAGACAATCCTTTTCGTCACAAACCAGATTGGTTCCACCGGCCTGTTTTATGGCAAGCGCACCCTCACCGGCATCATTTCCCATTCCGCTAAGGATTACCGATACAACATTTTTCCCGTATACCTGAGCTGCGGACTCAAAGGTCTTGTCAACAGCCGGGCGCACACCATGCAGAGGGGGTGAAGTAGTGTGGACAATCCGGCCAGTCTTTGTGCCCTTTTCCGCCATAACCGCGGTCACTATCGTGTGAACTCCTGCCTTGGAAAGAAGGATTTTACCATTTTCGAGGATATCGCCATTTTCTGTCTCTTTTACCGGCATTGTCGCGATCCGGTTAAATCGTTCTGCAAGAGGCATGGTAAATCCAACTGGCATATGCTGGGTAATAACAACCGCTGCGGGAAGATCTGCCGGAAGGGTGGCAAGGAGAGTGTCAAGCATTGGCGGACCCCCGGCAGAAGAACCTATGAGCACCACACGATCTGCTGCACCCGTGAGCGCAGGAAGTTTCCTTGATACAACCTGTGCTGGCAGCATGACGAGATGTTTGACTTTGGAAATGAGCTCGTCACTTATCTCGCGCACATGAGGAAGATCTGCCGGTTTCAACATAAAGTCATCAGCACCAAGCCGGATTGCCTGTGTTGTTGCTTCTGCGTCTTTAGAAGTCAAAGAGCTCAGCATCAGGATTTTTGGGGGTTTTTTTACGCTCTGTAACTCTTTTAATACCTCGAGGCCGTTCATCTTGGGCATCTCGATGTCAAGCGTTATGAGTTCCGGGTTCAGGCTCTTAATTTTTTCCAGTGCTTCGATCCCATTCGATGCAGTTCCCACTACCTCAATGGATGAGTCTTTTGCCAGAATATCCCTGATGACCGTGCGCATAAACACGGAATCATCAATAACAAGAACTTTTACCATAACGTCAGGATGCTGCTAGAACGTTTTTCACTTCTTCAAGGACTTTAGGTGCCTGGAACGGTTTGACAATATATCCTTTGGCGCCGGTCTTGATGGCAAGCTTCACCATCTGTTCCTGGCCAACTGCAGTACACATGATGATTTTGGCTGCTGGATCGATTGCTTTTATAGCTTTTAATGATTCAATACCGTTCATTTTTGGCATCACTACATCCATGGTGACGAGATCTGGTTTCAGTTCCTTGTATTTTGCCACAGCTTCTTCACCGTCTCCTGCTTCCCCTGCAATCTGATGTCCTCCGGAGAAAAGGATGTTCTTTAGAAGAGTTCTCATGAAGAGTGTGTCATCCACAATCAGAATCTTTCCCATTGACGATCAAATAATTGTTTGGCGAGTTATTGCATAAAGAAGTATTGCATTAAAAGGAGAATATCTTAGTTTGTCTGGGTTTTTGTGGCATCCGAGATGTACCGTACCCCTTTTGTCGTGAGTTGGACTTCACGCCTCATAGTAACTACTTCGGCAAGCCCGAGTTTCAGGATCTTGTCATAGATACTGTCGAGCTGCTTGTGGGGAATATTCAGCATGTTCTCGATCGCATGTGAGTCCATGCCGGAATAGACGAGCATGGCCACCTGCTGATCAATCCCGTCGAGCTCGGTACCCTTCATATCCATTCCCTTGGTAGTATCTTTTAGGAAATTGTAGAGTACCTGAAGTGTCGAGAGCGGACAGAGCACAAGACTTGAAACAACTTCTCCGGATTCCAAGTGATCAATTCTCACTACATCAGTAGGTTTTCCCTGAACATCCCGTTTCGTCAGTTCAATCGCAGCAACATCGGCAACCGGAACGCAGACCTGTTTTGCAGCGCTGACAAACCATATCCCACTGCGGACTACGACAATGCTGCCTTTCTCCCACTGTGCATTCTGGATCATCACACCTCCACGGATCGCCGGGGACATGAAGTATGCCATCAAGCGATATGCATTGCAGGATGCGAGAATAAATTTTTTTAGTACCTGAAGTACTTTTTCGACTGACAAAATTTTATAGACTTTTTCAGTATCTGTTTTAACCGTAATAAGGAGGACATTTTTTCTTTCAGCGAGGTCCATGACAGATTTGAACAAAATCTCTTCGCCTACGGGAGCCGGGATAGCGATCCGGTCTTCGCCAACACCCAGTTTTACGACAATCCATTCATTATTGTGTTCGATTTTCACCGGAACTTCTTTCATGAAACCTCACCCGGCAAGATTTTGGTTCAGGCCGAATATACTACGCTTATATTACTTTGATGAAGTTTATTTTTATTCCTTATCAGCCTGTGGTTTTCTTTGGCCATTCTTCGGCATTGCCTGCAGTCTGCCGTACATATCAGTGAGTTCTTTCTCTATATCTGTTGCAGGAGCTTTGAAATCCTTCAACTCACGGACCAGGCTGATATCCGTCTCTTTTTTAACGGTTTTAACATCGGACGCGATCGAGCTCAGCAAATCTTCATCCGTACCTTGACTTCCTCCGGCAAAAACCACCATATCCGCTTGAGTTGAGATTTGATCTGTTCCACCACCGGGTGCATCAGAAGATATCCATTCCGTCTTCACGACTCCGGGTTTTTCTGAGGGAGATGAAGGCTCGGGGATTTCCTTAAGGGGCTCATCCGAAGATTTTTCGGTATCGTCTTTTTTGTCTTCCGGAAACTCCTCATCCAGATTTACATCATCGATGCTAAGGTTCTCCAGATCACTGAACTCCTGATCAATTGATTCGTCTCCTTCGAGTCCGCTGAACTCCTCAAGCCCCGGCATATTCTCTTTCAAGATCTCGCTTGTATCTGAAGTGATATCGAGAGCGGGCATCGAAAGTTCCGACTCTGCCAGTGAAGTTGGTGACGATCCTCCTATAGATGCGGGGAGAGCTTCAGCTCCACCTGGTGCCATGGCAGGTTTTTCCTGGTCATCAAGTTCGTCAAGAAGCCCGGTGTCGAACTCTTCTCCGGACAATGAAAGAAAAAGATCCTCTTCCTTTGCTCCACCCGAGAGGGCGGGTGCTGCGCCACCACCCACACTACCGATTTTCCCTGCATCTGCGAGTGCCGACATCTTGACTTTTTCACTCACTGTTTTATCAAGTAGTTTATTGATATCCTCAACTTTTTTCACGTGCCTGCCACGCTCTTTAAGTATGGATCCCAATGAACTAAGTGACGTTACAATTGAGCTCAGGTGACCGCTGATGCCGGGCTTTTTTTCAACTACTCCCGGTACAGATTTTTTTGTGGGGGGGAGTGGCGCAGCCGGGGCAGATTTTGGCGATGGTTTTTCAAAAAATTTTATTTCGTCAAGCCGTTGAATAAAAGATTTCTTCTCTGTTTTGGCTCCCGTTTTGGATTCAGGCGTCTTTTGAAGTGCAATTCCTTTTTTGAACAATGATCGGATATCTGCCGGGGTAATCGCTCCCAAAAGAAGCAGGAGGATAAGTCCGACAATAATGATGAAGGGGATCATTATGATAAGCGGGATATCTGACAGGATCATGACAGACCCGGTTACCACAATAACGAGCAGGAGTATGAGCCTGCGGAGACCTGCTTTCATGTTCAGCTCCCGGAGGTATTCGCCATGTTCGCGAGTGTTTGATGACTGAAGAACATCATATTTTCATCCCCTTATGGGTTGTCATGATGAAGTATTTGCCATATTCGCGAGTGCCTGAGGACTGAAGAACAGCCCCACGAACATCGGTCCTATAAGAAGCACAAGGCCGGTAAGTATACAGAATATTGCTCCATAGAAATAAAACATATACCGATCTCCCCCGCCAACCACCTTGGCTGCAACGATGTTGGATATTGTCAGCATAGTCAGGACGATAACGACAAAGTTACCCATCTCCTGCTGTGGAAAATTGGTGAACATGCTCAGGCCCCCGAGTGCCGAGCTTGCAGAGACTCCCCCCATACTTGTTGCCTCGGACGCTGACGAGCTATTCGCAAATTGTGCCATCATACCTGAAACTGAACCGGTCAGCACGACCATGATACTGTAGAGTGCGACGAAAATTCCCGACATCGCAACATGCATGGGAACGAGAAGAACAATGAAACTTTTCGCATGCATGTCCTTTTTCTCCCGCAGCAGTGTTTGTTCAAGCATCGATGATCCCACCACGGTCCCGATCGGTTCCGGCGGTCCGCCAAGTGTGACAGTATCGAGATAGATATTAAGATACTTGTAGATAAGATTGCTACCGGATTCGCCAATGAATTTGTCCCATACCTGCTTATCATCAAGACCAAGGTTCATCTTGGAATATACCGAGTTGACGAGAGGTCCAAGAGTAGTGAGCGATTTCCGGTCAACCGACCCGAGAGCATGCACTGCTGTAGTCCCTTGCCCCCCCATCACCGCACCAAAACTCCGGATGAATGTCGAAAAATCGTTATCACGCAAGGTGATATTACTATCATCGATAAACCCGATGATCCCCATAGGAGCTAGCAGGATTCCAATAAGTATGTAAATGAGCGCTGCGCTGATTCCGATCAGGGTAAGGATTACAAACGCCGCGATAATGAGAGGGATTATGATCCTCTCCATTGCATGGATGGTCTCCTGCTCCTTCGATGCACGACTCATAAGTCCATGTGATTTCGGATCATCTGGTACAGATGTATACATAAGAACATTTCCGAAAACACAGATTACGAGGATGATTGCATACGCCATGTCCAGGGTGGCTTCAATGCTCGCCGGGGTATAGATGGCGATGGAGATCATGATCGTAACGGCAATGACTGTACCCGAAAGGAGCATGGCGATATAGGCATCCCCCCATTTCTTGAGCATTTCAAGGCCCTGTTCGATCTGGCTCCGGTACACACTCCTCACGGTCGAGAGCTCGTTTTTCAGGAAGTCATCGTCCGGAACCCCGGAATCAATCGCGTTCGCGTACCGGTTCAGCATGCTCTGGAGAGTTACGTTGTTTGTCCGTTCGGCGACAATACTCAAAGCTTCGGCATAGCTATAGCCCCACTTTTTTACGTACGTATCCACTTTCGTAATATATTTCGAGGAGACGTATTCCTTACGGTTTGCAGCAAAAGAAAAGATCTCCGGTCGGGTGGCGCTGGCGATAGCAAGGGACGCCATGTAAGTATTCATGAAGAGCAGGTCAGCCCCCATCCGTTTATCTTCGGTAACCTGGGCGACTTTCTCCTTTAAACTCTCGATAGTAGAGGCAAACGGGAGCGAACTGCCTTCATCTGTTTTTGACGGATCTTTGGTACTGCCGAACATATCATGAACCGATGGTCAGGAGTCCCTGCTTCTTGATCTTTGTCATCATGTGGAACAGATCCCAGAACTTGGTATATCCTGCCTTGTGAAGTCGTTCGAGTATCTTTGCCCGTTTCTCCACTTCCAAGTAGATCTCTGCTTTTTTATTGTCAGGAATTCCCAGCATTGTAGCGATCTTGTTCTCAAGGAGGTACGAACTGCCTTTTCCTGACCAGATGAATGTATCGGTCACCGGCTCCCAAGTAAACATCTGGACGAACGTAAAACCCTGCGTCTCCGCATTGAACCCTACCAGCTCATTCAGGCTGATCATCCTACGCACGAGCTGGCCGTCAGGACGCTTAACTGCACTCTGGATTACCACAAGGTTGAGGTTGTCGACATATGTTTTCGGGATGTTAATAGGATCACCACAAAGACGCTGGATGAGTTTTTCCACAGATGCAGCGTGAAATGTGCTCATTACCGGGTGACCGGTCTGCATCGCACCGAACGCCACGGCCCCTTCAACACCACGAATCTCACCGACGAGGATCTGGTTGGGTCGCTGTCGGAGGGCGGCCTTAAGCAAATCGAACATCGTCACTTCGCCCCCGGTTCCCCCACCCTCGCCCTTCCCCTTGGCAAGTGCAACTTCACGGATCCAGTTCCGGTGAGGTACATTCAATTCCGGTGTATCCTCAATTGTGACGATCTTATTTTCCGGGGGAATGAATGCCGTTATCGCATTCAGGAGTGTAGTTTTCCCGCTGGCCGTCTCCCCGCTGACAAAAAGAGACATCCCATACTCTACACATATCCAGAGGTATGCTGCGGCAAGGTAGTCGATGCCATTACTTTCGACAATATTGAGAATGCTCAACGGGACTTCGTTCACTTTACGGATACTGAAATTGCTCCCGTGCCGGCTGATTGCAGTCCCATACACGATGTTGATACGGGAACCATCGGGCAGGGTGGCATCGACGATCGGACTTCGGTAGGTAATCGGGCGTTTGATCCGTTCGGCGACTTTCACGACAAACTCGTCCAGTTCGCTTGAAACTTTGAACTCTATAACGGATTTAAGCCCTTTGAAAATCTTATGCTCAATAAAGATTGGCCCGACACCGTCACAGGAAATATCTTCGATATACTGGTCGCTTAAGAACGGCTTAAGCACCCCCATATCGATCTTATCCCGGATAAGAAGGTATTCAATAGCCCGATATTCTTCATTGGTAAGAATCACCTTCCCATCAGGAGTCATAGGAATCTGGTTCTTCTTTTTGGTATCCTTCATCGATTTCTGTGCGGTAAAATCAGTCTTGAGGAAGGTTGTCAGCTTCGATTTAATGTCCTGTTGGCTGGAACTTGTCCCGGTCATTGTAGTCAGGTCAACATTCTTTTGTTTGATGACTGATACCGTGGCCAACATCTTTTTGATAACTTCAGCCCGTTCCTTGTCGCTGATAGGATCTTCTTCAAGACCGTCGATCAAATCGATGAGTTTGGTCTCAATTACCGGTAACATCAAGTTGACGCTGTGAAGGAACGAAGGCTCGATGGGGATATAGAAATTTCGAACATCATCCGGATCCGGGAGAATATGGACAAAAGTGGTTTCGTTTACCGGATAGATAATGTTCGGGCTCTTCATGGAACGGAGATCTTTTTTCAGCTCTGACAAGAAGAGAGGAATACCATAGGTATTTACCGGAAATATATGGAGATATTCAAGGAGGTGAGGGCTCGCTTTCACATATTCTTTGGCATTCGCCGGCAACATTTTAAACAGGGCACTCGATTCAATATCATTGTAAAAATCGACTCCTGCATCTACTTTTTCGGGCTTGAAAGGGAGATTGACGGCAACTGAGAGCGTGCCCATTTTACACCTTCGCGAAACTCATGGGAATAACCTTCATGCCGTAACCGGGATGGACTTCGAAACTTACAAGGTTTCCGGTAGTCTTCCGTGCACCCCGAACCTTGATCACCTCCATGACCATCACGTATTTATCGCCAACAAGGGCTTTTTTCATGTTCAGGTGGGCATCACAAATCGATCGGATCCTGACAAGCGTGTCCTCTTCAAATGCATATGTGTGGAGCGTCACAAGAATAGTCTTTCCATGGTCGACCAGTGACTTGCAATTAGTGAAAAACGTCAGGATAGTATCGGTCTGTGCATATTCAGTAAAGAGGGTGAGCGAATCGACTATAATTACCTGTGATTTGCTTTTCTGGATATGGGTGATAAGATGGGCAAGAATACCCTCCATCTCTTCCTTCTTCCATTCGAACCCGACAACGTGAAGCGGGAAGATCTTCAGGTACCCCCACGCAAAATATTCAGAAATGTCAAGGCTCATCGATTCCATTTGTTTGATGAAGCTCTTGCTGGTGTTCTCTGTAGTGAACAGGTCCACAGACAATCCTTGTTTCATCGCACCCCAGATGATCTGCTGAGTAAGAACACTTTTACCGGTATCGTTTTCCCCTTCTATAAGGGTGAGGGATTCTAGAGGGAGACCATCAGCAATCTTCTTGTCAAGTTCGCTGTTGCCTGTCGAGATGATCTTCCTGTCCTCACCCCCCATCAGATCTGAAATGGTTGCCATCAGGACATCCTCTCTTTACTGCAGCAATGTATTCGCAGAAGCATAAACCCCATTATCGGTGCAAAATTCGACCCATGTCGGCGTACTTGCGGGTGTTATGAGAACGATCATGCTTGTACCCGGGTCCAGCTCGTTTGGATGTACAATATCATTGGTAAGCATATCATTGGGAAGCGTCGTAATTGACCAGTTACCAGGATTGCGCAGGTTATAGCGGTCATACCGGTAATACTGGAAACCTGTATTACTATTACTATAGGTGTATACGTCCATATGATTGAAATTATAGAGACTTTCTGTCCCGTTGTTGGACACCGTAAAATTAATCCCGCCAGACGGATCGATATTAATATCACTTATTGAGATTGCAGTCATGAGCCGCGCTTCATCCTGAATAGTAAGATCCTTTTGTGCGTTCGCAACGATTTCGGAGGTGGACAGCACATTTCCGACCAGAAGATACGCTACAATTACGAGCAGCAATACTCCGACACTAGCTCCGATGATCTCAGCAACAGCCATAAGAGATCAACTCGCCACCGTGAACTGCGTGGATCGGGAGATACCATCCGGAAGGACATATTGGAAATAGACCAATGTACCGGTTGTTCCCAGAACATATGAAGTGCCTGCAGTGTTTGCAGTTATTTGCAGGGTTTCCCCCGGATCCCAGTAATTAGTGTTATTATCCACATCTTCAAGAGTCGCAGTCCATTGTCCATTTCCCGGTGTACTACCAGAAAAATATGTCAACAAGCCGAAGTTACTTTGCTGACCGCAAAAGACATCGGAATGTTTGATATCTGCCATAGCTACTGGTTCGCTACCGATGTTCTTCATCCAGACCTGTGCAGTATTAGGGTTGACACTCGAACTCGCAAAGGTTGCAATAATTACAAAATCTGTACGGAGACGTACGTCAGATGCATGGGAAGAAGAGGAGAACGTACCCGCCATATTGTATATGATGGGAAAAATGGCATTAATTAAAACCGCTGCAGCTACCACAGCAGTAATCAGAAACATGGCAGTGGTGAATGACTCGGCTGACATCGATTATATCCTGTCCGGCAGGTTCATCCATTCGTCATCTTTCTCTTTGTTCTTCGATGATTTCTTGTCGCTCACAGAGAGGCTTGAGAGATCAATCGTCTCTTCCCCTCTCTTTTCCGGAATTCCCGGCTCCTGCTGGCGCTGTTCCATCATCACTTCAATCATATCTCGATCAAGAGAGGTGTCGTTGGGTGCAAGAATCCTGTTCAAGGCGTACAGCTCTGCAACAAATTCATCAGGACCAACTTCATGTTCTTCGCCAAGGTTCGCCGGCATGAGTCGTGAGATCTCGCGGATCTCATCGCAGGACTCTTTTGTCATATATCCCATCGCCCGGTATGATTCGAGCATGATCTCAAGCCGGTCGTGACCAAATTTTTTTACCGACTGGTGCGTCCATTTGAAAAGCTTGTACACTTTCTGGAGCCGGAGTTTTTCGCTCACCGGTTGCTGGGACTGGAACGATCCCCCTTGTTTTTGGGATGATACCTGGGGGAGAGGGATCTGGTTCCTGAACGCGGCAAGCAGCTGTTCATCCAAAAGTTTTCTCTCATCAGGAACAGGGGGAGATGCAGGTGTTGCAGGAGTGGTTTTACTGACCGGGACTTCGGCCTCTTTTTTTGATACTGCCTCATTATCAAGTTTGGATTGGGTAGCATCCAGCTGCGATTCGCGTGCGTCAAGTGCTGCTTCGCGAGCCTCCATCGCAGATTTCTTGGCCTCGTCAAGCTCTGCATTGGCAGATGCGCCAGATACGCCTCCCCCGGTTGTGGTTAAAGTGAACGGGTTCTCCAGCTCGTTCATCCGCTCGCGGATGTCCATCAGGAGACGTTTGATGGAGGTCTTTATCAGGTCAACCTCGCGCTCGAGGTTCTGGAGCTTGACTTCCGGATCGTCCTCGGATGCAGCAGTAATAATGTGATCTACCTGTGCCTGATTTACTGCCATAGAGTATCTACTCGTTATATCATCTTTGTAATTAATAAAGATTTTTGTCTTGAAAACACCACAAATCCCGGTTAATGTACATTTTTCCATGATAATCTGATGTTTTGAAGAAACCCCTTACTTCGATCCTTGACGATAATTCAAAAAAAATGGAATATGGTAAAGACACGAGAGAACTCGAACATGAAAGCAGAGAGCCATTTTTTCAAGCAGACATAAGAAGAAATTACTCGTACACTCTCATTATAACGGGCCTTCATGCTAATCATATACTTTTTCATCACTGAATTACCAAGTTGTGATAATATGAGAATAATACATCGGGTCTTTCAAGGCTAAGTATTCCCGGGTCAACCAGCACAATCTCCAGCAGAGTATCCGGTGCTTATAACTTTTCTCCTTGGGAGTGAAACCAGTTCTTCAGATTATATTCGTGTATAGACATTGGAACTTAACGATTGGATACGTGACTACGCGACAAGCAACAATCTCCCCATTGTCGATATCTACAAGATATTTGACGATGTTAATAACCCCGCACACTATATACCTTAACTTACTGCTGACGGAATACATCCAAACGTCTACGGATATTACCTGATGTATCAGTCTATTGATAATCTCAGCATATTCCATCAAGAAACCAGCATTGTACCTAAAATCTGGTCAAAACAGGATATTAAGTGCAAATCCGATGTAGTAACAAACTTTGTATTTAATAATCTTCCGCTGATAGTAAAAAGATTTTTTTATTAATGTCAGAATATTGCTTAGAGTTGTTGATAATCGCCAGATTTAGATCTTACAGTTTCTTGGGATCCAAACAAAAAATTAAAGGGGCATTGAGCAGTATAGTGACACTACCTGCAAAAATTACCGTTTCAAAAATATTATTGAGATATTAATGAACTATATTCAAGTTGCTGTCTGAATACACAGTTCTTACAGCAGTCCGGGGGGGATTGCGAATGAAATTGTTGTTTAAACTTTCTGTATTTTTCACCATTCCATATATCATATAATTCATTATTAAAAATATTACCCAGTACAGGACGACCAAAAATACAACAGGGTGCGACATCCCCGTCATTAGAGATATAAACACGATTATATAAGGATTCACAAAAATAATATTTATCTGAGCCCCCTTTACTGCCATTTATAAATTTTGTTTTAATGTTTTCATAATCTTTGTATTTTATTACGTAAGCAATATATTCCCGTGCGGTTTCAATCAGATAGAGTTTAATCAATTTTGCTCGTTCAAATATGGAGAACTTTAACTTTTGCGGATCCGGTATTTTGGGATTGGCATTTTCATTATTATGCGAAAATTCATTTATTTTATCGTTGCTTTCCATAATTGTATTTTTAATGATTTGTAAATTTTTGGGTATTATCATTTTTTCCCATATTTTAGGATCAACTTGTTTTTTAGGGATGATGTTATCAAAATTGGGCAAGATTAAATTTATTCTTAATTTTTTAGAGATTTCTTTACTCTCTTCTAATTTTTTAATAAAATTTTCATAATGGTATTCTATTGCTTCACCTTCAATTGACTCCTGTCCATTTGTAAGTTGAACCCGGTGAAAAAGAACGAATTTAATACCTAATTTATATGCTAATTTAATAATTTCTGGCATTTCATTTATATTGCTTCCCATAACGGTAAATAAAATACTAACATTGGGACGTCGTCTATTTTCAATTTTATTTATAGAATCAACTAAATACTTGATATTTTTAATTAATAAAGAATAATTGGCTCCTTTTCGAAGTATTTCTAATGTTTCGGGTGTTGCCCCATCAATAGAGATACCAATATTTGATGAATACTTTATAATAATATCAATATTTTTTTCGTTTATTAAAGTTCCATTTGACATCAGATTTAATTTTCCTCCGAATTTACTCAATTTAATAACAATATCTTCAAAATTTTTTATCAATAATGGCTCTCCGGTAACCGTTAACGAATATTCCTCAATAAACGGTAAGTTTTTTTCAATCAATGGGTAAATCTTTATAAACTCCATATCTTTATTGATTGATTTATTTTCAGTAATTCCGTGAATCGCACAATGAGGGCATCTTAAGTTGCATTTGCTCGATAAAGACAGAATAATATATCGTGGTGAAGTTGATATTATTAAATCAGGATGAATTGCCGATTTGAGGAGGAGTTTTTTATTTTTAGATTTAATTAATGCAAGTTGGTTATCAATATCAAAAAGATCATTGTGCATACATTTTTTTGGAGGTCATTATTTTTATATTTTGTTGTTTATGAGATTTTGAAATCGGTTTGGATATTTTGATCTTTTTCGTGAAAAAAAACAAATATTTTTAAGGCTTTCAAAACTTAAAAGATAAAATTGTCCTTGATGTTAGGCACAATGATTATATTCTGTGATCTCACGTAAATTATTGTATACTTTAAAGAGATGTGCATCATCAATTCCTTATGAAAATAAAAGTGATCTAGTGGGAAAAATTAGTAATGCTGATGAGTCAATAAAGGGGACAACGCCTTTGAGGATAATGTAATAATATAGGGAGAAATGTAATGGAAACGTTTCAAAGAAGTGAGATCGTAAGTAATGGGGATCTTTCACCCGAAAGTCGCGATGTTATGAGCGTTCTGTGGGCAATCACGAGAGGATGTAATTACAATTGTTCATATTGTTCCTATTCTAGCAATACCAAACTTTCGGATGAGATGTTTAGTTCTAAAGACGAGTTATTGGGGGCAGCAGAAAAACTTCTCAGTTTCAACAGACCAGAGTACCAGATCACATTGTATGGTGGAGAGCCTACCTATCACCCCCATTTCCTAGATCTCTTAAACTACTTTGCTGAGTCCAAGTCTCCAATATTACTTCGTATGTTTACCAATGGTAGTAGGAGTCCCACTTTTTTTGAAAAAATGTTTGAGACTAGTAAAGATACGCCATTTGGCATCATTTTTTCTCTCCATCTGGAGCATGCCAGATTTGATAATTTCAGGCAAGTTGTTGAAATCGCGGCAATCGCTGGTAAAGCAGTTGGTGTCAGTCTGATGTTTCATCCTAAATTTAGGGTACAGGCAAAAGAATACGTTGATGAACTCCTAGCACTCCATAAAAAAACACCCTTCTTTATGAATATTGTAACTCCGTACACCCCTGACGGGATAATGGGTGAGGGATGTACCGTTGAAGATTATGTGTGGATGAAGGAGTCCCGAGAGGCATTCGACCGGATTCCAATCCCCAAACATTTACAATCTCCATTTTTCACAAGGATTCGCAGTAATATTACTATAGAGCGCAAAGGAAAATTGATAAATCTAGCTCCGGAAGAATCATTGCAGCTTCTGGGAAAATCAGAAATGCCCAGTTATCAGAATTTTTACTGTTGCGGGGGTACTAATGTTATTTTTATAGCAGAAAATGGCACAGTTTCTGGAGGAGTATGTGAAGCAGCAGAACCACTTTATAATATCTTTCATGAATCACTGCCATCCATAATTTCAAAAATGAATGTTGTACAATGTTCTGCAAAAGCGTGTAATTCTATTGAGAACATCCCCTTGCCAAAGTTTCGAAAACTTGAGGATGCCGATGCATGTATAGCGGCTTTTAAAGAGCGGGCTGCGGTTTATTACGATAGAAAAAAGCAATCCTTGACTGCGATTAATTGTTGCAATGTAAAAACACATAGCAAATTGAGTAATAAAATAAAATATCGGATATCACAATTAAAATACCGGGTAATGCAATTAAAATGGTAGTGTCTCTATAATGCTGTAAAATCAGCACACCCTGTGTCCGAAGAGATCATCTCATTCTTCGCAGATAAATACCGGTTACCCGCGAACATTTTCCCGACGGCAGACTAAATTCCGGTATGGCCCTCGGAGATGATAAGCTGAACAGTGGTGAGACCCCGTTCCTTCAGGTCCGAGAATATCCCTTCCCAAGTTAGCTCGTGTTCAGCATCAGCGACACGGGCTGCGAGAATCTCGCGATATCCGTCCGTTCTCACTCCCGCCACGACAAGAAGAGCTTTGCTGACGTACCTGACGCCGTCTCTCACGTTGAAGTACGATGCATTGACGAACAGAAACGGGATATGAGAATCGATGGATCGTTTCATAAACTCCGTTACTTTTCCATCGAGTTCCTGAGCTATTTTCGAGACATACGACGCTGAGACCTAGCTGACTCCCAGGTGCGTGATCACAGCCTCGACCTTCCTCGTCAATACTCCCTGAAGGTGCGACTCGATGATCGCATTTACGAGTGCCTTCTCGGTCCGTGAGTATCGTTCGAAGACCTTTATCTCGAAGGGAAATTCTCTCATTTGGGGTTTCAGGAGTGTGATTTCTCCGTACCGGGTTTTCAGGGATCGTTGCCGGTACCCGTTCCGGTGTGCCCTTCTTGAACTCGAGCTCGCGTGTCTCGGTACTCCGGCCTGTTGTGCAACTTCCTCGTTCATCACATCGTTCAAAAACCATGTGATGAGCTGTTACATTCCCTCCTCGTTATCGGTAAGATAATTTAGTACGATGTCACGTAGTTTCATTGCCCTGTTCCTCTTTGTTTTGCAATTCACTGTTGGATACAGGGCATCTTCACTTTTTACTGCACTTCGTGTACACTACCTTTAAAATACCGAATACTACGATGTTTCAAATTGTAACAATCATTGAATGCAGTGTATCCACGTCGCATTACCATTTTTGTTCTTAATATGAACTCCTGAAACAACAGGGATGTTTCGATATAAAAAACAAACTAATAATGACTTATCGTTGGTTTTGGATATAAGTCGATTAACTTTTCCAAACCGGTTTTTAACGATGTTTCTGGTGTCCACCCAAATACCTTTTTTGCATAGGAAATATCTGCTACAAATTGATCGATTTCACCTCTTCTTTTTTTCTTATATATTATTTTTGAATTACTAGAAAGAATTTCAATTATAGATTCTGCAAGGCTTTTCAAATTTGTTCCGGAACCAGAACCGATATTAACTATTTCATTATCGTTCTTTTTTTGAAGACATAGGATAAATGCGTTAATTACATCATCAATATATACAAAATCTATAATCTGTTCCCCCCCATAGATGAAAATATTCTGTCCTTGGATTCCCCTTTCAATAAAGGTTGGTATAACTCTGTCAAAATCTTGGGAACCGTACACATTTGCCAGACGAAGGATCTGATAAGTAAGCCCATGTGTTCTTGAATATGCTCTTATTATCGCTTCAGAAGCAAGTTTCGAAGCACCATACGGATTTTCGGGAATAAGTGGGGACAATTCTGAAACCGGTAATTTTTTTGCATTGCCATATACTTCCCTGGATGATGAAAAAATTATTTTTTTGTCATATTTTGAGCACAACCGGGCAATTATTTCAGTTCCTGAAATATTACTCTGGTAGCATAATTTAGGATTCTTTATACTGGGTATAACCCGGGATAAAGCTGATAAATGGAAAATTGCATCTGATTTTTGTATATATCTCTCAATTTTTTTTTCATTAAGAATGCTTGTCTCAACTAAATCAATATCATTTAAATAAGGCATAACCGTGTTTTTATCCCCTCGCGAAAAGTTATCAATAACCGTTATCGAAAATCCTTTGTTGGATAATGCTTCTACAAGATGACTCCCAATAAAACCGGCACCGCCCGTTATTACAATATTGTTTATATTATCTATCATTTCACTCATTATCGATCCCTACGTTCCCCACTTGTGTTTATATTACAAATTTTAATATAAAAATTAATTCAATAAATGATTTCTCACTTCTTCACGATACTGCAATGTTTTTAATACAGTATTTTCATCAATATCAAAGTGATGCATAATATAATCTTGCATATACACGATTTCTCCAAAATGGAGTTGTTTGTTTTCAGATAACGTCACACCATCTTTATGGCGGCGATGCAAATTAAGTGATTTTGCGACAAACGAGATCTTTCCTTTTTGAAGCATCCAGACATAAAAAAACCAGTCCCCTGTTATTTTAAATTTAAGTAAATCATCAAGTATTTCATTAAAGTTAACTTTTTTGAAAATAACGGCACTGACATTGGGGATTGTATTTTTTATAACTAACGAATCCCGGATTTCATCGATTCCATTTCGGATATAATTATTTTTCCATTTATCGTTATCGATGTCATCAGTATATTTTAAATAATCATGTGCTAAGTTTCGACCTTTTTCATCGATCTGCTTCGATTGACAATAACTTATGACAGTGTCCGGATCCTTAAACCCGCATATGACTTCTTTGAGAAAATCTGTTTCCGATAAATCATCAGCTTCTGCAATCCAAATATAGTCACCCTGTGCAAGAGAGATACCCTTTGCCCACTGAAAAAAAACGGAACCGGAGTTTGTTTCATTCTTTACAATAGTAGTTTTTACCGGACACAATGTGACAAAATCCTCAATCAACTGAACACTTTTATCGGTTGAACAATCATCAAGAATGATTATTTCATAGATAGGATAATTTTGTTCGAGAATGCTTTGCATCCGCCTTTTAAGATATCGTTCGTAATTATAATTGGGAATTATAACACTGATTTTTTTGTATGTATGATTTAACAAGGAAAGTAACGTGTAGACATAATCATCAAACCGGTATTTTTTATCAATTAATGCGGACCCTGATGAACCCATCATTTCACGAAGTTGATTGTTACTGATAAGTTTGATAACCGCCTTACTCATTTCTTCACAGTCAAGATAAGGTACTAGAATACCAGTATCCGAGGTTATAATATCATTAAAACCGCCAGCACAATCAAATCCGATAACCGGGACACTAACATCCAACGCTTCTAGAATCACTGATGGGAATGGATCCTCTCTCGATGGCAAGAGGAGAAGATCTGATCCAGCGTAGTACAGCGACATATCGTCTTTTCGACCCGGAAAAATAACATTTTCAGAAATCCGTGACTTTTTTATGAATTTATCTATACCGCTCATAAAAGACTTGTCCCAATGACCTACCCAAACAAAGTAAATTGATTTATCTGAATTTATTACGGCTTTTGCGACTTGTGCGAATAGATCAGTACCTTTCCTGAGATCTGCGTATCCGACTCCGAGAACAATTCTCGCACTCTGTGGCAAATTAAATTGTTCCCGTAATAAAACTCTTGCTTTTTCTTTGTTGCCCTTGAAACAATTTTTCAAGTAGAGACCCTGGGGTGCTATTATACACTTTTTTTCCTCCATTTTGACCAGAGTCTGTAGCTGATTCTTAACATAACAGGACGGAAATATAATATATTGTGAATAATTTGCAATGGTTTGTAATTGAAGTTCAATATGATAATCGCGGATTATTCCCGGAAGTTCATGGATTAACGAAATTGTGACAATTTTTTCTTTTAATAAAAGAGGTACGAGATCTCCTGATACAATAGTATTTGTTAACGCGATATGACATCCACTTATCGATAACTGATGAATGAGTCGTTCAAGAGCATCCCCGGTATTATAATCCTCCTGGAGGTCGTACACCTCAGCATACTTTTCAAACTCTTTTTTCAAGACACCGCCGGTTTTTAATAAAACATAAATCTTGTAATGAAATTGTTCTTCCAATCTTTTTACAATGTTTAATACAATCATCTGGGCGCCATGGGGGTGTGCATCATGTGAAACTATGATTATTTTTTTTTTAGGCTCTTGTTGGCTTCTCATCTCCACAAGAACCTCCTCTGTCGCTTGGAGGTACCCATATCCGAATTTTTTGTCAGGCTCCAAATATGCTCCTTCTGCCCACTCGTTCCAGGCATTGATAAAAACGATCCGTTCTTCTGGTGGGTGTGTATGCTGTGTCCAGATTGTCACATAATAGAGCCATTCTTGGTATAACTGAGGGGTTGCATGGTGAAATATATGCGAATTATTTGATCTTCGTGCCGTATTATCCCATCCCGGAGAAACCGTTTTAAAAAGGGTAAATGGGGTCTCTGTGAGAAATTTGTGTGATTGAACGAAATCGGCATAATCAAAGATCTTGCCGGTAAAATTCGGATTAAGGAGATCCATTTTATGAGTAATATCTTTACACCCGGTCATCGTATGTGGAGGAAACTCTACAGCAGCATCAAATCCAAATTTTCGGGGATCATCACATCCGAAAGAAAGGGTTGTGACAAGATAGATCTCACCAATTCCTGCGGTCCTGCAATATTCTCTCCACCGGTTAGTGGTGTTAAATGAGTCCGGTAATAACGTTGCCCGGTATACGATTACAAGGGGTTTTCCATCTATCCTGATATATCTGAAATCTTTTAAAATGGGCACCAAATCTTTAATGAATGAAATATCCGATTCGGGAGAATGATTTTGAGCAATCAGAATTTCATTCTCCATTCCATCCCATCGCCGGGTCCAGTTCTCATTAGCCCAGCATATACAGAACGGGAAACTGTGCTCTTTATTTTCGATAAACTGGTTTAATGGCCGATCCAACAATCTGTTTCCATTGAACCAGTAATAATGGAAACAGAAACCAAAAATCCCGTATTGTCGAGCAAGTTCAATTTGTCGTTTTTGAATCTCGGGCAATCGAAGATCATAAAATCCCAGTTCATCAGGGAGACGGGGTTGATAATGACCTTTGAATTGCGGGACAGCTTTTGTTACATTTGTCCATTCGGTGAATCCTTTTCCCCACCACTGATCATTTTCCGGAATCGGATGAAACTGAGGGAGATAAAAAGCAATGTATTTAATATCATCTTTTGTGAGAGTGATATGATTTTCAGAAAGTGGAACATATCCTGTAATATTTTTAATACGCATATTAGGAACAATATCTCTTATTTTATGGGAGAGATCGTCCCGATGCGTTTGCACTTTATTGGGTGCTCTTTTTTGGATTGATTCATATTTTTTAGTTTTCCGGTAGCTCTTGAACTCAGAAATAGTGTATCTAACACCTTCATTTAAAACGAGCCTCCCGCCTTTTATCCCAAGATCAAAGTATTCCCGTCTTATTGTTCCCTGTGGGAGGAGTCGCTCAACAATTTTTTTATGAAACGCCGTTGTAATTTTCCATACTATTGAGCGCTTAAGTGCTGTGTTTTCAAACTGTAATTGAATGACTTGAGTCTCAAGTTTCTGAAAACCAGCCTCCAGATTGGAAATCTTTGTTTGATAATCAGTGTTTTTTGCTTCCAGGTTGGAAATCTTTGTTTGATAATCAGTGTTTTTTGCCTCCAGATTGGAAATCTTTGTTTGATAATCAGTGTTTTTTGCCTCCAGATTGGAAATCTTTGTTTGATAATCAGTGTTTTTTGCCTCAAGCGTCTGGAGAAAACATTGGAGTCCGGATATCTTTGCTATTTGTTCCAACCTGACCTGTTCAAGATGATTTTGATATTTCTTGCGTTTATCATCCAATATTTCGCAGATTTCATTTATTTTTGGATCGTTCTTTTGGATTTTTCTTCTTAACGCTCGCTCCATCCCAAGCAATTCGGCATATTTTAAAACAGAGTCAAAATAATTATTTCGTAGTGTTGGATTAACCATTGCATCAATGCCAAGCCACCAATCTTTTAATTCAGGATGCAATTTGAAGAAAATGATAGCTGCTTCACCAACTCGGAACGATCGTTCGATAAATTGGGAAAGATCTGTTGGGTGTTTATGGAGAGTCACGGCATTTTGGTTATAAATTAATTTGAATCCTTTTTGGGATAATCGATACCCCAATTCGATATCTTCGAATGCCGCAGAAGGGAACTCCTCATCAAATCCACCAATTTCAATAATTTTTTCCCGGGGTAATGAAAGATTAGTGGTATAATAATACTCAAACGATACCTCTTTTCCATTTATTAATGAGGGATATGCAAACTGGTGTCCACTAATATAAAGATATTCAATAAATGGTGTTATTTCAATATCCGGGTGAATACCGGTGAAACCCAAAATACCCATATTATTATCTGCATTAAAATTTTGATAATACCGGTTATGTTCATCCAAAAGGTCGGGATTCGGAATACAGTCATCACCGGTAAATAAAATTATTTCTCCTGATGCAAGTTCTATCCCTTTATTTCTTGCAGAGGCTGGCCCTTTATTAGACTGTCTGTAACATGTTAGAGAGTATCCTAATGTGTGCGTAACATTTTCCAAAAATTCATTGGTTCCATCAGTGGAGCCATCATCAACTACAATTATTTCAAATTTTATCTTGGGGTAGGATAGCTTTTCAAATGATTCAAGAGTTTGTTTGAGAAGATCTTTCCGGTTGTATGTAGGTATAATTATACTAAAAAACTTAAACGGGCTGAAATCTTTCAAAATATCTGTTCCCTCAGAAGAGTTGGGAATTGGCAAATTTAAAAGATGAAGCATCGTGGGGAAAATATCCACCAATTCCACAGGACTATTAAAAATTTTCTGCTGTCCGGTTTCAAAGACAATAAAGGCTGCCCAGTTATCTTTAACTTCAGGCAGATACCCATGCATCCCAAGAGTAACCCCCGTTCTCTGGAAAAAATTGGGATAAATAATTCCCCCATCATTTATGACAAAATACAGTTCGCCGAATTTATTATGAGTATACCGGATGTGTAGTTTTGCGTAATCCTCGGTATTAAGGATTTTGCCATGAGTTTCAAATTTTTTTAATAGATCGATAATCTTTCGTTTTGCGGGTTCATTTTTAAACCAGAACCGAGCTTGAGTCGAATCCAAGAAATAAACAAAATCATCAGGAATGCTCAAACCTGATTTTAAAAGTTCAGACTCGATATTGATAGTATTCCCGATATTTACCATGCCATGATCCCCAAAGATAATCCCATTAAACTCCGCAAACTTGGCAGAAAATAGTTTAAAGATTTCTTCAACCGCGGAATCTATTTCTTTAAGGATTTTCTTTTGTTCTTTTGAACCAGGACCGAAACTGTGACCTACCCAGTCCAATTCAGCAAAATGTAGGAAAATAAAATTATAGCCCGATAGATCCGTTTGTTTAATCTTTTCCAGAATGCTCGTAGTCCTCTGATCATCGGTAGGATATGCAATCCAGAGCCATTTCATGTTATGGGATTCCAAGATATCAAATAGAGTGGTTCCTGGTAGAGCATTAGGTTCAAATGTATTCTTTTTTTCCGAAAAACTAAAATATTTTAACATATTAAGCGGGATTTCCTGAGTACTGGCATAACAAGCTGATGCACTATTACCACGCGATTTTTCTATTTTTTTTGCGGCTTCCGATATCTGTGCCCTATATTCCCTGTTCACAGTTGTGTTTTCCGCAACATCCACCGGAACTGCAATATCATCAATTATTTTAAATGGGGAGTTCTCAGGATCATACATATACAGGTAGGAAATATCGCACGATTCCGGATAAAGTCCAGCAAAGAATGCCGGTCTCAATTGAAAAGCGAACGTTTCTCTGACTGCTCCGTGAATATTACTTTTTTGCAATGAATAGAGAAACGGCGAGTCCTCTTTGGTAATATAATCATGACGGAGTGCATCAATAAGTATAGAGATCGTTGTCAACATTTCACCTTAATGATTCGATTCAAACCAAAGTCCGGTGCATTCTTTTCGGATTCATGCCCTCTTATATAGTATAGGTTTTGATCAGTACTACTCATAGTTTATGCTGTTATCACCTTTAAATAACCAAGGTTAATACAGGCATTGAGATGATGTGCTAATTTATCTCTGTAATCTGCTTTTAAAAAAACTTATTATGAATCGTATCGTTTGTGGTATCAAAAAAGACTGTAATGACATCATTATTAATGATAAGATAATAAAACGTTCAATTTATCTTGAACAAAGGTCTATAGAAGATTATTTCAGGAATGTACAATGAGCAATACAATCCATTCTACTAATAATTTTGATTTTTTAAGGATTGTCGCCGCAATTTTTGTTTTATTTACACATTCATTTTATTTACAATCAGGACAAAAAAATTTGCAACCTTTTGGGTTTCTCGGTGTTGGAATTTTTTTTATAATTAGTGGATATTTAATAACACAAAGTTGGAATTCAAATCCCGACTTTTGGAGGTTTTTATGGAAACGATTTTTGAGAATTTTTCCTGCCTTATTTGTAATGTGTCTTTTTGTTATTTTTATAATCGGTCCTTTTACGACAACACTTCCATTATATCAATATTTTACAAAGTCAACTACTTATGAATATATTGAAACGTCGAGCGTATTTTATTTTGAACATTCCACAATACCAAGTGTTTTTGAAAATAATCCCGTTAAAGATATTGTAAATGTTAGTCTTGGGACTTTACCAATAGAATTTGAATTGTACATTATCATTGCAATAATTGGAGTGTTAGGGATAATTACAAAGCGAAAATATCTTTTAATTGCGGGATTTTTCGGGATTTTAATTTATACTTGTTTAGTGCTTAATACTATCCCAATGTTAACTAGTATTTATGATTTTCTTAATAGTATCGGTATTGCATCCTTCATAATTCCATTTGTTAAATTTACAACTTATATCCCTCTATCATATCCAACGTTTTTCCTTTTGGGTTCAATTTTTTATCTCTATAAAGATAAAATTAATTTTGACTATAAATTAGTTTTATCCATGGCAACAACGCTTATTATTTGCTACTTCTATTTAGGTATGCAAAATCCAATTTTTTTGATATTTCTTACCATATTTCTTCCATATATTGTATTATTTTTCGGGTCTATTAAAACTCCGTTAAATAAATTCGGAGATTATGGAGATTATTCATACGGCATTTATATTTATGGAGGTCCAATTCAACAGATGATAGTATCTAAAATTCCAGGGATTGGATCTATTGAATTATTTTTTATTGCACTTGGGATTTCATTTATATTTGCTTTTATATCCTGGAATGGAATAGAGAGTCGTGCACTTAAATATAAATCGATAAAATTTCCAGATTTTGAGATTTTCAAAAAATTTATTAAAAATATCGAATGACCCTTCCATTTGAATCAGAACACACCCATAATGTGATCGAGAGGGTTACAATTAATATTGTGGAGAAATTTGACCGAATCATTTTTTATTAATGATTCAATTCAAACCACAATCGGGTACATTCTTTTCGAATTCTTTCCCAATCGGGTTCAACAAGGTTCTGATCTGATATAGTCATAATATGTTCTTTTGCAATCTTTAAATAATCAAGATCAATACCTTTAGTATTAATACTTAACAATGTGAAAATCTCTGCCAACTCAAGATTGGATTTTTTGCAGTTCAATGAATAACCTGAGTAAAATTCTCCGAAATCGATAAAATCTGAAAATTTTTCACTCACGATGAATGTATGATTCAGGTAGAACAAAAGGGTATCAAGATATATTTTTTTAACAGTAAACCAGTAATCAACCACGTTAAAGTCTATTCTTTTTGTAGGTGTAAGTTTGAAGTTTATCGCTCGGTTTACGGAATCCTGTAGTATCATATCAGAGAAAACTGAACTCTGGAATCTTTTGTTTTTCTCACGATAGCTATGATGATATTTTCCCAGTAAGATCAGATGGGCATCACAACATGCCAAAATCGCTTTATTACATTGATTAACCAAGAAAAATTTTTCCTCATTTGAGGGTGATCGTCTTAAAAAATCATAGTTGAAGCATTCCATAAGACAGATGAGGCGATTGAATAACAATACTTTCCCTTCAGGTAATGGCATTTTCGATGAATCCATATTAGGGATTTCATCAAGGATGCGTGCATCTCCATAAATAACTTCCCCACCATATTTCAAATCATAATTGAACATGGTAAAGGGAAGGGATTTAAGGTTTTTAAGAGGGATATTTATAAGGTCAATTAACCGTATCCCAACAGTATTCGCAATTTTTGCACTTAAAGATCTCATCAGTTTATGATCCAATGACTCTTCAGAAGTAATGATAATATCATAATCATTTACCGGTTGAACGCCAGACTCCTCATAAAGAACTGACCCTTCACCTCTGCTAAAGCCTCCTGTGAGGATAATATCTGCCGCATTTGGAATTGATTCACTTATCATTGTTACAATAATCGATAAATCTGCATAAATTTTCTCATTAATTGTGGGATCGTTCCATTGAGAAAAATTTTTGGATTTGATATGTGGTAACAACTTTGCATTTTTTTCTTTTTTAGATAAATACTCGGAGATTTCTCTTTCTGCACTACTTTTCAGATTAATTAATTCCGCGTCAGAAAAATTAGTCATAGTTATTTGTAACCTCATCAGGTTCTGTCAAGTTTTAGGGGGGGGACATCCATATCTTCGTTGTAGGCTATACTGTAACTCTTAAAGACTTGACAGAACCTTTTAATCCTAGAATTAATTAATAATATCTTCATTATCTTACCTTTAGGGAATTTCTTCGATTCGAGTATTCAGATTTATGACTCCAAAAAAATGTCTGTTGGTTGTTACTCTAAACGTTAATACATCGTGTCTTCGGTCAAGAATTTCATACACATTGTCTGATTGCGCAGTAGAGACACCAAACGTAAGTGAATAATACCCCTCGCCCAAATTTAGATTTTGCATAAATTTGAGTTTAATTACTTCATCACGGTTTATTATTCCAATTTTTTTCCCGAATATGCGGGTATTCGTACCATAGATAGTACCACTATTACCTGATATATAAAACCCAATAGACAAAAAATTTTCAATTTTTTTATGTAATTGAACATGCACAATTATTGTTGCATTTTCTCCTGAATCAAAAATCCTTTTTTGCATTCCTTCTTTATCTACAATATCCATAAAAATAATTTCAGCATCTTTGTTGCCATATCGAACTATTTCGCCATTACTCTTCATGGGGAAAGAGGAAATAGTGGCATTCATCTCATCGGAATTGTACGGTTGCAGATCATCAGGTAGAGATTTTTTTATTTGTACAACCTTTGCCCACCCCCATACACTCCAGCAGTAACTCAGATCATCCCTGGAACCTGAGGTACTAAATGTCAGGGAAATTGTCTCCCCCGAAAATTTCTTTAGCGGAAGAATGAAATTGTGCCACCCCCGGTCCCCGATATTCTGCTTCGGCTGGAGCACACGAGAAAATATATTTTCTGTCGTACTACCAGACGCGATCTCAATATCGAATTTTACACCTTGCGGGATCTTATCCCAAACCGCGGGTAAGATCCCAATCGCAAACGCAAGTGACGATTCCGATGCAATAGGAATCGTGAACGTAATCCGAGATGGTGGGTGCGCAAAAAGCACATGACGCGGAGTGGACCGGATCTCGACAGTTTGAGGTTGGACTGGAATACCTTTTGCACTTTCAATTTTTGCCTCAGAGAGGTTCCTTATGAAATCATACACCGTTTGATACTCATCTCCCGGGACTTCCCCGTGTTCGATCAGGTTCCCCTCGCTGTACGTCCGTTCCCGTTCGGCGATGAGTGCATGATATTTGTTTACGACCGTATTCGGATCGCCGCGCTCGATAATCCGCCCGCCATCCAATAGCAATGCTGACGTGCAGAGGTTCCGGACCGCTTCTGTGTCGTGGCCCACATAAATGATGGTCTTACCTGCCTCCTGCATTTCGCGGATCTTCCGGAAACACCGGTGCTGGAAAATCGCATCTCCGACCGCCAGTGCTTCGTCAACAATCAGGATATCGGCATTCACATTAACTGCAACGGAGAATGCAAGCCGGACGATCATCCCTGAAGAGTACGTGCGGAGCGGTTGATTGATGAAATCACCCAGTTCTGAGAATCTCACTATCTCAGCAAACCGTGCATCGACGTCCGCCTTTGACAACCCCATGATCGAGCCGTACATGTACACGTTGTCTCTGCCGGAAAATTCCGGATGGAACCCGGATCCCAATTCGAGTATAGCCGAGATCTTCCCGTTGATCGCAAAGGAGCCCGCACTGGGATATAGTACACCGGCAAGGATACTCAGGAGCGTACTCTTCCCGGAACCATTCTGCCCGACAATCCCAAGTGTCGTTCCGGCAGGAATTTCAAATGTGATATCCTGAAGCGCCCAGAAGTCAGTATGCCCGGTATACCTGCCGGCACTCAGGTATTCCAGGAATCGCATTCCCGGTGATGGGAACAACTTAAACTTTTTCCCGAGCTGGTGGACAGAAATTGCATTCACAGAAGCTCACCAAACCCGCTCTTGGTCTTCCGGAAGAACCAGAGACTTACGATAAAGAGCACAACCGAAAATACCGTGAAGGGGACAAGGATACTGAGCTCAGGAATCTTACCGTAGAACAATGCATCCCTATAGATCTCCAACATATAATACACCGGGTTCAGGGTAACGATCCAGTGGAACCGGGTGGGGATCAGGTTTACCGTGTACGCAATCGGGGTCGCCCAGAACCAGATCAAAAAGATCGCCCCCAGCATCTGGGGGATATCCCGGAAATAGACCGAAGCGCTCGACAGGAAAAATGCAAGTGAGAACGTAAACATTATTTGCAGGACGATAGCAAGCGGCAGAAAGAGAATAAAAATCGTCGGTACTCCTTTCAGGATCACAAACAGAACAAAGTAAATGCCAAGGCTGATAAGAAGGTTCACGAACTCCGAAAGTGTCACATAGATGGGGAAAATCTCACAAGGAAACGGAACTTTCTTGATATAGTTCTTGTTATCGACGATCGAACCAGCCGCCCTCATGACCGAAGTCTGGAATGCAGTCCATGGCAGAAACCCCGCGGCAAAGTACAGGGCAAAGTCCCAGATATCGGTATCATTGGGAAGACGTTCCTTCAGGAAAACCCCGAATACCAGGATGTAAACGAGAAGGGTAATTATGGGATTTACTATCGACCAGTACAACCCTAAGAGCGACCCTACATACTTCTGGGAGATATCCCGTTTGATAAAATTCCAGATAAGTCCCTGATATTCAAAGATAGAGGTCATTTTGGAGTATTTCCCTTTTTGCCTGATCGTACATTATGTGTGATCGTGCATATAACATTACCATCCTTAATGACTAACGTAAAATCGAATGTGCATTCGTTTTTTAAAGCGTACCGGGACCATAGAGTCCGGATTGGATCAGGGTTTATAGATATGGCTCCAGATCAGGATCCATTTTTCGATCTCACCTGCAGGCACCCGTTGTTTTATGTGACGGCGTTTTCGTACCATGGATAAGAACCCTTTCATCATGTCAATTTTTGCCTTGATAATTGAACGGCCTCTCCCAAGAAGGATGTAATAAGGAATAGTTGCACAGTTTCTTCCGATGATCCACGGACTTGATAAAAACAGTGTTCGGAGGGGGAAATTTTTCACAACACACCAAACCAGATTCCGGTTTCCATAATAAACAGAAATGTCAGAGTTGAATCCTGCGGTCCCTTTATAAATATGCACTATCCGGGCCGTTGGCACATACATGCATTTCCAGCCAGCAAGTCGGCCCCGGAACGCGAGATCGACATCCTCATAATAAAGAAAAAAATCCTCATCAAAGAGCCCGATATCAACGAGCATAGCGCATCGGTACAGTGCTGCCCCGGCACAGGGAGCGAATATTTCTTCTGCCGTATCGTACTGCCCGTGGTCCGGCTCTCCAATCCCACGGTCCTCTCCCGCACCGCTGCGTGATATACAGAGTGCGGTTGAATTTATCCTGCCATCGGGAAAGAGTATCTTTGAACCGCACATCCCCACGCAACTATCTGCCTGCATCGGTTTTTTGATCTCTTCGAGCAGGTGCGGATCAGCGACCATATCATTGTTCATCGTGAAGATGAACTCTCCCTTTGCAACGCGTATCCCCGCGTTTGTGCCTCCGGCAAACCCGAGGTTTTTTCCGGTTTCGACAAGAATTACGGAAGGATAGCATTCCCGGACGTGATCGGCGCTCCCATCAGAAGATCCGTTATCGACAAGAATGATTTCAAAATCCCGGAAAGTCTGACCAACGAGGGATGACAGACAACCATCAAGGAATTTTTTTCCGCTAAAATTTACCACAACGACACTGATGAGAGGAGCCATATAAAAACCCGTGATTACAGGCGTTCCTGTTTTTGCCGGTATTCTTTTACCTGCACACTCGCCTTGAGCAGGGTGTCAAATGTCCCGGCATCACTCCAGAATCCTGATAGCAGGGAAAAGGTCATGGCCTCCTTCCGGATGTATGCATTGTTTACATCCGTTATCTCCAGTTCACCGCGCCCGGAAGGTTTCAACTCCCGTATAATCCGGAATACATCGGAGTCGTAGATATAGAGGCCGGTGACTGCAAGATTGGTTTTGGGAACTTTTGGTTTTTCCTCAATACCGATGATACGTTCATCCATCACCTCAGCAACACCGAACCGTTGGGCGTCGGCCACCTCTTTAAGAAAAATTCGTGCGCCGTATTTAAACGACTGAACGGCATCTTTGACAGAATCTTCAAAAATATTATCACCGAGAATCACCGTTACAGCGTCATTCGATGCCCAGTTTTCTGCAATCCCGAGTGCTTCGGCAATCCCTCCTGCTTTCTCCTGGATCTCATAAGTTAGCCGGACTCCAAACTCTGCACCGGATCCCAGAAGCTCAAGAAAGTGCCCTGCATGCCCACGACCAGAGACGAGCATGATATCCGTGATTCCAGCCTGGGTCAGCGTATTGAGCGGATAGTAAATCATAGGCTTATCATAGACCGGCAACAGATGCTTGTTGGTCACCTTCGTGAGCGGGAAGAGCCGGGAACCGGTGCCGCCCGCAAGAATGATTCCCTTCATATCAGATTCTCTCCATTAGCATGAATATAATCCAAAACTGCCTCACTCCAGTGCCGGAGAGCAGGTGTTTTTGTATTCACCAGAACGGAATATGCAGGCCGTTTCGCTCTTCGTGAGAATTCGGCTGTTGTGCAGGGAACAGCGTTGGGAATGAATGCACGTGCAAACTCGTACCAGCTGCACTGACCATCATTAGTGATATGGTAAATGCCTGGGGCACTGGAGATAATTCCCTGGGTGGCACGTGCCAGATCGACCGTATACGTCGGCTTTCCGATCTGGTCGTTCACCACGCGAACCTCCGGTATCTGCCGAGAGAGCAACAAGATCGTGTTCACAAAATTTTTCCCATGGCTCCCGAACAACCACGAGGTCCGGATAATCCGGTAATTCTCAAGGTTTTTCTGAATTGAAACCTCACCCAGCAATTTTGATTCCCCGTATGCATTGATCGGATTCGGATCGTCGTCTTCCCGGTAATCCTTTCTTGAACCATCAAAGACATAATCAGTACTGTAGTGGACAAGAAGTGCCCCGACTTCAGAACATGCCGCAGCGATATATCCCGGGGCCCGACCATTCACTTCCCGGGCAAGATCCCCATTCTCTTCACAACCGTCGACATCCGTGTATGCAGCTGCGTTGATAACGGCAAACGGGTGTTCCCGGAGAATCACTCTTTTTACCATGATCTCATCGGTAACATCAATGTCAGAATGTCCAAGGTGAACAGCCTCAGGCAAAACCTCACTAATGGCATGGCCAAGCATCCCGTTTGCGCCGAAAATTACAATTTTCCGGGAATTTATTTTTTTAATGGTCTCCACCACCACTCATTTCTGGTGTACCATACAACAGTTTCCCTGAGGGCATCATCAAAGGTGTAGCATGGTGTCCAGCCCATCTTCTGTAGTTTCGAACAATCAAGAGAATACCGGAAGTCATGGCCGGGACGATCGGCCACATACTGGATCATGGACTCATCTTTGTTGAGAAGCTGGATGATCTTTTCAGTGATTTCGAAATTGGTCTTCTCATTTCCGCCTCCGATATTATAGACCTCTCCGGGAACGCCCCGCTCAAGAAGGAATTCTACTGCCCGGCAGTGATCGTTTACGTGGATCCAATCCCGGACATTTTTCCCGGTGCCATAGACCGGTACTTTCTTACCTTCCATGAGATTTGTGACAAACAGGGGAATCAGTTTTTCCGGATACTGGTAAGGGCCGAAGTTGTTCGTGCACCGGGTAACGATGACCGGGAGATGGTATGTCATACCATAGGACAATGCCAGCAGATCCGATCCTGCCTTGCTTGCGGAATAAGGGCTGGACGGAGTGAGGATATCCTCTTCCCGGAATGATTTTCCCGCAGTGCTCCCATATACTTCATCGGTTGAGATATGGATGAACCGAGGGATCTCATGAAGGCGTGCGGCATCGAGAAGGGTATGGGTTCCCAGAACGTTGGTCCTGACAAATGCGGATGAATCTGTAATGGATCTATCCACATGGCTCTCCGCAGCAAAATGCACGATCGCATCCACATCGAATCTGTCAAGAGTAGCCATAACGATATCCCGGTCACAAATGTCTCCTTGAATAAACGTATATCCCGATTTGGTATCGACACCTTGCAGATTCTGGGGATTGCCAGCGTATGTCAGGAGATCAAAATTGACTATCTCGCAATCCGTATGGGAACTGAACATGTGGCGGATAAAATTGCTTCCGATAAAACCGGCGCCACCCGTGACAAGGAGTCTCATGAATTGCACCCGCCAAAGCAGTTATCCATGTTTCAGTCCCGGCACCAATCCCCAGTCATAGGGGATATCCGGCGTATCCGGAGGAATCCGGTATTCATCCGGTTCCGCATAATTGTATGGCAGAGTGGGAACACTCAGGAAATATGCAGTTTCCGTTCCGATCGCCTTGAACCCGTGGTAAACACCAGGAGGAACACTGATTAGAACCGGATTTTTCTCACCGACAAATAGCTCCATCAATGTCTTATAGGTCGGGGACTCCATCCGTGCATCATAAAGCACGACTTTCATCATTCCCCGGATACAGGTAAAATTATCGGTCTGTTTCTTATGGTAATGCCAGGCTTTCACTACACTGGGATATGCGGTAGTGAGGTACACCTGGCCAAATTTTTTAAAAAGCGGATCGTCACACCTCAGGATCTCCATGAGCCAGCCCCGTTCGTCAGGGATTACCCGCAGGTTTTTTAGAACGACGCCTTCTATGGTTTGTACCATGGGATCTTATTGGAGATAAGGATATAAAAAATCTTATAAAATGGTTTACCTGTTTTTATAGAACACCGATTAGGGCATTGTCATGATACTTATTTACCAGTGAGGCAGGTTTTCTGAAAATTATTCGCAGTCAAACTCGTGTTCACTGGCCACGCAAATCACATGATATCGATCCGAATCGCTGGAGATCAAATGAAAATGCACGAGAAAAGCTCTGCACTAATATTTATTGTCTCACAAAAAAACCCATTAGAGACAATCAATGAATGATCCCTCCAGAACCGGATATCCGGTCGAAGTTACGGTAATCCTCCCCGCCTTTGATGAAGAGCTTACCATCGGAGAATGCATCCGAAAGGTACAGTCCGTTTTAACCGCAAATTCTATCAGTGGCGAGATCATTGTCGCAGATTCCTCAACTGATAAAACACCCGACATCGCAGTCGCACTTGGTGCACGGGTCATCCGGCCAGAAAAGTGTGGGTATGGCAATGCCTACCTTGCAGCGTTCCGCCAGGCACATGGCCGCTATATTGTAATTGGCGATGCCGACAATACCTATGATTTCTCAGAGATCCCCCTGCTGATCGCCCCGCTTGAAGCAGGTGCGGACTTCGTCGTCGGTTCCCGGTTTAAAGGAACTATCCATGACGGATCGATGAATGCCCTCCACCGTCATATTGGCAACCCGCTCCTGACATGGATGATCAATGTTATCTTCCATACGCACTTCTCTGATGCGCACAGCGGGTTCCGCGCTATCACCCGTGACGCACTTGACAGACTCGATCTCAAGACCGGCGGGATGGAGTTTGCTTCCGAGATGCTCGTAATGGCCTCAAAAGAAGGACTGCGGATAGAAGAGGTTCCCGTTAGTTATTATCCCCGTATTGCACCATCCAAGCTACACAGTTTTGCCGACGGCTGGCGCCACATACGGTTCGTGCTCCTCATGAAACCACTGCCGTTCCTTGCCTTACCGGGTCTGCTGTTCTCGCTGGTCGGGCTTGTCCTGATGACCTTTTTTGCTTTTGAGGGAAATATCGAGTACTCTCATCTCCACACGTTCATCGTCGGCGCCATCTTGATTATGGGTGGTGCTCAGGTAATCCTTACCGCATTTTTAATGAAATCCTATTCGGTCATCCATGGGTATGAGAGAAAAACGGGCATTATCACGCTCGTAATGCAGTACAGCAATCTGGAAAAATGCCTTGTCCTGGGTCTCTTCCTTATCATTGGGGGCGTAATTCTCGGCCTCAATATCCTCGTCCAGTGGATATCAGTGAGTTTTGGGATTCTTTCCGAAATATCCACCGCTATCGTTGCCCTTGTCCTTATCATCACCGGTATGCAAATATTCCTCTTTGCCATATTCCAGAGCATGATGCTTTTAAACGAGAATAACAGCCATGCCTGAAACAGACCGGATGAAAATTGCCTTTGTCTATGATGTCATCTACCCATATGTTAAAGGTGGAGTGGAAAAACGGGTCTGGGAGCTGGCGGTGCGGCTGGCGAAGCAAGGCCATGAGATCCACATATTCTGCATGAAATACTGGGTCGGAGACAATATCCAGATACGCGACGATGTGATCCTCCACGGGATATGCCCAGCAAAGAACCTCTATGCCGGAAACAGGAGAACTGTCGGGGAAGCAATTTATTTCGCGATGCGCCTTATCGTCCCCCTTGCACGGGAACAGTTTGATATCATTGATTGCCAGCAGTTTCCCTTCATTCCCTGTATTCCTGTCAGATTCATCTCATGTGCCCGTAAGATTCCGCTGGTTATCACGTGGCACGAAGTCTGGGGTGATTACTGGCTGGAATACCTTGGATCCAAAGGGGTGCTTGGAAAGGTAACCGAACGGTACATCGCCTCCTTTGGATCCAAGGTGATCGCCGTATCGTCAACAACTGCCATCCGGTTCACGATGCAGTTTGGCAGACAGCCAGATATTATCATTCCCAACGGTATCGACATATACCATCTGGAATCGGTATCCCCTTCGCCAACGGTATCGGATATCATCTTTGTCGGCCGGTTAATCAAAGAAAAGAATGTCGATATACTGATCCGGGCGTTCCAAATTCTGATACGGGAGTACCCGGATATCCGGCTGACGGTCATCGGGAATGGTCCGGAGCAGGATTCGATTCGATCACTGGTCAGGAACCTCTCACTTGAGGGGCATGTAAAACTGTTAGGATTTCAGGATTCCCATGATGAAGTTTTTGCCCTGATGAAATCGTCAAGAGTGTTTGTCCTTCCATCGACACGGGAGGGGTTCGGGATCACTGCGCTCGAAGCGCTGGCATGCGGGCTTCCCGTCATAACGATCGATCATCCGGCAAATGCGATCCGTGATCTCATCAATATAAGAACTGGATTTCTCTCCACATTTTCCGCAGAGGACCTTGCAGGTAAGATCCGGGAAGCACTCAATCATCACGTCGAAATGCGTGATACATGTATCGCAACTGCAGCAGCATATGACTGGGATAGCATCGCAGTTGCATGTGAGGAGTACTATCGTTCGGTGATTGCAAAAAAAGCCGGTGGAACCGGCACAAGATCAGCGATCCGTAAACATGACGGTTAAGGAATTGATTCTGGTAACGGGGTCGGTCGGGAGGGGTTACATATAAGGCAGGAAACCATCGTTACATCGTCACCGTGAAAAAATGATGGAACAAGAGATCGATACCCGGAATCCAGAACGGGTAACCATTGAGATATATAAGTGGGGAAAGAAAAAGGATCTGCCTCAGCTGCCAGGAAAGAACAGTAATTACCAGCACAGGGATACAGAAATCTGACAGGGAATCCCCCTGGCGTCCTGTAATGTGATAGAAGGCGGTGAGTGCCGCAATAACCATCACTTCGGTAAGTATTAAGAATGAAAGGTCTGTGCTCCACATTGGATAGATAATCGCTATCAGAAAAAGCACAGGTACCAGAATAAGACCCAGAATGCAGGATTGTTTTACCAGAGTTTTTGGATTTGCCATCAGGATAGTCTTTTCGAGAGCCATAAGGCTCAATAATATTACTGGAAGATAGGCGGTCGAGAGATAACGAATATCCGGGCCTATCGTAGGATCTGTATTCATGTTATTCAGGATACGTAGGTAAGCGAGGAAAACCGAGAACGCTGCAACGAGCATGAGCATTGCAATCTCCGTGTTCTGGGAAAAGGCATTTTTTCCCACGTTCTTCTTGATGACAAAAAGTGGAAACAATATCAATGCGAGAAGAGCTATTGGAACAATGAAGAAGAAGCCCATACTGCCGGATTTTGGGAAAAAGAGGACCCCATAGAGATCTGCAAGAGGATTCGGTGAGATAGTAAAGATATATTGCCCGAGAGTTGAAATGAAGTCCCCGACAATTATGAGCGGATTCACCGTCACAACTATATGACTGGCGTTCGCAACAGGAGCGATCGGTACTACACCGACAATAGTACTACTTGTCCTTACCTGTTCTGACAGCAATAAGACTGGCACCAGCGGGTTTCCTGATATAACAAGATTATTGATGAAGAACGGGATGGCGCCTATAGCGGTGAACAGGATGGCACCAATATGGATAATTCCCGATTGGAGAAAGTCCTGTTTTTTCCGGATCCGAAGAAGAACATCTGCAATAAAAAACAGTCCAAGACAGAGGAGTGCAGTGAATCCTATTTCAGGCCGGATCCATGCGAGAATACCAATGAAGAAAAATCCACAGGCCGCATCCCTGAAATTCCTGGACCGGAAATAGCAGACAAAGAAATAGAGCGTAACTGCAAAGACCGCGGCGGTCATCATATGGTCTTTCGCATTTGTTCCCCAGAAGAGATAAGCCGAACTTGCTGCAGCTGTTAATGCTGCGAAAAGTGCCTTCCAGCGACTTTCAAAAATCTGGCGTGCAATAAGGAAGGCCATGACGACCGTCAACGAAAAGAACAAGTGATTGGTAAAGACCACAGCGGCGACTTCCACTGGGGCATCTGGTGCAGAGTAAACGAACGGGGAATAGACAAGGATATTTACCGCAAGAAGCAGGAAACCAACAACCGCTCCGAGCACGGTAATCCGGATCGACCCAATCTCAGCCTGTTCCGGATAGCACCAGCTGATGAACAAAGCGATTAGGAAAGGGAGAAACGCCCAAAGAAGGATCAGTGCAAACCGAAAATTATCCCCAAAGAGATCGATCATTTTCATCGCGGGCATCGAGGAAACTGAGAGAGCAGCTGAGTACTTCAGGATATTACTAAGGGAAGCAAAATAGGCCCCGGGAGTCCCGTTCTTGAATACACCGTATTTTCCCTCATTTATCGTAATCTGATGCCCGAGATTCAGTTGGTGCACTTGGTTTACCGTAACCCACTCGTCATTCATATACAGACCGGGGTTCGAAATGGTGATAATAATGAATAATGCCGAGAGGAATATCACAAGGCAGATTCCGGTATCCTTGAATTTGCCGCAGAATTGATTTCTGAGGACTTCCATCGTACCGGGGGGCATTCCTTCCGGAACTAATGTATTCCCTCGTCGGTTAGTCCCTTTTGATTTGACCGTTTTATTTTTAGAGTTCATATCCAAAACTCGTTTATTTTCTGGGATGTCTAACCAGTACTTAATCCCTGCCGGGACAGATCGCCCAATGCATTGTCCTGATCCAGATAAATATCATTTTCTTCCATTTTACGATCTGTTGATCTTTCAGAGTAAACCGCTATACGTTAATCTTCATTTCAATCCAAGCCATTTGTGCATGATATTCTACAAAGAGTTTCAACAAAGTCCTATTTTATTAACGTGTACTTTCCTGAAATAATTTCTTATTGATCTTTGTTTAGGATAACTAGATTTTTTCATCCAATCCCTGCCATAAACCACTGAAACCAATACTCTTTGTAGCACCTTATAGAAATCGTTTTCAGAATACGAGTTCCGGAGATTCGAGATTTATTAAAATCGAAGCTGTCGTCAGGTCAGTTATTGTACCATACTATGGATTCATCGAGAGAATATAACTCAAATCAGAATATTACAATTCCGGTAACATATAAAAAAAAGGATTAATAGAGGACGTTTACCGAATTTATAGCGGCTGGTGCAGTCCTCGTCACAGTGAACGCTGCGCCAACGGACGGCCTGACTTCAATATTAAACTGATCGTTTGCGATAATTCCCTTAGTCGGTGCGCAACTAATTGTGAACTGCTCGTCAGCCTGAAGCAGCGCTGATGCGCCACTAGCGCTACCGGTCGGGGAATTCTCGATATCGGTAATAGCCCAGTCCCCGCCACCAGCAGTGGGTTGGCCTACCGTAGTTGACCACGAACTCGGTGCTTTCAATGTCTCCAATGTGGTAGCATTACTAAATACTATAACCACTTTTGAAAAGTCGATAGGTGTTCCACCGGGAGCTAGCCCCAGGCTGAAATTAACAAACGTAATCGTACTACCGACAGCTCCGGTTCCAGTGCCTGAACCATAGACATTCCCAACGACCTCTAATGTCGAACTGGATTGCTCAACACCGGTGTGCACGGTCTGCTGTGCCTTCTGGGTCGTGAAGAACCCGGCACCCAATACTACATATGAGA